>Ga0335084_10000736_pt1 | contig 28839 bp, 17 predicted proteins | sample Lox_Sample_44_FD_206721 | JGI IMG/M metagenome (GOLD analysis project Ga0335084, IMG submission 206721) | Soil microbial communities from Loxahatchee National Wildlife Refuge, Florida, United States - Lox_Sample_4.4 | ecosystem: Environmental > Terrestrial > Soil > Wetlands | place: USA... | reverse complement strand
CCATGCTCCGTTTGAGCATGGGGAAATCTTTGGCATTGTCGGCTTGTCCCTGATCCTGCTGGTGCTCGTGGTCTTATATGGGTGGGTGCTTCACGACATTTTAAAGGTCTCGTATGACAACGCATAAGCGAAGGAACCCAAGATGGCATTAGAAGGCTCCCTCAAAGATTTTGGCTTGGCCGATATCTTTCAACTGATCTACCACCAGAAGAAAACGGGGACTCTGACGATGAAAAACGCCTCAATGGAGGCGAAGGTCCTGTTTGAAAACGGATGTGTCGTCAAGGCGGAGTCTTCTAACCTGGAAGGTCCGAATAAGATCGGACAAATATTGGCCCGCTCCAACAAGATCACCGAGGATCAACTTAAACAAGCTTTATCTAATCAACAGAATTCTAAAGATAAAATTGGTGAAATCCTCATAGGAATGGGGGCCATACAAAAAGAAGATTTGGTCAAAGCCTTGGGAATTCATGTCAGAGAAGCCGTATTAAGTTTGTTCAAATGGAAAGAAGGACGCTACAGTTTTGAACCTTCGGAGATGATCTCGATTGAACGGGATTACTGGCTTCCTGTCAATACCGAATTTCTCATAATGGAAGGGGTTCGGAGAATTGACGAGTGGCCCTTCATCGAGAAAAAAATTCCCAACCTGGAGATTGTTTTTGAGAAAAGCGGAGAGATCACCGACACCTTAAGGGTTGCAAACTCTGAAGAAGATCCGACCGCTGATATATTCGCCGAAAAGAAAACGGATAAGGAAATTCAAATTACACAAGAAGAGATGAACATTTATAACCTGATCGACGGTCAACAGAATGTCAGGGGTTTGATCGATATCACCAATATGGGAGAATTTGAAACCTGCAAGGCCTTAAGCAATTTGCTGACGGCTGGGCTGATCGTTCAGAAATACAAAACGGACGCCCCCAAAAAAGAAATAGGCACAACCACACCCAGCAAGGTACGGATTTCATGGCTTTCCAGTCGGCAGTTGCTGAGTGGTTTGATAATATTTATCTGTATTCTCATCATGGTCGCTGGAGGATGGCAGATAATGCAAAGGGCGAAGGAGACTGAAGATTTTGTTGGCTTGTACAGAAACATGGGTTTGGAAAACCGCATGCAAGGGATTGCCAACACCATCCTGGTTTACCATTACCGGAACGCTCAGCTTCCCAAATCTCTCGATGTCCTGTCACATGAAGGTTATATTTCCGAGAAATCGCCGCTACGGGGAGTAACAACGGAAATAGGGTATGAAATGCAAAGCGACGCCTCTTCATTTACATTAAAGACTGATGGGAACCCGTAGATTATAGTTTACATAATATACATTATCAGACATTATTAAGATCGAAAGAGCGGAACTGAAATGAAACAGGTTGGTTTTAAAACTTTCGGTCAATGGCTATCAAGTCAGATGGCCGCGGCTAAATTGTCTCCGGACCAGCTTGCAAGCTCTTTACGATATCCGAGCGCCCAATCCATCAAGCGGCTCTGTGACAATCAATCGCGTCTTGAAATGAAGGACTGGCCTACCGTTGCCAAACTTTTACAAATACGGCTCGATGAATTTTTGATCGTACTGGAATACTTCCATCCGGATTGGGTTTCGGAATATGAAGAGTTCATTTCCAACTGTCTACGCTATCTGTTGTGGCGCGTAGAACAGAATCAACAATTCCCTGTCCCCTTGCCCGAGTTATTATTGAGCGTCACGATGAATGAAATCGTCGAACCGGCCTGCGCCGATCGATACGTTTCGATCGAAAACCGCCGCAAGGCCGACCGAAGAATGACGAAGGTGGAACCCGAAAGAGACAATCGCTCCCGACCACGGCGACTCACCGATCTGATCCATTACCTAAAAAATCAAATCGGACTCCTCACGGTAATCAGTCTCTTCACTTCGGGTGCCACTGTGTTGCAGGGCTGGGTTTTCTAATGAAGCTGACCCAGCGTTTCCGTCGAGAAATCGGCCTGGCCTGGACCGCCATCGAAAAGTTGGTCGTGTCGACCGCCGAACAGACCTCCCGCCAGATTGAGACCCTGCGTTTATCTTTCCAGATCCACGAACAGGAACAAGCATTGGACGCGGTCTTCGAACATATGGGACGGTTTTTATATGAGTTCCGTGAAAAAAACACGGAGGCAATCCTCGCCCATGCCGTTTCTCAAACTTGTCTTTCGGATTTCAACCGTCTTCAAGGCCAGCTCAAGTTCATGGAGCGGAGACGATATGACCTACAGGAAGAAAACGTCTCGACAAAATGGGCGGAGTTTGTCGAGTCGGTTTATCGAAACGGCATGACGCTTGATTCCCTCGTTCTTCCATTTAATTTAAATCCGCCCTCCCCGACCCTGCAATCCCTGGCGCTTCCTCAAGGCGTTCTGGTGATCGCGATTCAACGCCATGGGAAATTTATTCAACCGCATGATGGCGTGTTGCTCCAACGAGGCGATCGATTGACATTGCTTGGTCCTCCGCAACAAATCATTCAAGTCCTGGGGCGATTTTAAATGCCGCGAGGATCGACGATCGATTTTGGCTTTCCACAAAATTTGTGGAAAAGTTGTGGTTAACCCTGTTAATATACCCCTTGAGGGCTTGAACAGAGCGGCTTTGCACACATTGCATAAAAAATGTGCAGTGAAATATTCGTGAAATTGAAAGGTTCAGAGGTTCACGGTTAAATTCTTTCGGATCATATCCGACCCCGTAAGCCATCCGGCTTGTATTTTGCTGGACCATTTGTTAAACTGAAAACAGAAGGCGCAAAATTATTATTTCAGGTGAGGAGGATTCATAATGGGTAGTAGTATGAAGGCTTCAGGACGTCGTTTGATTTCCGTGGGTATCATCGCGGGCCTGTCGGCTTTATGGGTTATGACTCAATCCATGCCGGCCCAGGCCAAAGACAGCAACGGAATGAAGATGCTCCAAGAGATGGAAAATGTATTCGTGGATCTTGCGGAGCGCGTCAAACCGGCGGTGGTGAATATTTCTCCGGCCACACATCCCACACCCAAACAGGGCGATTCACCCCGTGGAGACCGTCCTCCGGAGAGTTCCGGATCCGGTTCGGGGGTGATCATCGATAAAAAAGGATACATCGTCACGAACAATCACGTGGTTGGCGATGCTTCTGAAGTGGAGGTTCGTCTTTCGGATAAGAGTCATTTTACCGGAAAAGTGATCGGTAAAGATCCGGACACGGATGTCGCCGTCGTCAAAGTGGAGTCCGACCATGATCTTCCCTTCGTTAAGATGGGGGACTCCAGCACGGTTCGGGTGGGACAGTGGGTTATGGCGGTCGGCAACCCATTCGGCCTGGATCGCACGGTAACGCTTGGGGTGGTAAGCGCCCTCGGACGCGAAAATGTCAACCTTTCCCGATATGAGGATTTTATTCAGACCGACGCCTCGATCAACCCCGGGAACAGCGGCGGTCCATTGTTCAATCTGGATGGTGAAGTCATCGGAATCAATACCGCCATCATTAACTTTGCACAGGGCATCGGATTTGCCATTCCTTCCAGCATGGTCCAGAATGTGATGAATCAGCTGATCTCCAAAGGGCACGTGGTGCGGGGCTGGTTGGGGGTGGGAATCCAACCGGTGACCTCCGATCTCGCGTCCAAGTTCAATGTCAAGGAGGATGAAGGCGTTCTGGTGAACGAGGTATTCGAAGGCGATCCCGCTTCGAAGGCGGGAATGCAGCCGGGCGATATCATTCTCAAGCTGGATGGAAAAACGGTGGACACCCCCCAGACCCTGTCCCGCATAATCGCATCCTTCCCGCCTGGAAAAGATGCGGCGTTTGAAATCATCCGGGACGGCCAACGTAAGAACCTGACCGTCAAACTGGGCGAGCGGAAAGAAGAAGCGGTTACGGCCTCGATTCCGAAGCAACAGCCCGAAATGGTACTGGGCTTGAACGTCCAGGACCTGACGCCGGACCTGGCCGATCGTTTCAAGCTCAAGGACGAAAAAGGCGTATTGGTAACAAAGGTCGAGCCCGGCAGCTCGGCCGACTCGGAAGGCATCAAGGAAGGGGATCTCATCAAAGAGGTGAACCGGAACAAGGTGGAGAATTCGGACGACTTCCGGAATGCCATTGGAAAGGTGAAAAAAGGGGAAAGCGTTTTGATCCGTATCATCCGTGAAGACCGCGCCTTTTACGTGGTTCTCAAAACAGATTCGGAATAAATCGGTCTATTCCCAAAAAGCCCCGTTCAATTTCTATTGAACGGGGCTTTTTTTTTGCAGAAATTTTACAGGTTGAAATAGCCTATGATATGATAAAAGAATGTCTTTATCCATTCGATCATGGAAGAATCCGTCCAGACCCTTTTATTCATTTTTCCTTGAAAGGATCCATGAAACGCTTCCGTTTTGATGTGATCGTCATCGGCTGCGGACCCGCCGGCGCCTCGGCTGCCGTGACACTGGCCCGGGCCGGACTGTCCGTTCTTGTATTGGAAGCCGGGGTTTATGCCGGCGCCGAAAACTGGTCCGGTTGCGTTTATTTCGCGGAAAACCTGGCGGAACCGGATGCATTCGGAGAGGCCGCCGTCACGGCCGCCCCTTACGAACGCCGGTTGGTGCGTAGGGGAATATTCCTGCACAACGGGCTGGATCTGGTCGGTCTTTCCTATCAAAACCAAGATACCTTCCGTCATTGTTACACGGTTCTTCGTCCCGTTTACGATCCTTACTGGGCCGACAAGGTCCAGACCCAGGGAGCGATGCTGCTGCCGCAAACGACCGTCACCTCCCTGATCCGAAGGGGCGGTCGCGTGGTCGGCGTCGAAACCGAACACGGGCCGGTTTATGCCGACGTAACCTTTATCGCCGAAGGCGATGCGTCCCATCTCATCCGGCGTGAACGGTTGGAGCGCGTTAGCGAGCCCCACTTCATGCAAGGAGTTAAGGCGGTTCTCAGCCTTCCGCCGACCGTAATTGACGAGCGCTTCCATCTCTCCCCGGGAGAAGGCTGTGCCCATGAATACCTGATTCGGAACGGGCAGATGGGCGGACAGACGGCTCATCTGAACATCGGCGCCTTTCTCTACACCAATCGGGACAGCCTTTCGTTCGGTTACGTGGTACCGCTTGAAAACTTAAAAGAAGCTTATCGCGGCGACCACAGCCGCCTGCTTGAATGGCTACGCGGCCTCCCCCATTTTAAGCCGCTTCTAAAGGACGCCGCTTTATCGGCCTACGGAACCAAGCTGATTCGCAGCGGCGGCTTAAGAGAACAACCGCTGCTTGTCGAAGACGGCCTTGCCGTCGGCGGCGCCGCAGCCGGCTTGGGGATCGATCTCCCCTATCCGAATTTCACAGGTCCTTCCTCGGCCAGCGGTCTGTTATTCGCCCGTGCCGTTCGCGGACTTCTCCATGACGGTCAATCAATCACGGCAGACCGCCTTCGGCAGAGTTATCTCGAGCCTTTGCAGGCCAGCGTCTACGGTCAAAATGCCGCGTTCTTGTCGTCTTGGCCCGAATATCTCGAAAACAGCCGGACCTTTTTCGGACGATCGGCCGACCTGGCCTGCGGACTGGTCCATTTTCTGACCCAGCCGAATGCCCGCTTATGGCAGGCCGCCCGTTTCCTGCGAGGCCACCTGTCGATCCGGACGCTTCGGGAAGTTTTCGGAGACGCCGCGCATATGATCCGGGCATCGGGACTCAAGTCGGCGCTTTCCGCCAGCCTGAAACCTTATCTGCTGGGTCGATGGACGGCCGCTCTTTTCAGACCGGGATTGAAGGCGCACCCCGGCTTTCAATTCCGGATCGAAATCCTGGACCGGCCGGCGGTGGATATTCAAAAATTTCCCTGGCCGCTCCGTCCTGTGCTGACGAGATTGTTGCCCGGGTTGGCCGAGGGGATGAAGATCGTCTACGCCAACGACGGCAGGCCTTTATCCGAGAAGTTCCGCGAGGCCTCCCGCAGCGTTCTCGAACGATTGAAAATTACCGATGGAATCACCCTCCCGGTCTTCGTTCTGTTCCTCGCGACTCTGGCTTTGGTGTCTGTTTTATTCGACTTCATCCGGTACTACCTGTTCCGACAGCCGGTCGAGAAGGTTTTGGGCGGACCCGTAACGGATTACCTTCATACCCAACAAACGCTGAGGGACCTGGATCAGGCCAAGACGGTCGATTCGTTCGAGGCGAAACTGGCCACCAATTCCTACCGTCTGGGACACCGTTCCCACATCCGCGTCCTCTGGCCGGAGGAGCTCGCGCATCACGGAGACCTGGCCCAATCCTCCCTCTGGTCGGTCTGCCCGGCACGGGTCTACCAGTACGATCCGCCCCTGGTCGGACGCGGCGTGGTAATGGTCAATTATGAAAATTGCATCAAATGCGAATCGTGCTGGCATGCCGCGGGGGATCAAGTGCGCTGGGGACGGCACACCGATCATCGCCTGATCTACAGGCCCGACTCGGAATCCATTCAGATTCTATTGGGTCAAAAACCTCCATCGAGCCCCCCACGCCCCCCGCGCGAAGAATCGGGACCCAGACCCGATCCCAAGCCGGGGGTTTCCATACAAGGCCCGCATCGAGAAATTCTTGCCGCCCTCTCCGATTCGCTCGCATCCGTTTTCCGGGCCGTTTGCGCGTTTGAGACCGCCGTGGAACACATCCCCGCCTCCGCCGATGCGACCCGACGCGAATGGCCCAGAAAAATTGGGGGGATGACGACCCAGCGGATGGGCGCGCTTGCATCCCTGCTCTCATCCGAAAAAATAACCGAGGCGTTTTCGGTCTCCGGATTTTCGGATCGGATCAGGATGGAATGGCATCAGATTCTCCAGGAGGACGGAAAGGATCTCGAACTTCAGTTGTCCGCCGGGCAGGAGTTCCATGCCTTATCGGCGGCCCGCCGAATTCGGGAGGAGGTTGTCCGTCCGATGATCGAAGCGGTGGATGCCATCCTTCCGCCTTCCGATGGAATGATGGGAGACCGGGACCGAAGGCCTCCCGAACCGAATCTTGGCGATCGGATCGCGGCGCTGTTTCCGGACCGCATCGTGAAAGAGTGGGAAAATTCCCCGATCCCATCGGATGCCCGCGAACGGCTTCATTATCTTTTCATGGAATATGCCGATCGACCGACATCTTTGATTCGAGCTCTCTCGTCCACGAGTCCGGCCTTGGGACTGCTGGCCGCCGGCCACACCGAGGCCTTGACGATTCTCAGGCAAACGGGGCAGCCTCTCCGCGGGGATTTGTGCGCCATAGACGCTCAGGTCCTATCGATCCAAAACGCAAAGGAGGGTCCCATCATCGATGGGGTCGTCGAACTTGTCCCGCTCTCCCTATCCAAGGGGCTGTTGATCGTTTGTGATAACGAAGCCTGGCAGGTTCCCCTTGGACAGCCGGGGCTTAAAACGACCCCGACGCCGGCCGTCGGGTTCCGATCGGCCGGACTTCATCGATTGGAATTCAAGGCTGTCAAGGCTCATGGACCGGCGCTTCCCGTCGGCGACGGTCGGCGCTTCGGGACGGATTATGCCGCCGTCGCCCTTGGAACGGCGGATTACCTGGCCCGTCGCGTCAAGGAGCATGCGGATGGCCGCGTGCAGTTCGCCCACCAGATGCGGGACACGCAGGGCAGGGACGGAATCGCCAAGCTGGGCGCGGTCAAGGCCATGATCGCACGCATCGAAGCCTGGCACCTCCTCCTCACCGTGCTTTTGGAGGAGGGCATCGATCCCGGCCCGCCGGAGCATTTCCCGGGATGGCCGGACCTCTGCGCGACGGTCGCGACCCTGGCCTTCGGGCCCCAGGCGGGACAAATGGGATACGACGCCGGCCAGGTCTTCGGAGGGTTTGCCTATTCCGAGGACGATCTTCTGTCCCGCGCCTACCGGGATAGCGCATTGTTTCGGTTTCTGCCCGCGGGCTTCGGCGCCGCGGAACGCCTGATGCGCCGCCTTCAGGAAAATCGCGACGCCCTTGAATCCGCGGTCGCCTCAAGGAACCGTCTGTGGAATGAAGTTCGAAAGGGCCCCTTGGCCGACACGGCGACACGATGGGATGAAACGACTAAGCGCTGGATGGGGCTCTCCTCCGAATGCGATCCGGCCCTCTCCGGCGAGGCGGGCGCATTGCTGTTGGGGGCGCACCGGGTTCTGTGCCAGGTGCAGCAGAAACTCGAGCAGGCGCTTCCGGTCGAAGGAGAGGCGGCCTCGAGCGCGGTCGTGATCCATCTGGCCGAACAGGCCGTGGACGCGATGGAGTTCCGGCGGCGAGACTCTCCCCTCCTGCCCATCGCGGTTTTTCCGGAAAGGCCCGCGGCCGAGCGGGTGGAACTGCCAATGTCATACGAGGCGATCTGCAATCCTTCGTCCGCCGGATCATCCCAGCCTTATCAATCCGGTCAGTATTTGCTCGCGCCCCTTGATCCCTCGGTCCGCTTCGTTCCCGAAGTCCAATTGCACGATCCCTCGCTTCGCGATCGATGGCAGGGCTGCACCGACTGGTTCCTCGAGCATATCTGGACGAAGAGTTTCGATGGAATGCATATCGAAAGATATGTGGAGAAAATCCACGGAATACCGGACGGCACGCTCGAAGGGTTCAAGAAGAACGGATATTTTTCAACGGTCATTCCCTCGGAGCTGGACGGCGGCGGCTGGTGGAAGGCGGAATATTATATCCTGACGACGGCGGCCGGCCGTTTCGGCGACGCCGGTTTGTTGCTTGTGATCATGGCCAGCACCAGCATCGGAACGACGCCGATGCTCCTCGGACTGGAAAAGGAGCTGCCGCTTGCGGTCCAGGAGCTGGAACCGCTGGCCCGCGATCCGCAACAGCTCGGAGAGATCGGGGATCGCTTGGACCGGCTGATCGCCGGAATGAAACGGCCGGACCCCGCCCGTCTGAAAAAGGGGTTCACGGAATTGATGTCCCTCGTCGATTCGCGGATCCGCCACACCCGCGTGGTGAAATACCTGGCGGCGAATTTTCTTAAGACTTTTTACGCCGCCGCCATCGCGGGTCAACGCCGGGACCTGGAAGGATTCCGCCGGGGTCTGGCGGAGGCCAAACCCCTGTTTGACATCCTGGCGCCGACCATCCGGCTGGCGGTGGACGAATTGCCGCGACGCGAACGGGCCCATCAATTTTTCTTAAAGAAACTCGGGCACGGAGGAATCAGCGCCTTTGCCTTGACCGAGCCGACGGCCGGCTCCGACACCGGCGGGGTGAAGACCACGGCCCGTCCGATGAGCCGCCCCCTGACCTCTCTCGAGGATGGGCGCTATCGTTTCAGCTTGACGAATGATGAAACCCCAAATCATCCTTCGCTGCGTTACATCATCGACGCCGACCGGGTCCGCTTCGACGACCGGTCCGGTCCGTCGGGAATGGTTTACGAGCTTCCCACGGGAGAGGGCGTTCCGATCCGATGCGACGAGTACAACTATGACACGGATGAGGGCCTGCGCTATTATGTTTTTCGTGGCCAAAAAATATATTTTCATGACATCGCCCAGATCCGGGTCCGAGACGGAAAACCGGTCTACGATTTCTACGAATTAAACGGCGCCAAGATGTGGATCACCAACGGTCGCGTGGCCACGCAGTACTGTCTCTACGCCCAGTCACCGGAAGGGGTGACGGGCTTCATGGTGGACCGCCATGCCGAGGGATTGAAGGTCGGGGCCGATGAGCGGAAGATGGGCCAACGAGGCTCGCCCACGAACGAGATCGCGATCGACCAGGTCCGAGTTCCCAAGGAATGTATCATCGGCTATGAAGGCCACGGTCAGGTCAACGCGCTCGAGACGCTCAATGTCGGCCGCTGCGGACTGGCCGTCGCCTCGATCACGCTGATGCGAAAGCTTCTCCTCGACGCCATCGAGCAGGTTCCCTCGACCCCGCGGCGCGATCGGCTCCTGGGAGAAGCCGCGGCCATCCTGTTCGGATCGGATTCGATGACCTTTCACCTGGTCGGCCTCTTTGATCGTCATACGACCGAATCGGTCCGGATGGAATCGGCGATCGCCAAGTATGTCTGCTCGGAGGATCTGCACGAAGTGATGACGTTGATCGAGGAGGCCTACGGCCCCGTCGGCGTCACCGAACGATACCGCGTAGAAAAGCTCCGGCGCGACTCCCGGATCCTGAATATCTATGAAGGCACGAACGAGGTTCAGCGCTTCCTCATCCTGAAAGATCTCGTCGCCCTGTCGAAGGAATGGAAGCCGATCCCGTTTCCGGAGAATTCGGAGCCTCCGTCCCGCCTGGCCTTCTGGAAAGAACTGCTTCGCGGACATGTCGCGGCCGCCGCGGAACCTTTGGGCGACACCGTCTGGATGGACGCGGTGCTTCAGCCCACCTTTTTCCTGTTGGCCGATATGGCCGGCGAGATCTTTCGTCTGGACTGTCTGACTTATCGCATCGGTTGGCTGAAAGACAATCGCGATAAGCTGGGAGAGGCCTATACCGACCCTCTTCTGATGCTGGGCGAACGGGCCGTATGGCGAACCGAACGACGGCTGGAACGGCTCGATCGACGTTATCGTCGGGAGGCGGAGCGACCGGCGAAGGGCCTCTACGCCCCGGAGGCGATCGCGGCCGATGTCGCTCTGGAGCGGATGGGGAAGAAACCGACGGCCGAACCAAGGCCGGAGGGCCGACTGGAACGACCGCTTCGGATTCTCTGTCTGCTCCGACGGGTGGCCGATATCGCTCCCACCCCGCGGCTCAGAGAAGGACACCTGTCCGAAATCGTTTGGCGTTTAAACCCCTCCGACGAAGCCGCGGTCCGCATGGCGACCGGCTTAAAAAAGACCGGCGGCTCATCCAAGACGGTTCATATCGCATTGTCCGGGGGACCCGAAGCCGAACCCCAGCTCCGCTGGGCCCTGGGGTACGGGGCCGACGCGGCCTACCGCATCGACGCATCCGCGACGGCCGACGGCTCCGCTTGGATCGAGGCGATTACCCTTCTTGAAAAATCCGGAAAGTACGACCTGATTCTGACCGGGTCCGCCTCGGAAGACGGCGCCGAGGCCCTCGGGCCTTTCGTGGCCGGTGCCCTGTCGCGCCATTTTGGGAGGGCCTCTTCCATGGAGATCGTGGAGGAGGGCCGCGGGCTTGCGGTCCGGTCGGGCGCGGATGACTCGAAGATCAAGGTGCTTCCGACGGAGCCCTTGGTCCTGGCTTGGGAAGGATCCGACGCCCCCCGTCCCATGGAGATCAACCGATTGATCGAGGGGAGGCTGGCCCCCATCCGGCGCTTATCGGTTCAGGAGAAGGTGGTCCCCGAACGATTATCCCCCGCCCGTACGGTCGTCCGCAAAAGCGAAACGATCCGTGAGCTGGGCGGGGTGGCCGAGTACCTTGACGCCTATCGGGTCGGAGTCCGGGCGATGGAGGCCGAGCCCTATCGATCGAGGATCGATTCTATGCCCCTTCCGACCGGACCGGCGGTCTGGACAATTATTGAAGCGCAGCAACGCAAGATGATTCCGGCCCTGCTGGGCGCGGCCAATTTCCTGGGACGGTCTCTGGAACTGAACAGCTATGCCGCGGTATTGGGGCCGGAGGAGACCTGGCCGCAGCTGAGCGGCCTGGCACAGGCCCGCGGCTTGACCGGGACGGTCTGCATTCCGGCTCCCGAAGGTCTGTTGACTGAATCCGGCCGGATGGAATGGCTTGAAAACTTTTCAAGCGTTGTCCCGAATATCCGGATCGTCTGCGGCCCGCACTGGTCCGATGCCCTTGCGCATTTGTCGGGACGTATCAACGGCAAAGGCTCCCTGCTTTTCACCGAGGTGACCGAGATCGACCGACGCGAGGGCCTCTCGCTTTTTAAACCGGCCTACGGGGGGAAATTGCGGCGATCCGTCAACCCGGTCCTTTCGCAGACCCCCCATTTGCTTATGACGGTCTCCCCGACCGCCGATTTTCCGTCGGGCGAACCCTCGGCCCGATTCGCGGCCGGGAAGGCGGAGGTAAAAACAATCGCTGTCAATCCCGACCGCTTCGAATCCGTGCCTCCGCTTTCCCTGGATGACCTGGCCTCGGCCGAGGTGATTATCGACATCGGATACGGCGTCCGGAATCAGGAAGGATTTCATCTCGTGGGCCGGCTCAAGGAGGCTATGGAACATTTGGGCCTGACGGTTCATCTCGGCGCGACGCGCAAAGTGACCCAAGATCTTAAACTCCTCCCGCTTTCGCACCAGATCGGCCAGACCGGGGCGAGGGTGAATCCGAAATTGATTCTCGCGCTGGGCATTTCCGGGGCGCCACAGCACATGGACTACATCGGCGACCGCGCCGTGATCTTCGCCTTCAACAAAGACCCCCAGGCCCCGCTCATGAAACTCAACGAAACCCGCCCGGCACCCGTCGTCCATCCGATCGTCGGCGATCTTTTCGTTACCATTCCGAAATTGATCGAGATGCTGTCGGCAAAATAATTCGTTAAATATTCGTAGGGGCGGGGGGGTGCCTCGCCCTCTCCCTGACCAAACAAACAGGGCGACCCATCGAGTCACCCCTACGAAAACCATACAATCTTTTAAATCAGGTGCCCTAAGATGAATCCACCGATTCCCCTCCGATCCCCGCGCGAAATGCTGGGCGGGTATGTTTTTCTTCCGCGATTGATCGACAAGGTCCGGCTGCACGCGCAAGGAAAACTCCCGCCGGAATATGTCGGCAATCTCCTCAAACCGGGATTGACTCTGGACGGACGCTTGCTTACGTTTACCGGGCTGAATGCGGAGGCGTTGCGTCGTGCAATCCTGACCTCGAAGACGGACGTCGAGATCTTTGCCTGGGTCGAGCGACATGCAAAGCCCCATACTGAGGGCGAGAAGCGGCAATGGATCGCGGAGATCGAGTCCTATCGGCCGAATCCGGAAACAGCCCGATGGCGAAGGGAGACTTACAAGGAATTGGCCGCCCGGATCGATCCGGCTACGCTGAGCCTGTTTGATCTGATCGACATGGACGAAGGCCGGATTCCCCCACCATGAAATAACCGCTACGGTATCCGGACGATGCGTAAGGAATCCGGAACAGTTTCCCAAGTAATGACCGGCCCTTTTTCCTGCGTTTTCATCAACCCTTTGTGATCTTTGCGACCGAAGTAACTCGTCCCCAACGGCAGTCTTTTAATCACCTTAAACCCGGCCTCGCTGTGACAGATCTCGCATCGTGTTCCCAACTCGCCCTCATGAATGTCGTCTTTCTGGTGGCATCGAACGCACATGCGGGACGTTTTTTGGGAAAAGAGCTGTTTGACATGGCATTGCTCGCATTTCAATTGACTGTGCTTCATTACGAGCGCATAACCGGTCTCCTTCGCGTGATCAAAATCATCCCGTTTCCAGGTCTTCGCGGTGTGACAAGCCTCGCATTTTTTCCCGAAGTGCCCCTTGTGATAGTCGTCTTTTATATGACAATCGTTACAGACCGAGGAGGTGTCCTTGAAAAGCGCCGTCTTATGACATTCGGAACAGCGAACATCCCGGTGTTTGTCCAGAAGCTTAAAATTCGTTTTCTGATGGTCGAATTTCTGAATGTCCTTCCATCCCTTTTCCGTATGGCAGGTCTCGCAGGTATCCCCCAATTGCCCCTTGTGCTTATCGTCAGGCCGATGACACGAGGCGCATCGACTCGGGATCTTGTAGGCCTCCTGGACATGGCATTTCGAGCAGGGAACGTCCAGATGCTTCCCGATGAGCGGATAGTCCGTCTTCGAATGATCGAAACCGATTTTCTTCCAATCCACGGCCGAATGGCAACGGGCGCATTCCCGTCCCAGTTTGCCTTTGTGGTAATCGTCCTCTTTATGGCACTCGACACAGGTCTTCGGCGTCGATTTCATGTCCGGAGTTTTATGACATTTCAGGCATTCCACGTTTTGATGTTTTCCGACCAGATTAAACCGGGTCTTGTCGTGGTCGAATAAAACGTCCTTCCACTCCTTCACCGTGTGACATTGCGCGCATTGGGGACCGAGGACGCCCTTATGCCGGTCGACACGCTTATGGCACTCGACGCAGGTCTTCGGCGTTTCCCGAAGCTGAGGCGTTTTATGGCATTTATTGCATTCCACCTGGCGATGGCTTCCCAGCAGTTTAAATTCGGTTTTGTCATGGTCAAAGACAATGGCCTTCCAATCCTTCACCGTATGACAGCTCTCGCACTGCTTGCCCAGAACCCCTTTGTGCTTGTCCTTGTTAAGATGACAACCCACGCAGGCCATCGGCGTCGCCTTGAAATTATCGGAGGCGTGGCATTTTTCACACGCGACCGGAGCATGTTTCCCCTCCAACGGAAACCGCGTGCGGGAATGGTCGAAGCTGATCTTCTTCCATGCCTCCGAATTATGGCAACGCTCGCAGGACTTTCCCAGCGCCCCTTTGTGCTTATCCTTTTCAAGGTGGCAGGAAAAACAATCGTGGGGGGTTTCTCGGAACTTCGGTTTTAGGTGGCAGCGATCGCATTTCGTGGTTTGATGCTTCCCGGACAATTCGAATTGCGTCTTTCCGTGGTCGAAGTGGGCGGAATCAAATTGGGCGATATGGCTTTCACGTCCCTTGTGTTCCGTGTGGCAGGTCTCGCACCGGGAGGCGTCGGTTTTTCCGTGGAAACCGGTCTTCAGTTCGACATCTTTTTTGACTTCCTTGTGACAGGCCAGACATTTATCGTAAAAAACCTTTTTGACGAGATCATGACAATCCAGGCAGCGTCCTTCAGATTTTTCGTGGACCCGGGAAACCTTCCCGGGCATCACACCCTTCAGGATGTCGAGCGCGTCGGCCGTCCCAACGGTTGCGAGACACCACACGAAAATTGCAAGGCCGAATTTTCTCCACATCGGGCGTCCCGGCGGTCTCAACAATAACTCAGAATATCAATACGGCGGCGATATGAACAATCAACGTGAAGGCGAGAATCCAAATAAACGGTACATGAAGCTTGTGCCAGTAGGAAAAAAGGCTTGTTGTGGCCTCCAGGGCCGAAACGTTCTTCTCGAGACGAATCCGCTTCACAATCAGGAATTCCAACGAGTCCGATGACTTCATGGGATTTATGACAGGCATCCGGCCCTGGGAGCGGGAAAGCCGCCTGAGCTGCCTTCTCACCTTTTTCTCAAGACGGTCCAATCGGATCAGCAGGAAGAACGGCCCGAAGAACCCACGTGATTTTTTCTTTTCTCGACGGCTGAAAAAAGTTTGGATGGTCTCGAGGATGGTTTGCGATTCTGAAACTCGTTGGGAGATATTTCGATCCAATTGTTCGATTTCCTGGATCATCTCCTTTAATGTGGCCCGTTCCCCCGATAGAGAAAACTGGAAATGCCGATAAATATAGCGACCGAATACGCCGCTGGCCACAACGATCAGCATCGCATAAAAGGCGATGGCCGCGTTGGGGGACTTGATGAAAAAACCGGTGTGGTACACGACCAAGAGCGGCCCGAGGATGCATAGCGTGATGTGGATGTCCAACCATCGGCTCATGTTTCCCAGACTTCGGAGCACCCGGATCCTTTTACGCAGCGCATACAAGAAGGCGCCCAAAAACATCATGGTGGACCCAATAATCCCGAGCATCAACGGAACAAATGATTTCGGGGAATAGGGATGCCCTGAAAAATAAATCGGCAGGGCGACCACCGCGGCGCATCCGAATATTAGAATTAAAAGTCTGATGGGACCCTCTTTTCCATCTCATGAATGGACGCTTAAAGCCAAGGACAGGCCCCAAAGCGTCTTTCAGCGTTTCGGAACAACACGACCGGGCCTCAGAACGGAATCGTGAGGCTGGTTCGGGTTTCCACCGTCGTCACCGTTCCGTTTGTGGTGTTGTTCTTATCCATGTCGTAATCGGCGTCAAGGCTGAGCGAAATCCCGCTCCCGAAGGTGTAGATCAATGTGAATCCGGGGATGAGCCGCGTCGATTGGGTGGCGGAGGTTTTTATTTCAAAACGCTCCCAACGGCATCTCAAGGACGTTTGAAATTCTGGGCCCAAGTACTTTGAAAAGGTTCCCGTCACCGTTGTCGTTTGATAATCGGTCGTCGGCTGGAAAAGATAGAGCACTGTTCCAACCTCCGACCAGTGGAGCCCGTTTCGCTCGCTGAGAAAGACCGAATAGCGATCACCCTTCTTATCCGCCTTTCCGTCGTTGAAAACGATCGCCTGGAAGATCGTATGGGCGTACCTTAAATCGAGATGCCAGACCTTCGAAAAATCGACGGTGGTTCCCAGTCTGGCCTCCCGCGAATCGGTCGTATTTTTCAATGCGAGGGCCTGGAGATCGTTTCGTGTCAAAGTTTGCCGCGCAGCATCGAGCGACGTGATCGGCGGTGTTATCAACGCGAGGGAGGGATCGATCAACGCCGTTTCGTAATCCAGAAAAGGATTCTTTCGATATTCGACCGCCGCGGAATACGAAGCGATCGCGTAATGGTATTCAAAACTCAGTAATTTGTCGTTGAAATCTTTGAAGGCCAGGTCATAGTCCACTATGGAGGAAATGTTGATTGGATCATTCAACCAGTACCCGTTCAGTCCGACCGCATTTCGCGTTGAAAAACCGTTGTTGAACTCCTGGGTATAATAGATTTTTCCTCCAAGATGATAGAGATCATAGATCGAAAGGTAGGTATCGTAAAACAGGCGATCGTGCTGAATCTGGATTTTATTTCGATCGAACGGGTCGACCGCATAACCGACGCTGGTCGTCAAACCGAGCGTGTTGAAGGGCCGGAGACCGAAGGCCAGTCCATCAAAGCGACTGAATAAGGTATTCCCGGAAGCCGGTTGTCGTCCGATGCGGAGGTCGACCATGGAACGAGGGTCGGACCAGTCCGCGAAAATTTTATTGAGTCTGTAGAAGGAGTTATCGGGGGTCAGAAAATCATCCGAATTCATACCGGAAAAATAGATTTTTAAATCCCCTCCGGCCGACTTCCTCCAGCGGAAATCCAAATATTCGTTCAAGCGGTTTTGTACCGTGGGAGTGGGGTCCGCCGGGGATGTTTGAGTATCATTATAATACTCCAACGTAAAAGCGCCGGAAAATTTTCCAAATGGGGCCGTTTCCTGTCGACGCACCGGAGAGAAAACCGGTTGAGGGGGGGTGCCTTGATTGCTGCCCGGGAGACTCTCCGACTGAACCGCCGCACTCGACGGGCCGGTAGAAGGACCGTTCACAGAATCCGACCCGGTTGTCAGAGCCGCCAACCTCGCTTTTACTTCAGGGATATGTCTGCTTGAAGGAAAATTGCTGGTAAATAGCGTGTACTGCTGCACGGTGTCATTCCGTTTGCCCTGTTCATCCGCAATCCGGGCCAGGTACCATTGGGCCTCCTCCAAACCGGAGGGGTCCGTTTTCGTATCGATGAATCTATTGAAGATTACACGGGCCCGTTCTAAATCTCCTTTTTCAAACGCGTTGACCCCTTCCGCAAAATTTATCGACGGGCCGGAATCGGTTTTCAAAATGGGTTTGTTTCTACTCAAAGAACAACCGATCATCGTCAAAAAAAAAGTGGCCAACGCGAGACAAAATGCCGCACGCGAGAGAAAAAAAACCCATCGTTCCACGGGGGCGTTAAAAACGACTGTAGTCAGCATGCTCGTGACAATTGGCGCACATGGCATCAAGCGCGATGGACCGATGGTTCTCGTTCGGCCTGTAATCACGCGTGTGGCAGTTCGCGCACGCACCATACTGGGTGCCGTCCCGGTAAAACGGGGTCGAAAAATTTTGCGGGTGACAGACCGAGCAGTCCAGAGGAGCATGACCCCCGATTAATTTAGGGTTATCATGGGTCGCATAAGTGGCGGGGGTCCAGCCGGTCGTCTTATGACAGGTGTCGCATTGAAGTGTGACCCCGGCGTGGTTTGCAGGCTTTCCGGTCGCCACCTGACCGTTGTGACAGTTCGAGCACTGCCCGGCCGCACTGGCATCGTGAACATAGCCCGCGGGGGTCCATCCCGTCGTCTTATGACAGGTGTCGCACTGCGCCGTGGTCGGGACATGGTTCTGCGGCTTGCCAGTCGCATTTTGGCCGTTATGGCAGTTCGAGCACTGCCCGGCGGTGCTGGCATCGTGAACAAAACTCGTGGGGACCCATGCCTTCGTCTTATGACAGGTATCGCACTGCGCCGTGGTCGGGATGTGGTTCTGGGGCTTGCCCGTCGCCTTTTGGCCGTTGTGACAGTTCGAGCACTGCCCGGCCGCGCTGGCATCGTGGACATAGCCCGCGGGGGTCCATCCCGTCGTCTTATGACAGGTGTCGCACTGCGCCGTGGTCGGAACATGGTCCTGCGGCTTGCCCGTGGCCATCTGGCCGTTGTGACAGGTGGCGCACTGGCCGGCAACCAGAGCAAGATTATGATTAAAGGTTGCAGGTGACCAGGCATTGACGGAATGACAGACATTACATCCCTGATTCGTCATAATGTGATTCTGCGGCTTTCCATAAGAAATCTGATCATTATGGCAATTTTCACACTCCCTGGGAGTCGCACTATACTGCCCCCCCAAATGACACTGGGAGCATTTCAAGCCTCTATGCGCACCCAGAAGCTGAAAAGAGGTAGCATCATGATTGAAATTGGCTGGCGGCTCGTAATCGGCTGAACTTTTTGAGGACCTGCTCGTTGTTTCAGGTGTCGCCACTTGGTAGGAGAGAAAAACCATTCCCAAGATAATGCCTGTCAGAGCGGCCATAACAACAAAACCGGGTCTCCATATTGAAGACTGCCTCATTTTGTTTTCCCCTATTTCAGACAAAAAAATAGCCGCCAAAGGATTTCCTCTGGCGGCCCGGCGAGCATGTCCCAAACCTTAAATTCGGGAGTTAGCCCCGTTGCACTGCGTCCCCATCTTTCGATGGGTTTGCTCTGATCAAAGGTTTTTATTATTAAATTCTATTAATTTACACTTTTGGGAAAATTTTACCAAATTTATTATATTTGTCAAGTGCTAAATTTATAATAGTTAATTTTCAGTAAGATTGGATACAGTATAGCACCTAATTCAATTCGTGGAGACACCCAATCGCTGCTGTGACGCCTTGGCGCTTGGAAATGGACTGGAGTATAATGATTTAATAAACGGGAGGTGATGCATGGCTGAGGCGGTGATCATTGAGGGTATCCGAACCCCGTTTGCGAGGTCGGGGTCGGTTTTCAAAGATATCCCGGCCGAGGAGTTGGGAAGACTCGCCGTCCACGAACTTATAGAGAAAACCGCACTGGATCCGAAGATTGTCGATGAAGTCATCATTGGAACGGTCAGCCAGATGGTCGACACAGCCAACGTTTCGCGAGTCATCGCACAGCGCGCCGGCCTCCCCCCCCGCGTGCCGGCCTATACCGTCAACCGAAACTGCGCCTCGGGCCTGGAGGCGATCGGAAGCGGGTTGGAAAAGATTCGGGCGGGAATGGCCGATGTCGTCATCGCCGGCGGTGTCGAGTCCATGAGCAATATTCCGATCTTCTATTATGGTAAGCGCATGACCGAAATACTCGTCGACGCTTCGAAGGCCAAAACGTTGGGGCAGAAGATTGCGAAGTTCGCGTCGCTGCGCCCCCGCGATCTGAAACCGAGCGTCATCAGCCAAACCGATCCGCTCAACGGCATGCGGATGGGGGACACGGCCGAGGTGCTGGCGAAAGAATTCGGGATCCCAAGAGAAGAGCAGGATGCCTTTGCCTTGATGAGCCATCAGCGGGCCGTCGCAGCCCGGTCCCGTCTTTCGGAAGAGATCACCCCCGTCTATCTTCCCCCCCGGTATGACACCGTGGTCAAGAACGATGCCGGCCCGCGGGAAAATCAAAAAATCGAGGATTTGGCCCGTCTGAAACCGGTTTTCGATCGTCGATACGGCTCGGTCACGGCCGGTAACGCATCCCCTCTGACGGACGGAGCCGCCGCACTTCTGATCATGAACGAGGAAAAGGCCCGTGCGATGGGGTTTAAGCCGCTTGGTCGCATTCGGAGCTATGCCTATGCCGGCCTGGATCCTGCGAGGATGGGGCTGGGACCGTCTTTTGCAACCCCTTTGGCCCTGGACCGGGCCGGGATGAAATTTTCGGATATTGAACTGATCGAGATGAACGAAGCGTTCGCGGCGCAGATTCTGGCGAATGAAAAAGCATTCGCCTCGAAAAAGTTCGCTCAGGAACATCTGGGACGCAACGAACCGATCGGGGTGATCGATCGAAGCCGGTTTAATGTCAACGGGGGTGCGATCGCTCTCGGCCATCCGCTCGGCGCGTCCGGCGCCCGCCTGATGCTGACCCTGCTATACGAGCTGCGACGGAGAAACCAATCCATCGGTTTGGCGACCCTTTGCGTTGGCGGTGGACAGGGCGCGGCCTGCATCGTTGAGAGGAGATAAAAGATTATGACCCCGGAGAAATGCCTTCGCACCACGATCGATGACCGCGGCCTTTGCCATGTGGAAATCGATGTCCCGGGAAAAACGGTCAATTTGATCTCGCCTCGGGTTCTTACGGAACTTGAGCAAGCGATTGATTCCATCCGGTCCGATCCCAGGATTAAAGGCGTCATTTTCCTGAGCCGTAAACCCGACCACTTTATCGGCGGGGCCGAGATCGACGTCCAACGATTCCTGAGCGATCTTGACGCCACATTGATTTTTATAAAACAAGGCCGCGATGTTTATCAAAGAATCGCCGAGCTCTCCGTCCCGACGTTGGCGGCGATCCATGGGGCCTGTCTGGGGGGGGGACTGGAATTGGCCTTGGCTTGCCGTTACCGTCTGGCGAGCGACCACCGGAAGACGCGTCTCGGCCTGCCGGAAGTCTTGCTCGGAATCTTCCCGGGCTGGGGCGGAATAACCCGGCTCCCCCGTCTGACCGGGCTTTCGGCGTCGCTTGACCTGCTCCTGACGGGCAAACAGCTCGATGCGAGGCGAGCTGAGCGAATCGGGTTGGTGGACCGCATCCTCACCTCCAAGGAGATCCAGATGCAGGCCGATACTTTTATGCTCGAGTGCCTAACGCAGGGGGCCTCGCTTCATCGGAAAATTCAATCGGCCCGACGGCGCTCTCAAAACAAAATCCTGGCGCGCTTCTTGAACGAAACCCCTCTCGGCCGGGCTTTGGTATTTCATCAAGCCCGTAAAAACGTCATGAGGCTCACCCTGGGACGCTATCCCGCTCCGCTGAAGATTATCGACGTGGTCCGAAAGGGAATCGGAGGTCCGCTCGAACGATCGTTGGAGCTCGAGCAGGAGGGGCTCCATGCGCTTATTCGTGAAGAAACCACGCAGAACCTGATCCATGTCTTTTCAATACGAAGGCACGCCGGAAAACTGCCAAAGGAGATTACCCCCTCCGATCTCGTCCCGCCGATTCGGAAAGTGGGTATCCTTGGGGCCGGCGTGATGGGCGCCGGCATAGCCCAATGGATGCTCCAACAGGAGATTCCGGTGCGCCTGAGAGACATTCACGAGGAGGCGATCGCAAAGGGTGTCAAGACCGTTAACGAGGCCTTTGAAAAGCAGGTCTCCCGGCGGAGAATCCGCCGGGAAGAAAAAGAGAACCGGATGCGACTTCTTTCAACCACCACAGACTATTCCGGTTTTTCGACGTGTGACCTGGTTATCGAGGCCGTGGCCGAAAAGATGGAAGTCAAACAACGGGTGATCCGCGACCTTCAAGAGGCAGCCGGGGATCGAGCGATCTTCGCCACAAACACCTCTTCGCTTTCGATCACGGACATGGCTGAGGGCGCAAAGAGACCGGACCGCGTATTGGGGCTTCATTTTTTCAATCCGGTCGCGCAGATGCCGCTCGTAGAGGTCGTTAAAGGAAAAATGACCTCCGACGAGACACTGGCCGCCGGTGTAGTCTTCGTCAAAAGAATCGGTAAAACGCCTCTGGTCGTTTCGGACAGTCCCGGCTTTCTGGTTAACCGGATCCTGATGGCCTACGGGAATGAGGCCGGGCTTCTTTTAGAAGAAGGGGCTACGGTCGATCGGGTGGACCGCGCCATGGAGGTTTTCGGAATGCCGATGGGTCCGTTTACCATGATGGACGTTGTGGGGCTGGACATCGCCCATCACACAGCCGAATCGATCCGAACGTCCCTTCATCTGGATCCGGCCGAGCAATCCCGGATCGGCGATCGGTTATTCGGAGCCGGAAGATTTGGAAAAAAGACCGGACAGGGTCTCTATCGATACGAAGGCAGGGAAAAACGCCCCAACCCCGAATTGGACACGATGCTGGCGGCGATACGAAAAGAACGCGGACTGACTCCGCGAGCGAATATAAACGATCAAGAAATAACCGATCGTCTCGTGATGATCATGGTGAATACAGCCGCTTGGTGTCTCGAGAAGCGGATCGTTCAGTATCCGGGAGATGTCGATCTCGGAATGATAATAGGCGCTGGTTTCCCCCCATTTAGGGGAGGATTATTAAAGTATTGTGATAAGATTGGAATTGGAAGGATTAAAGAAACGCTCGACCGTTATTCCCAATCCGCCGGTCCCCGCTTCTCTCCGGCTCAAATGATCACCGATCTTGCCAAGCAGGCCGATGGGTTTTATTAGAGCGCCAGATATGCGTTCGTGACGTATTCCTGGATCATGCGTTGCGTGTTGAAAAACGAGGCATTTAATGCGACGCAGTGCTTCATGATGTTGATGTACTTGTCACGATCGCGGTAGAACATCGGAATGATCACATTTTCAAGTTTGTGGTAGAGATAGGCCGCATCCCGATTCCGATCATCTCCCTCGGCGGGGGGTTGACCATCCTGCGCGATGGCCCATCCGGTGACGCCTTCCATATGGCCCTCGGCCCACCAACCGTCTAAAATACTTAATTGAGGGACCCCGTTGTGGCAGGCTTTCATCCCGCTGGTTCCGGAGGCCTCCATCGGTCTAACCGGATTGTTGAGCCAGAGATCCACACCGGACGTAATCAGCCTTCCCATTTCCATGTCGTAGTTGGAAAGGTAAATCCCCTTTATATGGTTTTTGAGTTCCCGTTGCGACTGGAATATTTTTGTGATGACCGCCTTGGCTTCCCGATCCTGCGGATGTGCCTTACCGGCGTAGATGATTTGAAAAGGTCCCACCTCCGCGACGATTTTTTTCAGCCGATCAATGTCATGAAACAGCAGATCCGCCCGTTTATAAACCGCAGCCCGGCGGGCAAACCCGATCGTGAAGACCGAGATATCCATTCCAACCTTTCCCTTCCGGTTGACCAAGTCGATCAGCGCCTGCTTGGCCTCCAGATGGGCCGCCCATATGGCTTCTTTGGGGATGTTCAGGGCATGACGAAGCGAAAAACTGTCCCTTCGCCAATCCGGCAGATATGAATCGAAAAGTTTTTGAAATGGTTCCGAAGTCCATGTAACGGAATGAACCCCGTTCGTGATGAATTGAATGGAGTGGCCTGGAAACATGGCACGGGCTACCTCACCGTGCTTCCGGGCGACGCCGTTGATATAGCCGCTCAGGTACAATGCCAGTCGGGTCATATCCAAATCTTGACCCTCATGGAAAACATTCAGGCGAAAGATATCCCGCTCGCCCAAAATGTTTCGTACGAGGTCCAAAGCAAAACGATCATGCCCGGCGGCGACCGGCGTGTGGGTTGTAAATACACACTGACGGCGGACGGACTCAATCGTCTCGGGATCGCTCTCCGGCTTGTTGAGTTGACGACCCGCCCCTTCTAGGAGTTCAAGTACAGCCAGACTCGCATGGCCTTCATTCATATGGTATTTTTTGATCGTGTGATGGCCCAACTCTCGCAGCATCCGCATACCTCCGATACCCAGAATCACCTCCTGGCATAGGCGATACCGTGCGTCTCCGCCGTAAAGATGTCCGGTCAGGGAACGATCGCGGGGATCGTTTTCTTCAAGATTTGTGTCTAAAAAATAAACAGGGACTGTAAAATCCCGACTCCCGCGCAGTTCATATTTCCAGGCCCGGATCTTCACCGACCGGCCCTCCATCTCGACTTTCACCATCACCTGAAGAGGCTCAAGGAAACTTCGGGGATCCCAGGCAACGGCCTCCTCCAATTGATTTCCGTGTTCATCCAACCGCTGGTGGAAGTAACCTTTTTCATGGAGCAACGTGACCGCAACCATCGGAACATTCAGATCCGCGGCCGATCTAAGCATATCGCCGGCCAGGATTCCCAGACCACCGCTATAGGTCGGGATTCCGTTGTGCAGCGCGATTTCCATTGAAAAATAAGCGATTGAACGTTCATCAATCATAGACGAATTATCTCCCGTTGGATTTGATATGCGAACGAATGAATGATGAAGTTGAACTCAAACAAGTTTGGATTGGATGAGGCCGCTTCACACCGGTGGATTTCGCCAGGATACACTTTTAATTATATCTTAAGCCATGATTCTTTGGGAACAAAATGTACCTTATTAAAATAACACAATAAGTAGTTGTAAATCAATGTGACCTACAATCCCATGTAGATCGTGACTCCCGATTCGAATTACAAAAGCCGGTGATGATCAAACTGCAGTAGACGGGTAATAACGGCGCCATTCTCATTGAAACTCACCCGCCGGATGGCCGGGAGGTAAATTCCGTTGACAACGGCATGGTTGTCCCAATAGGTTTCGACCTGACGCAAGGCACCGTCCCCCGGTGAAAAATAAAAGACCGCGTAGCGGGTGGTCAGGGCCTTGCCGTCATTGGTTGTGAGACTGTCCTCGACATTGATCGTGAATTTGACCCGTTCCATACTGCGGTTAATTTGGGTGATCCGGTCGTCATGGATACGGTAACGCGAATTCATGCCGTCCCCATGGATTATCAACAGGCGGCCCATCGGATGATGGTCTTCTTCACCTAGGGTAAGAGAGTACTTCCCGTCCGATTCTTCATACGTGCGGGGGGCCCGATGCACGGCCATCATGCCGATTTGACCCTCAGCCCATTTCTTCAGATCCTCGTGCTCAAGATGGACCGTGACCTCACGGGCCGAGTGAACCTTCACATGGCCTTCGGATATTCGTCCGCCCTCTCGACACGTTAAATCGGCCATGAAGCCTTTGAAATCCTGCGGCCAGCGGAATGTTTTCTCAAAGGCGCGGCGGAGTAAATCATGGGCGGCAGGATCATCCGCTACAGTTCCGCTACTCTCCGTCTTTCTCTGATACGTCTCCATGGTGATCTCCTTTCCGTTTATACTTTTGATGGGGACTTTCAATGGGACTGAATTTTCTTTTCCGACCCAAACTGGGCTTCAAAATTCAACGCCTGTGCTCCCCGAAGAATTTTAAGGATCGCATGGTCACCCGGCTGTTTGAAACTCATAAGATGAATCAGATCGGAAGGTTCAAGGATCGATTGACCATCAAACGAAACAATAATATCTCCCTCCCGAATACCGGTTTTCAAGGCGGTTGAATCAGGCATCACTTTGCGAACCGTCACGCCTTTCTCGGTTTTGTCAACCTGGACGCCCAAATGGACGCTCTGGTCCTCCAAATCTTTATAACCGTCGGCCCACACAAAATCGGCGAGGTAGAGCGGAATGGAGACCGGTTGAACGTCCATAAGTAGGTCCTTTCGACTTTCCGGCACCTCCTCCGTGTATGGCATGACGATCTCATAGGGTTCCGGCAGTCGCCGGAACACTCTTCGCGGTACTCCGAATCCATAGTTGACGTGGAACCCTCCCGTAAAGACGACCATTTTTTTTCCACGTCCCTCGGGACTGGAGAGATAGGTTGAGATGGTTTGTGCCATCGTTTCATCCCAAATCAACATTGTTTCGTAAAACCGCTCGAAACCCTCATCCCCGTGCGCATGGCCCCCAAACACCGCCTTGAGGGAGTTTCGATGGTATGGATCCTCACGATCCATTTCGGGCAGCTCTTTTTCCAGGTTTTCCGACAACCCTTCCGTCCCCTTCTTCATGATCTCGTGGACCAGTTCATCGGGTGCATTCAGAGCGATCAAAGGAATTTTCTTGTCGCGACTGTAGCGGAGAATCGCACGATAATAATTGTAGGACTGATCCCAATTGTCATACCAGACTTTGATAAATTCTTTTTCATCCATTTGACCATGGCTCCATCGGTTCAATTGATCCTGAGACGGCTTTTGGAACATCTCCATCCCAACAACCCATTGTCCCGGAAACTGCTTCCACAGTCCCTGCAAGACCTCCAGTTCCACTTGATGATCTTCAAGATTGGTATGGGTTTCTCCCACATAGACGATCCGTGAACTGGACAGGATATGAAACATCTGTTCCTTGGTAACCTCGATGCCGGTGGGCAGATGAAGTATCGTCCCTGGTTTGAGAGTTCCCAAATCTCGGTATGGCGACTCCGAGAAAACCTCCTTTAAACGGGATGGAGGTTCGACAACACAGCCAGAAACATCTACAACGATGATGGATAACAAAACGAAGGGGAGAATATACCGGATCATTTTTTCTCCATAAGAGATGCAGGGGGATTAATCGTATCACAGGATGTCGTAATCCTGTCAAGAAGAGAGGCCCGAGGTCCATTGCAACCGTGGCGGAGATCTTATATTAGAATCACAACGGTCGCGCGGAAGAAGTTAGATTTGGACGATAAAAATTGCAAGGACTTCCCAGTGTGGTGACGACGGTTATCACGGGCCTTGGATGCAGACCAACTGGAAAAAGGGATTCAAAGTTGAAGGATGATGGAAAGAATTTCGGTCCTTGAATTGACTTTTAATCGCCTCATGATGTGTTTTAAATGCCCTTTGATCGTATCTTCAGAAACACAAAGAGCATCGGCGATTCGCTTATTGGTCAATCCGGAAAAAAGGTGTTTAACAATTTCCATTTGGCGATTGGTTAATTGAAAGCGGCTTCTTAATTTTTCCAGATCAATTTGTCGATGTTGCGAAACCTTCTCGATCAACATCATGATATGAAAAGCCTGCCCCGCTTGAGCGTCATCGCCGTTGAGAGGGAACCCTCTACAACAATACATCGCATCCTGGGTCGAAAACAAGGAAATTTGAGGGGCGACCTGAGCCTGATGATCATCGCGACATGCCAAATAACTCTTTTTAAGATTTTCGTACAAATTAAAAATTTCTTTTGGGATCGTAACACCCATCATAAGATGATCGGAGTCCGAATGGTTTCCGTTTACTTTGGAAAGGATTCCTAACGCGACCGGATTAAAAAAAACAGGTTCTTGACGATGGTTGAAGACAAGAATACCAGGCACTGAGCGCCTGTTTGCAACCTCGAGAAGATCCATATACACCCTCATATGTGGTGTGAAGGAAGGGACCTACAAGGTACTTGAGCTAAAACATACAATAACTCAAGATCCTTGTCAACACATTTTATGATAGGATTTCCTTGTTAATAAACTATTCATAAAGCGGTTAATTCATGAGCAATTATCGGCTCATAATCCTGCTCAGATCCATAGGAATCTTGCGCAGGGTCCGAATCGCACATTTCCAGCTGTTGATCGCATCGTGCTATCTTGATCCAACCCGTTTGGATAATGGTAAAAAAAAATGGAACCCCCTTGATTTTCCTTGACATTGCCCCATATAAATGTTATGTATATAACAATTCTGTATTATGTATCCTATTCTAATTTCAACCGTAAACTCGTATTTTGATCTAAAGAGGCAATGAGTATAGAACCAGATAAAGATGAGCGACGCCGGTCAAAACGGTCTTCTCTCTCGGAAAAAGCCACTTGTGAGGTTAGCAGTCACCTGCTTTTACACAAGGCCCGAGGAAATCAGTCCACCACGATCATCAATTCAAATATCAAAAATATCAGTGAAGGAGGCGTCTGCCTCATGACAAAAGAACGCTTGGAAACTTCCCAGATTGTGAAGATCAGCCTTCCCCTCCCCCATGTTAAAATGAGTACTCCAACACTGGCAGAGGTCAGATGGGTTAGGAAAGACCCAGGCAAACGCCTCTATCGCGCCGGCCTACGTTTTCTTTTATAAACATGCCCTGTGCCTCAACTGTTCTATTTCGTCTGCTAAGAATAAGCCTCGACCATTTGTATAAAAAGATTAAATATAACAATAAATTAAAATAATTTAATCATGTTTTATTATAAGATTTTTAATATTTACTTTTAATCGTACTGGACTGGATGGAACAGCTTTAAATCGTCGCCTTGAATTTGTTCAAACCGTTTTGAAATCCTGGAAAAAATCCATGCTGCCACAGATAAATTCAAGGTCAATAATGATGAACTCGGGCTGGCATCAGCCATGCGAGCAACAAGCCGGGCCATGAGGTCACAAAAGCGATTAAAAAGAATGCGGTAAAACCGACGCCGGCCGCCACGAAGCCGCTAACGCCTCCGGCCAGCGTAGCCGGCACGGACATCAACGCCGAACCGATCGCAAAGTGGGTGGCTTGAAATTCCCGTCGACAACGCTGCATTAAAAATACGAGAAGTGCCGCGGTGCCGAGACCGGCCGCAATTTGTTCAAAGGCAATCACCAAACTCACCCCCAACAAACCAGGTTTTTCGTAAGCCATCCATGCGTACGCCGGAATCGCCAAACTTTGTGCAAGGGTAAAGGGAAAAAGGCAGCGGCGCAATCCAAGGCGGCTGATGGCCCCCCCGCCGACCAATGCGCCCGCGATGCTTGTGACGGTGCCCAGCGTGCCGGATAAAAATCCACGCGCGGCGGTGTCGTATCCCAGGTCCCTCAAAAGTGGCGTGGCCATCGCAAACATCATTGCATCTCCGGCACGAAACAGGAGGATGAAGGAAAGAATCATCACAATGTGCGGTTGTCGCAGGTATGTTATAAAGGCCTCC
>Ga0335084_10000735_pt1 | contig 28841 bp, 27 predicted proteins | sample Lox_Sample_44_FD_206721 | JGI IMG/M metagenome (GOLD analysis project Ga0335084, IMG submission 206721) | Soil microbial communities from Loxahatchee National Wildlife Refuge, Florida, United States - Lox_Sample_4.4 | ecosystem: Environmental > Terrestrial > Soil > Wetlands | place: USA... | reverse complement strand
AGGCCGAGTTGGCGGCGTACTGGAACGACGGCACGCTGGCGAAGGCGAAGCCGCTCTTCAGCTCGCCGTACGCCTTCTCGTGCCCGCCTCGGCCGCACATGAAGCTCCACAGATAGCGGCCGGTCAGCGCCTTGTTGGTGACGACGGCGGAATACTCGTAATGGCCGTCGGCGGGATCGAACAGGTCGAGCTGGAAGTTCTTGCGCGTCTCGTGCTGCACGCGGGTGCGATAGATCACCACCCGCAGCGTGCGCGACCAGGGCTTCAACCACAGCTCCCGTTCGAAACAGCTGACCGTGGCGTGGACCGGCGTCCAGTGTCGCTGCGCCTTGACGAGCGCTTTCAGTCCGGTCCACGCGAAGAACGGGACCTTGATCGCGTACTCGGCGCGCTGCGCTTCCAGGAGCGCGAGGACATCGCGGCGGAAAAAGGCCCCGTCCATGCGGAATTCCAGCAGCCGCGTGCCGCCGAACGCCTCCGCCAGCTGCGTGAACAGCGCGCGCAGAAAGCTGAGCGACGCCTTGCCGTCGTGGATGTTCCCCGGCCGATTCTGTACGCGCAGCATCTGCCCGCTCTGCGCCTCGTAGGCCGTGATTGGATAGTAGCTCGGCACCTTGCGCCGATGCGGATTGAAGCCGCGGTGCGCCCACGCCACCGTCAGCCCGGTGGAGACCACCGAGCCGTCCACATCGATGGTCAGCCGCTTCAAGCCCAAGCGCTCGATGGCGGCCGCGACCAACTCCGCGTTGAGCGCCGCCAACCCGCGCAAGTGTCGCGTGCGAAACTGCGCCAGCCACCGTCCGATCGTGCGCGCCGCCGGCAACCGCTTCAGGCCCGTCAGCCGCGCCACCAGCGGATCGCCCACCAGATAACTCACATGGCGCACACGACGGCCGCCCACGATCAGCAGCGCGAGCAGCAGCATCACCATGCCGACCACGCCGTAGTCGGTGCCCGGCACGCTGCCACCCACGTGGCGGCGAATGCGCCGCGCCAAGTCGAGCTGGCGGAAGTATCGTCGCACCAGCTCCAGTCCGGCGAACGAGGTCAGCCCCGTGCGCGTGAATCGCAAGGCCAGGTCCGCCTTGACTCGCCCCCGCAGCTCCGCTTTCCTCAACCGCATCACCAATGGCCTTTCGTTGTTCGGTCGTTTCGTTGGCTGGCACCACGAAACTACTACAGCGAGAGGCCATTTTCTTTCTCAGCGCGCGCGCACCGCGGGTTTTTTCGTCACGTCAAGGCTAAGTCGAGGGTCAACCCGCTCGAGCCGAGCCTTCAGGTTCGCCATGGCTGGTAGGATCCAGGCGTTCGTATTCGCCGCTACGGCGATTCGCCCACCCGCCCGGGCTTCGCTATGACAAGCCCATGACCGCCGCCGAGCTGCGCGCCCTCATTGCTGCTCTCGCCGTGGTACTCGTCACTGGCTGCGGCAACAACGGATCATCGCCGGCATCGACTCCGACCGCTACGCCATCGCCGCCAAGTCGCACGCCGATGCCGTCCTGTGTGCCGACGCTCGGCATCGCATCGTGCTGTGCCACGCATTGTGAGCCCTGCCCGACGATCCGTGCCGGCTGCAATGCACAGGCTTGCCAGGACTGCATCGAAAGACCTGTCTGCGTCCCAATCCCGACCTGTGGCCCGCTTCGCGCCGCCACGCCGACGCCAGGCTGAAAAAATGGCACATTGGCCCGAGTGTCCCAGTTCGGGCCGTAAATCCGCCCATCCGCCTACTTAGGATACTTCATCTCCGCCGCACTTAGGACACTGGCCCGTCAGCGGTGGTCACTTAGGACAGCACCGGGCAGCCCAATCGTGTGCGAGTAGGCGTCGCGTCGGCGCCCGTGATCCGTCCGGCGGACGGCCGCCAGCTCGCTGACCTCAGCTGATGAGCCGCCTCTGGACGGCGCGGCGCGCCCAGGCGAGCAGCACGGCGGAGACGATCAGAATATATGCGACGTCCCACACCGCGATCAGGCTCGCCTGGCCGGCAAACGCACTGCGGGCGAGGCGGACGGGGTGCAGCAGGGGCAGAGCTTCCGCTACCCACAGCCAGTGGCCCCTCAGTCGTTCCTTGAGCGGAAAGAAGACGTCCGAGAACAGGAACAACGGGGTGAGGAAGAGGGTGAAGTAGAAACTGTAGAGATCGATGGTCGTGATGCGTAGGGAAAAGGCGATGCCGATGGCGGCGAACAACAGTCCGGTGAGCGGGATGACCAGCAGCACCAGCAGGGATGACGGCAGGGGGGCGAGGCCGAACAGGGCGACGACGATGAAGAAGCAGGTGCCGTAGATTGCCGCGCGGCTGATCGCCCAGAGGATCTCGCCGGCCAGTACGTCGTCGGGCTGGATGGGCGTCGTGAGCATGGCGTCATACTGCTTCTCGAAGTTCAGGCGGACGAAGATGTTGTAGGTCACTTCGAAGCTGGCGCCGTTCATGGCCGCGACGCACACCAGGCCGGGGGCGAGGAAGGCGGCGTACGACATGCCGCCCATCTGGGAGATGTAGGCGCCGACGCCGATGCCGATCGACAACAGGTAGAGCACCGGCTCGAAGAAGTTGGGCAGGATGTTGAGCATCCAGACGCGGCGGTACATGGCGGCATTGCGCAGCCAGACGGCGAGGGCGTGGGGCAGCGACAGGGTCATGCCCCCTCCAGGCTGGTGCCGGTGAGGCGCAGGAACACGTCCTCGAGGTTGGTCGGGCGAACGACCAGGGCCCGCCGATTGGCGGGGTCGCGCTGATGCAGGCGATCGACCAGCGGCGCCGCGTCGTCGACGTAGAACATCACCCGCCTGCCGCTACGCAAGCGGTGGCGCGGTGGGGGCGCGCCGTCGAGCAGCGCCGCTTCTTCGCCCGGCTCGCAATCGACTTCGACCGTGTCGGACGCGAGGTGTGCGGTGATCAGATCGGCGGGGGCCCCCCCGACCACGACCCGTTGGTGACGATCGCGACGCGATCGCAGAGGCGCTGCGCCTCGTCCATGTAGTGGGTGGTGAGCAGGACGGTGGTGCCGGCGGCGCGCAGGTCGCGCACCCGCGCCCACAGTGCCAAGCGCACGGCCGGGTCGAGACCGGTGGTCGGCTCGTCGAGCACCAACAGCTCGGGCTGATTCATCAGCGACATTGCAATCGCCAGGCGGCGCTGAAAGCCGCCCGACAAGCGCTGCACGGGCACATCGGCGTGTGAGCGCAGCTCGAGGAAGTCGACCAGCTCCTCGATCCGGCGCGACAGGGCCGGCTCGCGCAGCAGGTGGTAGCGGCCGAAGACGCGCAGATTGTCGACCGGTGACAGCGCTTCGATCAGGACGTTCTCCTGCAGCGTAACGCCCAGCCGAGCGCGCACCGCGCGCGGGTCGCGCGCAATGTCGATGCCGAAGACGCGGATAGCGCCGGCCGTCGGCCGGCAGACGCCATAAATCATACGCAGCGTCGTGGTCTTGCCGGCGCCGTTCGGGCCGAGCAGGCCGAAGCACGCGCCGGCCGCGACGTCGAGATCGATCCCGTCCACGGCCACGCGCGGGCCGAAGCGCTTCACCACGCCGCGGGCTTCGACGATCATGCGGCGCCTATAGCACGATTGACGCGCGCGTCGCCCCACGGGCGCCGTGCCAGCGGACGGCACGGCGCCATGGAGCATGGCGGCAAGCCGGATCGCCTCGGCGGCGCCGGCGGTCGATCACGGCGGGCAGGCAGCCGGGGCGGCGCAATCCTTGCCGAGGAAGATCTTCCCGTCGCTGCCGTTCTTTCCGTTGAAGCTGGTGCAGCTCACGCAGACGTCGTTACCGTTGCTGCTGAAGCGCGCGGCGACGGGGTCCTGGGCGATGCCGACCTTCAGGTCGTAGTCGAGCGTGGTGGGACCCTTGCCCTGCAGGATCGCCTTGAGCAGGTTCTGGTTCTTCCACATCACGATCTTCGCCGTGCCGTCGTTGAGCTCGGGATCGAGATACTTGTAGCCTTTCGGATTGGACGTGCTGCCGAGCAGCTTCCAGTTCTGGCACGGGAGATCGGTCGTGTACGACTCGCCGGACGTGGCGCTGGAGACGCTCAGCGTCGCCTTGACGGTCCCGCTGGGCGCGCTGTTGCAGCGCGGGTCGCCGCCGGTGCCGGGCGCCGGCGTGACGATGTTCGCCGACTTGGCCAGCACGACGATCTTGTTCTTCGACTCGTCGTCCGGGAGCTTGTTCTTGATCATCACCTTCTTGGCCGGCACGAGGGCCTCGCTGGTACCGCCCGGAACCGAGAGGGGGTTGGCGGGGTCGCTGCCGGCGTCGAGCTCGTCGCGGTCGAAGAACCCGTCCTCGTCACGGTCGACGCCCATCCGCTCGCCGGCGCCCACCGGTACCGCGGTGTAGGTCAGATCCTGGCCCGGCGTATTGGCCAAGGCGCCGAGCTGTGCGGCGCTCAGCAGTGTCTCGCTGGCGCGGTCGCTGCGGAACTGTCCGCCGGCCAGCCGGTACCAGCCGCGTTGCTGGGCGCCGATCTGACCCTTGACGATGACATCGCACTCGCTGGGCACCGCGTCCATGCGCTGGTTGAGCAGGTTGATCCGATCGGTGACGGCGGTGACGCTCGAGTTGCCGCTGTTCAGCGTCACCTGCTGGCCGACGATGGGGGCCAGGTCGCTGTCATAGGCGAGGACGAACTGCTCGAGCTGCTGGCGCTCCGCGATGCTGGTGTTGAAGACGGTCGCGCCGTGGAAGCGGAACAAGGTGTCGACGCTGCCGTCGTGCAGGAACCCGAAGCCGCGCACCTGCGCGTTCTTGAAGCCGTTGTCGCCGCCGCTGAGGAACGCGACCTGCGGCATCCCGAACATGCCCACCTTCTGATACGCGTTGCGCAGGTGAGGGATCTTGAACATCTGAGTCTCGTGCTCGAACGAGGTGAACCCGTCGGTGCCGAAGTGGCCGTTCGGCGGATCGAGCACGTGGCAGCCGTTGCAGTTGAAGACGGTATCGGTGACGCGGCCGAAGTAGAGGTCGTGTCCCAACTTCTGATCGCCCACCAATGTATTGTTGAGGCCGCGGTTCGGGTTGGGCGGATAGGTCTCCTGCAGGATGAAGTCGGTGAACGCCTGCATCTCGGTGTCGGTGAGCGGACCGCTGCGTCCGAGCAGGTCGCTGAAGGCGGCGTTGAACTTCTTGAACGCGCCGTCCTCGTCCAGCGGGTTGCCGCCGGGGTCGTTGCCGGCGGTGCGGTCGCCGCGCCAGTGCATCGGCCCGTTGTTGGCCATGCCGCGCAGGCTCTGTGTCGTCATCGGCCCCTTCATCGGGTGGAAGTTGGGGTTCGGGCCGGGGACGCGGATGGGGTTCGGGTTGTGCAGGACCGAGTTGTCGGGGTTGCCGAGGTCCCACGCCAGGCTGTCGAAGTCGCCGAACACGTGGCAGCTCGAGCACGATGCTTCACCGTTGCTGGACGTAAACGCGGCGTCGTAGAGGAAAGGCCGTCCGTTCACGACGCTGGCGGGTTCGGGATTGTAGAGCGAGCGCTTGAGGCTCAGCTCCTCCGAAAGGGTTCCGGTGTTGACCACGCTGACCGAGTTGTCGAACCGGGTCAGCACGTAGAGCCGGCTATGGGCCTCGTCCAGGACGACCCCGGACGGACCGCCGCCGCTGAGCGGAACATACGTCACGCCGGTGGGGACGGCCGGGTCGAACGTGTCGCCCTCCAGCTTCGCGGTGTCGTACACGCCGATCTTCTGCGAGCCGAACCCGGCGACGTAGAGCGTCGTCCCCAGGTGGTCGACCGCCAGGCCAACCGGGGTGGCGAGGCTCTGGTCCGCCGTGCCCATCGGGCTCGGCACGACGCTGTAAGTGATCTGCTTGTTCAAGTGTCGGGGCAGCACCGACGTGCCGTCGAGGACGGTAATGCGCGCCTCGTGCAGGTGGCCGCGCACCGTGGAGCCGCCGACCACGCCGGGGCCTTCGAAACGCACTTCGTTGTGCGCGTCGGTGTTGCTCACGTACACCTTGTTGTTCGCCGGGTTGACCACCATGTTGAACAGCACGGTGCCGACGTGGGCGTACTGATCGGAATCCAAGCCGATCTGTGCGGGGGGATTGGCGGTCGCGTCGATCGCGAACACGTCGAGATCGGGCAAGCTGAACTTCACCGCGTTGTTCCAGTTGCGCCCCAACTGGTCACGCCACTGGCCGGATGGGTTGTCGAACTTCACGATCAGGCCGGTCTCCGGCCGTCCGATCCCGTCGACGTTGCGCTCCGGGAGCGGCATCCCGCCCGGCATGGTGACGCCGAAAATGTTGCACGGGCCCGGCACGAGGTTGTCGTTCAGGTTGCTGTCGTCACACACCGCTCCTTCGCTGACGGCGGTGGTCTGGTTGCCGGAATGGAACACCCCGGCGTACACGGTATGGCCGTCGGGGGTGACGGCGAGGGCGCGCGGCGTGTCGCCGAACAGCTGGAGGATCGTCAGCGGAACACCCTCGAGCGTGTTGCCAAGATTGGTGGCGTCGAACACCCAGACCAGGGCGCGCGGCGTGCCGGCCGTCGTCAAGAGCGGCGGCACCGACACGGGCACGTTCTGCCCGCGCCGCGCCGTGGTAATGAAGGCGCGGGTGCCGCCCGGCCCGCCGAAGACGATGTCGCGCGGCTCGTCGCCGACGAGCAGGGTGCGCACCACCTGCGGCGTTCCGGTGAGGTCGACGATGCTCACGCTGTCCGAGAGGTGATTGACCACCCACACCTCGGTGTTGCTGCGCGCGGCGACCGCCACCGGCTCCATGCCCACCTCGACCGACGCGATCTTGGCCAGGCCGCTGGCGCCGACCGAGAAGACCTCGAGGCGATTGTCCGGGGTGTTGACCGCGAACAACCGGGTGCCGTCCGGCGAGAGCGCCAGCGGGCGCACCTGGCCCGATTCGAACAACACGAACGAGTTGGCGGCAGCGGCCAAGCCGGCGATGCCGAGAACGAGCGCGAACGCGCCCGCGACCCACCCCCCTCTGGCCGCCTGCACGCGGGCCGAGTGCTGCATTGATCATCCCCCTTCGGAACGAAAGCGAAAACCCTTTGACCAGATAACACGCACCGAGAAGTTGAGTAAACCTGAAACGGTCGTTCGGTCGTCGGTGGGGCGCGAACTGCAGCCCGCTCGGGTGCGCGGGCAACGCCCTCGCGCTGCGCCCGGAATCTCTGGGTGACATAGCTGGTCCGGCGCCCCGCGCCGGCGCGTCCCGTGGGGCTTGCAATTGGTTGGACCATTGGATAATTGGATGGCCTCGATGACGACCCGACGCAGTGTCGTACCCTTTCAGCCACCGCTGCGGCGCCGCATCCACGAAGCGGTCGCGGAGCAGCTGCGCGATGCGATCCTCGATGGGCGCTTTCGCGCCGGGCAAAAACTGCCGGCGGAGCGCGAGCTCGCGCAGGAGTTCCAGGTCAACCGCACCTCGGTGCGCGAGGCGATCAAGGTCCTCGAGGGGCTGAAGCTGGTGAGCGTGCGGCAGGGCGACGGCGCCACCGTGCTGCCGCTCACCGACGCGTCGCTCGGCATCCTGCCGACGCTGATCTACCGCGGCGGCCGGCTCGACACCCAGGCACTGGCGGAGGTGTTCGAGGTCATCATGCCGCTCTTCTTCGAGATGGCGAGGCTGGCCATCGAGCGCGTCCAGCCGGAGCATCTCGAGGCGCTGCGCGAGCTGCGCGCCAGAGTCGTCGATCCGGCCCGCGGCCGCGAGGAGCGCTTCGAGGCCTTGCGCCAGGTCCTGGTGGTGGTGTCGGACATGACCGGAAATCGGGTCTGGCAGATGCTGGCGCGCAAGGTGCGCGATTTCCTGCGCTCCGAGCCCATGCGCCAGACCCGTCACGTCCTGCGCCGCGATCCCGCCTACATCGTGCCGACCATGGACCGCTGCCTGGCCGCGCTGGAGAGCGGGCACCCAGACCGGGCGATCGCCGCGCTGCGCGGCCTCATCCGCACCGTGGGGGACGCGATCATGAGCCTCAAGGCCGGCGCCAGCCGCGCCCAAGCAACCGGAGGGAGCTCTCGATGAGTGAGTTCAGTCTGCGCACCCCGACCCAGGAGCCCGACCTCGACACGGCGATGAAGGTGGTCTTCCAGTGGAACTACGACCCCGAGGTCGACGAGCTGCGCCGCCTCTATGTCAAGGCCACCGAAGCGCAGTGGGTTGCCGACCGCGACCTCGATTGGGATCGCCCCATCGACCATGCCAAGTTCGCTGCCACGCCGCTCGGCGCCGCGTTGCCGATCGAGCAGACGTCGTACTGGAAATCGCTCGACGCCGAGACCGCCTGGGAGCTCACCCGACGCACCGCCGCGTTTCGGCTGAGCAACTTCCTGCACGGCGAGCAGGGGGCGCTGATGGTGGCGGCCCAGCTGGTCAACGCGGTGCCCCACACCGACGCGAAGTTCTACGCGGCGACACAGACCATGGACGAGGCGCGCCACGTCGAAGTGTTCGCCCGCTACATCGAGAAGCTCGACATGATCCGTCCGATCGCGGCCCCCGTGAAGCGCATTCTCGACGCGACCCTGCAGACCGAGGACTGGCTGAAGAAGCTGGTCGGGATGCAGATCGTCGTCGAGGGGCTGGCGCTGTTCAGCTTCCGCCAGATGCGCGCCCTCACCGAGGAGCCCCTGCTGAAAGATCTGCTCACGTATGTGGCGCGCGACGAATCGCGCCATCATGCCTACGGCGTCCAGTACGTCGAGCGCTGCGTGCCCTGTCTGAGCGAGGCCGAGCGCGTGGAGCTGGAAGACTTCGCCCTCGAGGCGGCGCGCACGCTGATCGACAACCGCAACCGGCAGACGCTGCTGAGCACGATCATGCAGATCTGGGCCGAGGCGGGCGTGGACGCGGCCGAGCTGTTCGCGTGCTTGCAGCGCGAGCGCGACGAGCTCACCCGTCACATGCAGACCGGCCGCCGTCTCGGGGCGGTGCAGGGCTTCGTCATCCCCACCCTGCGGCGCTGCGGTCTGCTGAGCGAGCGGGTCGCCGCCCACTTCCACGCCTTCCTGCGCGAGAACCTCGGTGTCCACCTAGCCGGCGCGGACGTCGAGGAGTTCATGGAGCGGATTCCCGAGCTGCCGCGCGACACCGCGGCATGGGTGCTGGACGCCAGCGCATAGAGGCGCAGCGACGCGCTACCCGAACGAGCGCTTGAACAGCGCCTCGAGCGCCTGCACCCCGTTGGCGCGGAGGAAGCGCGTCCCGGTGCCGGCAAAGTGCGGATGGCCGATCACCGGTTCCACCGCTCGCCAACCGCTCCCCGTCCACGCCAACCAGCCGCCGCGGTCCTGGTCGAACACGCAGACCGGCTTGTTGCACAGCTTGGCGAACTCCGCGCCCCAGCCGGTGCCGCCCATGACCGTGTCGTCGTCGAGCACCTTGCCGACCACGAACACCTCCTGGGCGTTGTTCACTTGGTGCCAGATCGTCTGCAGGACCCGCTTGATGTAGTCGGTATCGGGATAGTGGCGGTGCAGGAGCTTGCCGACGTACGCCAGGCTCACCTCGCCCTGCTTCAACTCCCCATGGCTGAGCGTCCGGACGCCGCGGGTGCGCTCGATCTGGTGTCCCTCGAAGGTGAAGTTGACCTCCTCGATGCCGTAGCGCTCCGCCAGCGCGCCGAAAGTCGCCTCGGCGCCGCGCAGGCCGCCGCTGTAGAGAACGCACTCGTTCGGGTTCATGGGCTGATCCTCTCGTGGTCGGCGGCGCGCCGCAGCCCGCCGCTCAGTTGATCGTGTGCGGCTGGCTGAGCGAAAAGGCGGCGATCTCGGCGTCGAAGCGCTCGCCGCCGGCGGTCACCATTTGATAGCTGCCGTGCATGGTGCCGAACGGTGTCTCGAGAGGGCAGGCGGAGGTGTAGGTAAACGACTCGCCCGGCGTCAGCGTCGGCTGCTCGCCGACCACCCCGGGGCCGCGCACTTCGCGCACGACGCCGTTCGCATCGGTGATCACCCAGTGCCGACTCACCAGCTGGGCGGTCTCGCCGCCCTGGTTGGCGATCTCCACCGTGTAGATGAAGAACCAGCTGCCACGGTCGGGGTCCGAGCGCTCGGGGACGTAGCTCGACTGAACGCGCACGCGAATGTTGCGGGTGGTTGCCTCGGACTTGAACACGCCGGCCTCCGCCGGTGGCGTAGCGGGAATGGTCGCTGTGGTCAACATGATCGGCTTCACGGCGCGCGTTTCCGCGTCGCGCCTAGGCGTGGCACGGATTATGCCGACACCCAGCAGTCGGACTGTGCGCAGATCGGGAAGGGCGTATTGCGGTGCCCCCATTCGTACGCTCCAATGACTACAGGATGACGATGTCGAGCCAGGCGAGCGGCGGGTGTGCCGCTCTTGGAAGGATGACGATCATGACCCGAGTCGCATGGTGCGCGGTTGCTTTGGTGTGCGCGCTGAGCGCCTGCGTGGCGCTGGCGCAGGACGCGCCGGGTCCGAATGGGCCTGAGCTGTCGCTGAGCTTGCAGGAGCGGTTGAAGCAGGCCGATTTGAGCGGCAAGGGCGGGCTGACCAAAGCCGAGGCGGCCTCGGCCGGATTCGCGGTCGAGAACTTCGACTCGATCGACGCCGACCACGATCACATCATCACGCTGTACGAGGTCAGCGTCTACGTCGCGGCGCGCGCGCGTGAGTGGGCAAGCGCGGATACCAACGGCGATGGGGTGGTGACGCGGGAAGAGGCGCAGCGGGTGCCGTCGCTGGCAAAGATCTTCACCCAGACCCACCCGGACGGCGACGGGGTGGTGCGCAAGGAAGAGTACGAGGCCTTCTCGGAGGGTGCCCTCTACCGCAACGTCGACCTCCCGTACGTAGTGCCGAACATCATCAACAAGAAGTTCTGACCTGTCGGTCAGAACGCGTCCAGCGCCACGCCGGGTCAGCTCTTTTCCGGCGTCGCGGGCGCCTGTAGCGGCTCGCCCTTGTCGTTCTTTTCCTTGAGCAGAGTGAGCAGGCGGTCGGGGCCGCCGGTGGCGACGATGTCCTGGAACTGCGAGCGGAAGTTGGAGACCAGGCTGACGTTCTCGATGATCACGTCGATGATCTTCCACTGGCCGTCGTGCTGGCGCAGCCGGTAGTCGACCAGGACGTCGTCGGCGTGGCCGCCGCGCAGGATCTTGGTCTGCACCGTGACGTCGCCGCGGGCCTCGGGGCGCTCGCCGAGGATCTGCACCTGCTCGTTCTTGTAGGTGTCGAAGTTGCGGCCGTACGTGATCGACAAGTGCCGTTTGAACTGGTCGATGAACTCGCTCTGCTGCGCCGGCGAGAATTTCGTCCAATTGCGCGCCAGCACGAGCTTCGACAGGGTCTCGAAGTCCATCGCGTCGTAGGCGATCGCCTCGATCTGCGTGTGCCGTTGATCGGTGGTGAGGTTCTTGTCCTGCAGCACCGCAATCACTCGATTGGACAGCGCGTCGACCACCTGCGACGGGGACTTGTCGCTTGCCCCGGCGCGCAGCGCCAGCCCGGCGGCCAGTCCGGCCACGAGGGCCGCGAGGACGCTATGGCGTATCGCCGTGCTCGAGGTAGTTCTCAAAGATCTCTTCATTGTACAGATCTTCCTCTAGCGGCTTTCCGCCCTCGGTCGCCTGGCCCGAGATCTGCTTCCAGCGCCGCTGAACGAAGGCGTTGCGCAGGAACGTATAGTAGTCGAGGGAGGCTTCCTTGGCATTCTTGATCACATCGAGAAACCGCGCACGCTCGTTGACGACGTTGATCGCGGAGGCGCCGACCGTGAGGCCCGGGACGGTGACGAAATAGGTGTAGAAGCCCAGCGCGGCGTCCCCGGCGAGGCCGACCGCGTCGCGTGGACTGGACGGCCCGAGGAACGGCAGGACGAGATACGGTCCCGGCGCGATGTCCCACACCCCGAGCGTCACCCCGGTATCCTGATCCTGCCGCGGCACGCCGAAGTCCGCCGCGACGTCGAACAGCCCCAGCACACCGATGAACGTGTTGATCTGCAGGCGCGCCACCGATTCCACCGCCTTACGGAGCTTCCACTGCAGGATATTGTTCACGAACACGATGGGGAAGCGCAGGTTGTTGAAGAAGTGCGAGAGGCAGCGCTGCGCCGGGTCGGGCACCACGAAGTCCCACCCCCGAGCCACCGGCTCGAGCAGGTAGGAGTCGACCGTCTCGTTGAACGCGAAGGTCTTGCGGTTGAGCGACTCCCAGGGGTCGTAGTCGGGTTTGGGCGGCTGTCGGCCGGCGCAGGCGGTGAGCGCCATGGCAGCGAGCACGGCCGCGGTGAGGGGCAGGAGGCGAAGACGCATCGAGGCTCCGTCTGGGGCGGTCGGGGTCACTGTCCGGATTTCGCGTTGCCATTGCCGACGTCGGTGTTGTGGATGAGCTTGCCGAGCATCCGTTCGAGGATGACGGCGGACTCGACGAACTCGATCTCGTCGCCCGGCTTGAGGAGCTGCGGATCGCCGCCGGGCTGCAAGGAGACGTAGCGGTCGCCGAGCAGGCCGGACGTGACGATCGAAGCGGTGGTGTCGATCGGGAGCTTCAGGACCGGATCGAGCGTGAGGGTGACCCGGGCGCGGTAGTCGTCGCTGAGATCGATGCTCGCCACCTCGCCGACCTTGACGCCAGAGATGACGACCGGGGAACGCGACTTGAGGCCGCCGGTCTCGTCGAACTTGCACGAGAGGAGGAACCCCTTGGGGCCGTTGTATGACACGCCGCCGATGCTGAGCGACAGGTAGGCGACGGCGGCCAGACCGACGAGCACGAACAGGCCGACGACGAAGTCCCGGGTTGGCGATCGTTGCATGCGCTCACACTCCCCACAGGGCGGTGACGACGTAGTCGAACAGGAGAATGCTCACGGATGCGATCACGACGGTCGACGTCGTCGCCGCGCTGACGCCGGCGGAGGTGGGCGCCGTGGTGTAGCCCCGGTAGGTGGCGATGAGGCCGACCAGCACGCCGAACACCGCCGCCTTGAGCAGGCTGCCGGCCACGTCGTTCGGGAAGTCGACGGCATCCTGCAGACTGGTGAGGTAGATGCCGGGGTCGAGGCCCATGACGCGCACGCCGATCAGGTAGCCCCCGAAGATGCCGAAGAGGATGAACAGCGCCGAGAGCAGCGGCATGACGGCGATCATCGCCAGCGCCTTCGGCGTGACGACGTAGTGCACGGGGTCGACCGACATCATGCGCAGGCCGTCGAGCTGCTCGGTCACCACCATGGTGCCGATCTCGGCGGTGGTGGCGGATCCGGCGCGGCCGGTGACGAGGAGGGCGGTGAGCACCGGGCCGAGCTCGCGGATGAGCGCCAGGCCGACCACCGCGCCGAGCGAATCCGCGGCGCCGAAGCGCACCAGCGTGTTGTAGCCCTGTAGGCCGAGCACCGCGCCCACGGCGGTGCCGCACAGGCAGATGATGATGAGCGAGAGCACGCCGAGCTTGAACAGCTCGTCGACGAAGCGTCCAATGCGGATCGGTCGCCGCACCGTCGCGCTCCCGATCCCGGCCGTGAAGCGCGCCATGCGGCCGAGCTCTTCGACGAAGCGCAGTCCGGCCCAACCGAGATCGGCCACCAAGGTCACCATGCGGAGGCCCCCTGTGCCGGACCGGGTTGGACCTCGACGTGGCCGACCTCGCGCAACGCGGCGGCGTCGAGGTCGGGGTTGAGAAACGACGCGACGCGCGGATCGGTGCTGGCTTGCAGCTCCGCCGGTGTGCCTTCGACGGCGCCGTCGGGCAGCAGCACGAGCACCTTGCTCGCCATGCGCATGGTCGATGAGATGTCGTGCGAGACGACGACGACGGTGATGTGAAAGCGGCGGTTGATCTCGACCAGCAACGCCTCGATGCGCCGGGCCGAGATCGGATCGAGTCCGGAGAAGGGCTCGTCGCAGAGCAGGATCAGCGGCCGCGTCACGATGGCGCGCGCCAGCGCCGCGCGTTTGATCATGCCGCCGGAGAGCTGGCTCGGCAGCAGCGCGTCGGCGTCGCGCAGGCCGACCGCGGTGAGCGTCTCGTGGACGCGGTCGGCGATCTCCGCCCGGCGCAGCGTGGTCCGCTCGCGCAGCGGAAACGCGAGGTTCTCGAAGACCGTCATCGAGTCGAGCAAGGCACCGCCCTGGAAGAGCATCCCGAGCTTGGCGCGCACCCGGTACATCTGCCGCTCCGACAGCCGGGTGATGTCCTCCCCATCGACGACGATGCGACCGGCGCTCGGCTGGATGAGCCCTCCGATCAGGCGGAGCGCCGTGCTCTTGCCCGAGCCGCTGCCGCCCAGGATCACCGAGATGCGCGCCGCCGGGAAGCTGAACGACAAGCGGTCGAACACGCGCCGGTCTCCGAACGCCATCCGCACGCCGTCAAAGGCCAGGTGCGCGTCATCCGCGGCGGTCATGGTGGGCTCGGTGGTCACGGCTCCCGCTCATGCGTCAAGCCGGTAAGATACCGGAGCGACGAGAGAAGGCGAAGCGGGGTTTGTGAAATGAGCCGGTTCGGGCAGGCTCGCGGCGGCGAGTCCGCCGCCCGCCGCTGTGGGGCGCGCGTTCACCGAGGACACCGGGGGGGTGCTCAGGGATCCAGCGGCTCGCCGAGCTTCTCGGCCAGGGCGCGGAGCTGCCGCTCCAGGCGGCCGACCACGACCTCCACCGCCTCCAGACGGGCGGTCAGCGCCGCGCGGGTCGGCGCGTGTGGATCCTCCACGGCGGGCTGCTCCGCGGCCCCGGGCGCGGGCGCGTCGAGGGGATGGAGGCCCGGGCACAGGCGCTGCGCGACGCGCTCGGCACGAAACCCCCGGCCGGGCGGGACGCGCTCGACGAAGCCGCGCTGCAGGAGCCCCTCGAGCAGGGCGGCGAGGCGCTCGGGCGACTCGATCGGCACCATCCGGCTGGCGCGCGTGCGCAGCTCCGCCGGTGTCTGCGGGCCGCGCATGAGCAGCTCCGCCAGCACCGCCAGCTCCGCGGTCTCCACCTTCAGGGTCGAGGTGCCGGTGTGGCAGAACTTGTCCACCCGGCTGTTGCCGGGGAACACGCGGCGCGCCAGCTCCTTGTCGATCAGGCCGTCGAGGGCCTCGCTCACCGCATCGTCCGACAGCGCCAGCAGCGGGTCGCGGTTGGTCTTCTGGTTGACGCCGTTGACCACCGCGTTGAGCGTCAGCGGGTACTGCTCGGGGGTGGTGAGGGCCTTCTCGACCAGCACGCCGAGCGCGCGCGCCTCGAAGGCCTCGAGACGAATCTCTGGATCCATGACGGCGGTCAGGAGGGACGCGTGCGGCGCTCGATCTCGCGTTCGGCGGCTTTGTCGCGCAGCGGCCGGCCCTTGTCGGGGGTCGGGTCTTTCACCAGGCCGTACATCTGCCGGCCTTCGTGCTCGGGGGGCAGGTGCTCGGTGATCGGCAGGCCCTCCGGTGTGACGAACAGCAGGCAATGGCAGTACTTGTAGATCTGCATGTCGTCGCAGGCGCAGATCCAGGTGCGGTGCTGAATCTCGGCCTGCCTGTCGGGGTAGAAGCGGCACGGGCACAGCGGCCGGCCGAGCGTGTCGACGTGCGCCGCCAGACCCTTCACCACCGCGCCGGTGACCTCGGCGTCGGGATGGGTGCTGGTGCCAGATTTCTCGCAGTAGCTGGCGACGAACTTTTCCATGCGCCGCAGGCTTTTCTCGGATGGATCCTGCATAGCCATTCGTGACCTCTCCCAGCTCGACGATTCGCCCCACTCACGCGGCCGGTACCGCACCGAAGGACCATCGCGTTTCTCGGTCTCGCCCTGCGGTCGGTCCCGACTGCCACCTCTATAGTTGTTGAAACCAAGCCGGGTAAAGCCGGTTGAGCACGACGCGGTGGGGCGACTAGATGGGGCCATGACCCAACCCGCCGGTCAACCCATCGTGCAGGTCGACGCGTTCACCAGCGAACCCTTCCGCGGCAACCCCGCCGCGGTCTGCTTGCTCGCCGCCCCGCGTGACGCGGGCTGGCTGCAGGCGGTGGCGCGTGAGATGAACCTCTCGGAGACCGCCTTCCTGCTGCGCCGCGCCGATGGGTTCGATCTGCGCTGGTTCACGCCCACGATCGAGGTGCCGCTCTGCGGTCACGCGACCCTGGCCAGCGCGCACGCGCTCTTCGAGCAGGGCGCGCAGCCGCCACACACGGCGGTGCAGTTCCACACCCGAAGCGGTGTCTTGCAGGCGCGGCGCGAAGGCGACTGGATCGCGCTGGATTTCCCGGCGCATTCGCTCGAGCGCGGCGCCGAGCCGGCCGAGCTGCTCGCCGCGCTCGGCACGCCCGCGGTCTGGAAGGGCAGCAGCCCCATCTGCCATCTGTTCGAGCTCGAGTCCGAAGCCGCCGTGCGCACGCTGACGCCCGACTTCCGGCGCCTGGCGCAGGCGAGCCCGCTGGCGGTCGCGATCACCAGCCGGGCGACGGCCCCGGCGTTCGACTTCGTCTCGCGTTTCTTCGCCCCTGCGTCGGGAATCGATGAGGACCCCGTCACCGGCGCCGCGCATTGCTGCCTGGGGCCGTACTGGGCGGCAAAGCTGGGCAAGCCGGAAGTGGTCGGCTATCAGGCGTCGGCGCGCGGCGGCGTGGTGCGCGTCCGCGTCGCAGGATCCGGCGTCGCGCCCGGCCGGCTCGAATTGCGCGGGCAAGCCGTGACCGTCATGCACGGAACGTTGGTCTGATTGCGGGTGCGGTGTCAGAAGGAGGAGGAAGGAGAAACGAGGAAGGAGAAACGAGGAAGGAGAAACGAGGAAGGAGGACGGAGTCCAACGACCCCTTCCTCCTTCTCCTTCCTCGTTGCTCTTCTCTTCTCCTTGCGTTCCTCGGCCGCGAAACGGAGTGAGACCTCTACGCGCGCGGCCGGTAATACGGCCGGCCACGCGCGGTCCACTCCTGGTAGAGCTCGAGGAACTCCGGAGACGCCATGGGGTCGATGCCGCGGATGGGCATCGAGCCGCGGCGAATGGTGAAGTCGTCAGGCGAAAGCTCGCCGCCGCGCTCGAAGTGGCGCAGCGCGGCGTCCGGCTTGCCGGACTTGTGCAAGTGCCAGGCGAGGCCGAACTCGGCGCGGGCGAGCTGTTCGTCGGCGCTGGGCAGCATCTGGCGTTCGCGCACCCCCCGACGATCGAAGGGCAGGGTGCCCTCGCGCACCCACTCGCGCACCGCATCGAGGTAGGCCACCGAGTCGAAGCCGGTGAGCTCCCGGAACACCTCGCTGCCGAACGCGACGTCGTTGGGGCGGACGATGGTTCCCGCTTCGTCGATCCAGATCGCGGTCGGGACGTTGATGATGCCGTAGAGGTCGGCGAGTCGGTGCTCGGTGTCGATCAGGCTCGGATGCTCCGGCGCGGCGGCCTCGATGAACGGCCGGGGGTCGTCGGCGCATTGGTCGAGCGCCACCGTGATTGGAATGAAGCCGCGATCCTTGAGCTCGGCGTAGAGTGCCTGCCAGACCGGCAGGTCGTAGCGACAGCCTCACCAGGAGGCGTAGGCGATGAGCAGGATCTTCCTGCCGCGGTAGTCCGACAGCGAATGCAAGCGGCCGGACAGATCGGGCAGGGTGAACTCAGGGGCCTGCAGCGTGGCGAGCTGCGCGCAGCGCTCGGCCGCGGACGCGGCGAGATACGCGGTGCGCTCCTCGACGTCGAGGGCCAGCGGCCGTGCCATCAGCCGCGCCAGCGCGGCGAGATCGACGCCGTCGGCGTCGACCAGCTCGGCCGGGTTTCGCACCGGGACGCAGATCCCGCCGTGGCACAGCCCCTCGGGTTTGAGCTCCCAGCCGAGTGCTGCAGTCACGTCGGCGGGCCGCAGCCGAACCCCGTCGGCGCGGAAGCGGGCCGGGACGTCGACTGCCCGGCCATCGTCGATCAGCGTCAGACGACCGTCGACCATGCGGCGAGCAGACCAGATCCGCAGATCAAACGCAAAGTGCCTCGCGGGAGTGCGGCGGGGCCGACCGCGCCCTCACTCGTCCGAGACCCACTGGGCCATGACGCGCCCCGCGAGCAGCGCGACCACCGAGCGCGGCGCCAGGCGAGTGGCGTTGGCGCGCAGCCAGTTGAACCAACCCGAAATCACCGACGGCTGATCGCCGAGCGCGTTCAGCGCGACGCCGACCACCTGGGCCGGCGGCTCGCCCTCGTGGGGGGTCTCGCCGGCGACCTGCTGGAACTCCGTGGCGGTGGGCCCCGGCTGGACGACTAGGACGTCGGTGCCGCTGCCCTGGAGCTCGGCCCACAGCGCCTCGCCGAAGTTGAGGTCGAAGGCTTTGGTGGCGGCGTACACGGTGTTGAAGGGCACCGGCTGGTGGCCGGCAGTGGAGCCGAGGATGATGACGGCGCCACGCCCGCGGGCCTGGAGCCGGGGCAGCAGGCGACTGACCATCAGCACCGGCGCGAGGCAGTTGAGCTGGATCATCTCGGCCAGGCGGCGCGGGTCCTGCTGCTCGAAGCGCCCGGCCAGGCCGTACCCGGCGTTGGCGACAACAACCGCGATGTCGAGGTCGGCCACTGCGTTGACCAGCCGATCGGCGCCGTCGGGCGCGCTGAGGTCGAGCGGCACGATGCGCGTCTTGACCGAGTAGGCGGTCTCGAGCTCGGCCGCGAGCATCTGCAGGCGGTCGGCCCGGCGCGCCGTGAGGACGCACGACATGCCGTCGCGGGCCAGCGACCGCGCAAACTCGGCGCCGATACCGGCCGACGCGCCGGTGACCAGGGCCCACTCCCCGTAGCGCGCGCGCAGCGGCGTGCGCAGCGCGTGGAACAGCGGCCGGGAACGCCAGAGGAGCAGCGTCAGGCCACCGTAGGGCAGCAGCGAGAGCAGCGCCACGATGAAGCCGCCGGCGCCGCCACGATGGACGGCGAACCAGACGAACATCGAGAAGGCTACCTGCCCGGCGTACACGGCTGCCCACGGCCACATCCAGGTGCGCAGTCGCCAGAATCCGTAGGCCCCCGCGGCGTACACCGCCCAGTGCGCCAGCTCGCCGGCCTTCGCCCACACGCCGTGCCAGACGATGCCGAACCAGACCTGATCGTCGTGGGCCACCGGGGTGCGGAAGAAGTCGAGCGGTAGGGCGATCGCGGCCATGATGAAGCAGAAGTACATCAGGCCGTTCATCCACCACGGCCGCCGGCGCATGTGCGCCCGCCACCAGTGTTCGAATCCACGGTAAGACATGCCAGGGGCTCCTCTGTTTGAAGGGTTCGACGGTGCCCGCACGAGCGTCGCGGGCAAAAGCGGCTGATTTCGCGTTGCGTCTGTGATTTCGGATCGAACGGGTGAATCCCGCGGGGTTGTATCCCAGATCGACGCCCGCAGCGACAGGGCGCGGGTTTGGGCGGGCCGAGATGGGGCGGCCTCCGGAGCCGGCGACACGGAGAAATCATCGGCCGGTCATGGCGCCGTAACCACTCGGCCGCTACGCTTGCAGCGTGAACACGATCCGCGAACCGTCTCGCCGATACGCCTTCCTCTGCCCGCAGTGCGGTTCCCCGACCCATGGGTCGGTGACGTCTGCCGGGCGCCAGTCATGGTTCTGCGAGGACTGCGTTGGCGACCGCGATATCGACGACACGCTGCCGCTGGCCGACTAACCCAGCCGGCCTGCGCTAGCGACGCTTCCGCGTCGCCTCGCAGGGCACATGCCAGTCTGACCGCCCGCCGGCGCCGCCGTCGCACGCCCTGCGGACGCGCATGCGCCCGGTCCGGCTTTTGCTGCCTCGCGCACGGCGTGGAGCCGTCACCGAAGCTGCGCGCGCTATTGCTGCTGCGCTATACGCTCATCATCGCCACGGCCTATCTGCTGCTCGCCGAACAGCAGTTCGCGAGCCTGTCCACCCTGACCGCCCTGCTGATCGCGCTGGCGCTGGCCTCGAACGTGGCGGTGGGGCAGCTCCCGCGTCACCTGACAGAGTCTGTGCGCTTTGCCACGGCGCTGATCGTCTACGACACTGCCTGGGTGACCGCGGCGTTGATGACCAGCGGCCGCTTCAACGCCGACTTCTTCAGCCTCTACTTTTTCCTGCTCCTGCTCGCGGCGATCGGGGAGAACCTGCGCCTGATCAGCATCGGCGCCTGCGTGGTCTGCGCGGCGTACCTGTTCGGCCACTCGGCCACTGGCGGCGTCTGGGAGACCTGGGCCTCGCCCTCGCTCATCCGCATTCCGTTTCTCTTCACCACGGCGGTATTCTACGGCTACCTGGCCGAGCGCACTCGGCAGGAGAGCCAACGCGCCGACAGCGCCGAGGCGCTCGCCGCGCAACTCTCGCGGACCCTGGCGGAGTTCAAGATTCTGTATGCCAAGGCCCAGGAGGCGGAGCGCATCAAGACCGAGTTCCTCGCCACCGTCTCGCACGAGCTCCGGACGCCGTTGACCTCGCTCATCGGCTACGTCGAGTTGCTCATCGACAACAACTACGGCCCCGTGAACGGCGAGCAGCGCGGTGCGCTCGGACGCGTGCGCGCCGCGAGCCGTATCCTCCAGCAGGCGATCGCCCGCATGCTCGACGCCAGCCGCATCGACTTCGGCCACGAGCGGCTGCGCTGCGACGAGTTCGACCTCAACGACGTGTTCGACGAGCTGCGCGAGGAGGTGGCGTGCGGACCCGCCGTGTCGTTGCAGTGGCCCCGTGCCGACGACCTGCCGCTGCTCCGCACCGACGAAGAGAAGGTGCGCACCATCGTGCGCAACCTGGTCGAGAATGCGTGCAAGTACACGGAGCGGGGTCTGGTGTGCATCGATGCCCGCTGGGACCGGCCGCGCGACGAAATCGAGATCGGCGTGGTCGACACCGGAATCGGCATTGCGCCGCGCGAGCAGGAGGCGATCTTCGAAGCCTTCCAGCAGGGCGGCAACCGCGGCGACGTCGGCAAGGGCGGTGTCGGCCTGGGTCTCTACATCGTGCAGCGCCTGGTCGCACGACTCGGCGGCGAGGTGGAAGTCGAGTCGGAGGTCGGACTGGGCTCGACGTTCACCCTCCGCATCCCGCGCCTGCTGCATCGCGGCGACGCGGTGGCCGCTGGCGAGCCGCTGAGTCACTGGGCAGCAGAGTCGGCCAGCGCCTGACGCGTCTGGGCCCCACCGCGATTGCGCCGGCGCGCTCGCTCTGGCACCGTCGCCCCGCTCTCGTCCCGGCGCGCCGCCCGTCGCCGCGCCGGCTTGCCGGTAAGGAGGAGCCATGTCCGATCATGCGGATCTGCTCGCGCGCGGGCGCGAGGTCACGACCCAGCTGTGGGGCGACCGGATGAAGTCAGCCCCGGCCCTGCCCGCGCACACCCTCGCGCCGGAGTTCTTCGGTCTGGTGACCGAGTTCGTCTTTGGGATGTTCTGGTCGCGGCCCAACCTCGACCTGCGCAGCCGTAGCCTGTGCACGGTGGCCCAGCTCGCCGCGCTCGGCCGGACAGACGAGCTGAAGGGTCACCTCATGGGGGCACTCAACCTGGGGATCCCGCGCGACGAGCTGATCGAAGTCCTCATGCAGACCGCCTGCTACGCAGGGGTGCCCACCGCGGTTGCGGCGCTCAACGCCGCCGCCGAGGTGCTGAAGAAGCCCCGCACCGAGTAGGCCGAGCCCCTCGCACGCCTCCGAGCGCTGCGGTGAGTTAGCACCGCACCCCGGAGTATGCACCCTGCAGTGCCCGCACTGCTTTCGGTGGTTGGCACTCGTCCGTTTCGGTGCTCGAAGACGCTCCACGCGCCGGTCCGTCGAGTTTGGCACGTCCCCTGCTCTCGATTCAGAACAGAGAGCCGCACGAAGGGAGGACGCGAACATGATGCTCATCGACATGACGAATCAGCTGGAGCCGCTGCTGACTGGGCTGGACGTGGTCTTGGTCTTCGCCGCAACGGCCATCGCTGCCAGCATGTGGCATCGCCAGAGCGCGTCCCTCACCTCGAGCAAGCCGCGCACCGCATCACCACTGGCGGTCGTTGGTTCCTCGGCCAGCGCCCCCGCCCCGACGGGAGACGCGCCAAGCGATACCTCGGTTCCCGAGGCCGCCTGAAAGCGAGCACCGACGACTCAGGCGCGCTGCCCCCCCAGCGCCGCGCCGATACGGCCGAGGACATCATCGATGTCCTCGGCCGTCACGTCTAGATGGGTCACCGCGCGAAAGGTGCGGCGGTCCACCGGGTTGATCAACACCCCACGGTTTAACAGCGCGCTCCACAACTGACCGACGTCGCGGCTGCGGAACAGCACCATGTTGCTCTGCGGCGGCGGGTCGACTTCGAGACCGAGCGCGGACAATCCCTCCGCCAGCCGCCGCGCGTTGTGGTGATCGTCGCGCAGTCGCTCGATGTGGTGCTCCAGCGCGTAGACGCCAGCGGCCGCCAGCAGACCCGCCTGGCGCATGCCCCCGCCGAGCATCTTGCGGATCCGATGCACGCGGTCGATCAGCTCGACCGAGCCGCACACGAGCGATCCGGCAGGGGCGCCGAGCCCCTTCGACAGGCAAAATGCCACGGAGTCGAAGCCCTCCACCCAGCGCGGGGCAGCAATGCCGCTGGCGATCACGGCGTTCCACAGCCGCGCGCCATCGAAGTGCAACTTCAGACCGCGCTCCTTCGCCGCGGCGACGATCGCGCGTATCTGCTCGAACGGAAACACCCGTCCGCCGGAGGCGTTGTGGGTGTTCTCGAGCGCTACGGCGGTGACCGGCGCGTAGTGGTGATCGTGCGGTGGTATGGCGGCCAGCACGTCCTCTGGCGCGAAGAAGCCGCCGTCGCCGATGACGGTCATCTGCACGCCCGAGAGCGCCGCAGCGGCGCCGGACTCGTAGCGCAGCACGTGGTTTCCGGCGCCGCAGAGGACGACGTCGCCGGGCTGGGTGAGGGCACGGATCGCAGCCTGGTTCGCCATCGTCCCACTCGGTACGAAGATTGCGGCCGGCAGCCCGAGTCGCCCCGCCGCGAGCGTCTGCAGCCGGTTCACCGTTGGGTCCTCGCCGTACACGTCGTCGCCGACCTCGGCGGCGGCGATGGCGGCGCGCATCGCCGGTGTCGGACGGGTGACGGTGTCGCTGCGCAGATCGATCGTCTTCATGGCGCTGATCATAATCCCGCGCGCCGCAGCGCCGCGCAACGGACCCGGCCAGCCCGAGACGAGCGAAACTGCGCACCTCAGGTGCCGAAACCGCCTACTTCCCGCGCGGTCTGCCCAGGTCGATGCTGGTGACGCGCAGGGCGGCGCGGCGCCGCCAGCGGGTCGCTTCGTACTTCCAGTTGGCGGCCGCAAAATGGTGGGCGAGCAATCCCGCATACTGCCCGAGCCGATCGGCGTGGATGGTCTGCAGCGCCTTGGCGACGGCAACGTGGAGCCGGGCCCGCGAAGCGGCGAGTTGCGAGCCATAGGCGACGGCCTGCGTGAGCGGGTGCTTGAACGCGTAGTCGCCGTCGACCGCGTCGCCGTCGTGGCGGATGAAGTCGGCCTGTTCGAGTTCGTGAAGCACCTGGTCGACCCCGTCGTCGGTAAACCCCGCGGCAGGCGTCGCGGCAGGGGGCTCGCGGGTCAGCACCAGACGGAGAACGGCTGGCGAGAAGGTCCTGCCGATGACGGCAGCGGCCTGCAACACGAGCTTGTTGCGATCCTCGAGCCGGTCCAGCCGCGCGCCGAGCAGCGCGTGAATGGTCGCGGGTATGGTGAGATCGGCGACCGGCTTTTCGAGCCGCAGGGGGGCGGCGGCGCCCGGTCGGGGTCCGGCCGCGTTGGCGTCGCGAGCGAGCACCGCGTGGTCGACGAGCGACTGCACGACCTCCTCGGCGAAGAACGGGTTTCCGCCGGTGTGGTCGCGGATCAGCCGCCGCACCGCAACGGTCGATGCATCGTTGCCGACCAGCTGGTGCAGCAGCTCGTCCACCGCCTCATCGGCAAGCGCCGCGAGTGTGAGCTCGCGGTAGTACGGTGTGGCCATCCACTCGGCGCGATGACCGGGCCGAAAGTTCACCAGCAGCAATGTGCGGGTCCAGCCCAGCGCGTCGACGATCTGGCCGAGGAGGGCGTCGGCCTCAGCGTCCATGCAGTGGACGTCATCCAGGAAGAGGACCAGCGGACCCGCCGCGCTCTGTGCCTGGATGAGCCGGCGCAGCAGTGCCGCGCGTTGCCCCCGCCGCTGTTCGTCGAGCAGCCGCAGCGGCTGTTCCGGATCGGAGACCTCGAGCAGGTCGAAGGCGATGGGGAGCATCGCGGTGAAGCCGCGGCTGAGCCCTCGCAGCCGGCGCGCGATTTTGCGCCGGCTCGCATCGGGCGGCTCGTCGATGCGGATGGCGAACAGCGAACGCAGGAGGTCCAGGATGGGCAGCAACGCGACGGTCGCAGCGTGCGCCGGACAGTGTGCCTGGGCCAGCGTCGCGCCGCGTGACCGGCACTGCCGGACGAGCTCGAGGCAGAGCCGCGTCTTGCCGATCCCCGGCTCGCCGACGACGCCGATGACCTGGCCGTGGCCAGCCAGAGCCTCGTCGAGCGCGTCGTGCAACTGCGCCAGCTCGGTGGCACGCCCGACCAACTCCGCACCGCTGCGCGCCCGCACGACGTCGATCCGCGTGCGCTGCGGCCGGCGGCCGGCGAGCTCGTAGACCCGGACCGGCTCACTGACGCCCTTGAGGGGAAAGGTCCCGAGGTCGCGGAGGTCGAAGTAGTCGGCTACCAACGCGGCGGTGGCTTGCGCGATGCACGCGGAGTTCGGCGCCGCGAGCTGCTCGACGCGCTGGGCGAGCCCGACGGTGTGCCCTTGGGCCGTGTAGTCCATGCGCAGGTCGTCGCCGATTCTGCCCACGACGACCTCGCCGGAATTCAACCCCATGCGCACGGCGAACGCGAGCCCATGCGCTCGTTCGAACTCGGCGCCGAAGCCGCGGAGGCGATCGCGGAGATGGAGCGCGGCGTGACAGGCGCGCTGGGCGTGATCTTCGTGCGCGATCGGCGCGCCGAACAGGGCCATGATGCCGTCGCCGGTGTACTGGTTGACCGTTCCTTCGAAGCGATGCACGCCCTCGTTCAATATGTGGAAGAAGCCGTCGAGCGCCCGGTGCCACTCCTCGGCGCCGATGCGTTCCGCCAGCTGCATGGAGTTCTGCACGTCCGCGAACAGGACGGTGACCTGCTTGCGCTCGCCTTCCAGCACCGAACGGCTGGTCAGGATCCGCTCGGCAAGATGGGCCGGCGTGTAGGCGCGCGGTTCGGCCGACCGACCGGGCGCCGCGCCGGCCAAGGGCTTGCCGCATTCCTCGCAGAATTTCGCCCCGTCGCGGTTCGCGTGCCCGCACGCTGCACATCTCATCGGGAATCCGTCCCCGATTGCGCTTGTCGATCCCCGCCGGAATGTGCCGCCCTCACGCGGCCGCACGGCGGGTGTGGCGGGGAGGGTAGAACGCGCGGCGTCCGACAACAACTCGCCGCGGCGTTGCGCCGGCGCGGCGACCGCTGGTAGGTTGCGCGCCGGTGATCGACTCTCGCGCGCACACGCTGGAGGTCAATGACCGCACGTACGCGGCGTGGAACGCCCACGATCCCGAGGCCGTGGCCGCGGTGTTCGCCAAAGACGCCGTGGTGCGGGAGATCGGCGGCGCCGGCGAGGCGCGCGGACGCGCGGCGGTTCGCGATCGCGCCGCGGCGCTGTTGACGGCCTTTCCCGATCTGCACCTCGAGCGCGTCGAGCTGATCATCGACGGGGACCGCCACGCCGACCGATGGATCCTGACCGGCACCCACCAGGGTCCGCTGTTCGGGATCCCGCCCACCGGCCGGCGCGTGCGGGTCGAGGGAGCGACCTTCACCCGCCTCGGCCCGGACGGGCTAGTCGCGGCGGACGTCCACCTCTCCGACGTCGCCGGCCTGCTCGCTCAACTCTCGACCTGATCGCCCCCGCCGCCGTGTCGCTCCAGTGCTGATGGACGATCCCTTCCGCGACCGCGTTGCCATCGTGACCGGGGGCGCCTCGGGCATCGGACGCGCCCTCGGTGAGGAACTGGCCGCGCGCGGCGCGCGTGTCGTCCTCGCCGACATCAACGGCGCCGGCGCCGCTGCCGTGGCGCAGGAACGGGCGACGGCCGGCGTGATGACCGCCGCGCCGCTCGACGTCACCGACGCGGGCGCCTTCGAGCGTCTGACCCAGGAGACGGCGGCGGCCCACGGACGGCTCGACTACCTCTTCAACAACGCCGGAATCGCGATCATGGGCGACGCGCGCCACATGACCATGGGCGATTGGAATCGCCTCATCGACGTGAACATCCGCGGCGTGGTCAATGGAGTCGCGGCTGCCTATCCGCTGATGCTGCGCCAGGGCTTCGGGCACATCGTGAACACCGCCTCGGCCGCCGGGCTGGCTCCGTCGCCGGGTGCGACCGGCTACGCGATGACCAAGCACGCCGTGGTCGGCCTCTCGACCTCGTTGCGGCTCGAGGCGATACGCTTCGGTGTCAAGGTCAGCGTCGTGTGCCCGGGGTTCATCGACACCCCGATCAAGGACGCGATGCGCCTGCTCGACGCCGATCGGCAGGCCGTCATCGAGAGCCTGCCGTTCAAGCTGTACCCCGCCGATGCCTGCGCCCGCGACGTGCTGCGCGGGGTGACGCAGAACCGGGCCACCATCGTCGTCACCACCCCGGCCAAAGTGCTGTGGCGGCTCTATCGCATCGCGCCAGGGCTGGTCATGCGCTTGGCTCAGCGCACCGCCGCGCGCAACCCGTTGCTCAGGGGCATCCCGACGACGTCCAGGTGAGCGCGACCGCGGGCGCGACGCCGCCTTCAAGCCGCGACCGAGGCGGCCGCTGTGGCGTGGAACTGGACCGGCAGGACGACGGTGAACGTCGACCCGGCGCCGGCCTCGCTGCGAACGGTGAGCGATCCGCACAGCAACGCGGTCAGCTTGCGCGACAACGTCAGCCCGAGGCCCACGCCGCCGTAGCGGCGGGTCAGCGACCCGTCGACCTGGCGGGACTCGTCGAAGATGTGCGGCAGCTCGTGCACCGGAATGCCGATGCCGGTGTCGGTGACCTCGATCGCCACCCGGCCGTCGTCGGTCTGGGCGAGGACCCGCACCGACACCCGACCGTGTGCGGTGAACTTGAAGGCATTGCTCAACAGGTTGCCGAGAATCTGCTCCAGGAGGAGCGGGTCGGTCTCGATGGAGGGCAGGGCCGCGGGGCAATCCCAGACGACCTCGATGTCCTTGCCCGTGCGCAGCTGGTCGGCCAACGGCTGCAGGCGCGACAGGATGGTCGACAGGCGCACCGGGCTCACGTCGACGCCGAGCGTGCCGGTGTTCAGCCCCGCCAGGGTCAGCAGATCGGACAGCATCCGGAAGAGATGCTCCGACTGCGACCGCACCATCGCCAGGCAGTCCCGGCCATCGGTGCTCAAGGCGCTCGTCGGCGAGCATGTCGGTATAGCCGATGATCGCGTTCAGCGGCGTGCGCAGCTCGTGCGAGATTCCGGCGAGGAACTCCTCCTTCAGCCGGATCAGATCCTCGCGCTCGGCGAGGCGGCGCTCGAGCGAGGCGCGTGAGTGTGCGAGCTCGACCCGCATCTGATCGAACGCCCGCGCCAAGGTCGCGAGCTCGTCGCGTCGTCGCCCGATGTGGACCGTCTGTGACAGATCGCCGCGCGTCCGGAGGTCCCAGCGACCGAGCTGCAGACCGAACGCTGGAAACATTGTAGCACCCGAGGGGGTGCCGACGAACTGGCGAATCGGGAGGAGGGCTCGGACGGCGTGCCGCGACGGAATCCCGACGCCCAAAGGCGGCGAGGCGCGGCCTTCAGAAGATCGCGACCACCTCGGCGCCGATGGCCTGCGCGTCGGTGCGGCTGAAAGCGGGGTCGAAGAAGAACTGCGCGTCGGGCTGCACGACCAACCACGGCGTGAGAGCGACCTGGTAGGTCACCTCCAGCACCGTCTGGCCGCTGCCCACCGGCGCGCCGCTTGCCTGCGTCTGCTCCTGGAAATCGCTGGTAAAGCGCAAGACCGAGACCGCGGCGCCGACCACATCGTTGGGCCGGCCGGGTAGCAGCCCGAGCACCGCCACTCCCGCATCCGCGTACAGACTGACCACGTTGCGGGCGTCCTGTGGGCTGCCGCTGGCGCGAGCGAAGACGCCGAGCGCTGGATCGCCGCGCTCGTTCGCGATCAGCGTCTGGTCGATCATCAGATAGAGCTCGTAGTGCGCGCGGCGCTGCTGGCCGGTGCCGAACTGCGCCGAGCCGCCGGTGTCATAGATGCCGCCCAGCGTGTAGGTACCGGGACGGTCTCCCTCGTCCGGCTTGGCCGCGATCTCGGAGAAGAAGGTGCAGCCCGCATTGTTTCCCAGCTCCCAGCCAAAGCCGTGATTGCCCGCGGTGTCGTCGCCCGCGTCGCCCGTGTAGGCACCGAAGCGGCCGGTGAGCCACGGCCAGGGGTGGCCGGATCCAAATACGCCGGGGCCGGCGAGCGGGTAGACCGGTGCGTCGAGGTTGAGGTTCTGCGATGGCAGGTCGCCAAACGCCGCGTTGAGGAAGATCCCGCCGTAGCGCGAGATCATGAAGTCGGTATCGGCGGCGATCTGGCCGATCTTGATGACCCAGCGGTCGTGGTCGAAGGCCTGGCGGAGATAGAGGTTGAAGACGCGGAAGGTGGAGGCGGCTTCCCAGTCGCTGAGCGCCATGGCGAGCACACCGCCGATCAGCTTGCTGGTCGGCTGAGGCCCCTGCCACCAATGGAAGTCGGCGTGCGCGCCGAAGCCCTCCCACGTGCCGAGCTTCGCCAGGTCGAGATCGAAGCCGAAGTCGAGATAGCCGTTGGGCTGCACGCCGGTCTGCTCGCCGCCGTTGAGGTTGGCCCAGAGGGTGCCGATGTACGTCAGGTAGGGCTGGAAGCCGTGCGCCGAGAGCAGCGGCCGGACGCCGTTCCAG
>Ga0335084_10000734_pt1 | contig 28842 bp, 28 predicted proteins | sample Lox_Sample_44_FD_206721 | JGI IMG/M metagenome (GOLD analysis project Ga0335084, IMG submission 206721) | Soil microbial communities from Loxahatchee National Wildlife Refuge, Florida, United States - Lox_Sample_4.4 | ecosystem: Environmental > Terrestrial > Soil > Wetlands | place: USA... | reverse complement strand
ATGAGTAGGAGGGCGATGACGGGCGCGTTCATTCAGCCAACCTGCATTGACTCACCCCGGGCGCAAGCCCGGGGATCACCGATCAGGGTAGCCGCGGGTTTCACGCCGGCCCAAGCCCGGGGTGGATCGGCGGTGGTGTTCCCCAGGCTCACGCCCGGGGTTAGGCTAGCGCATGGAATTCCTCGTCAGCCTGCTCTTCCCGCTTGTTCCCATCGCTTCCGTGTGGGCCATCGTGCGCCACGGTCCCATCGAGAACCGCTGGTGGCGTGGGGAGCGCCCGGTGGGCTTTGCATTGTTCGTGGGTGGGATCGCGTTCCTGGCGGGCTTTGTGGGCCCCATGATCGTCACGCCGGGCGCGAATCAGGGCCCGTTGCTGGGCATCTTCATCACGGGTCCGATCGGACTCGTCGTGGGCCTGCTCTGGGGGTTGTGGCGCGCGGCGCGACGAGCCGGCGAAGGGTAGCGGGCGGACCGGTTCAGCAGCCGTTCGGCTGGCGGGTCCCGCGGCGACTCAAGACCTCCCGCAGCACCAGCATCAACGCCTGCGGAGTGAACGGCTTGCGGAGCAGAGGCACAGTGGGCGAGTTCATCAGGTGCGTGACGATGGTGGCGTCGTCGTATCCGGACATGTAGATCACCCCGATGTGGATCCCGCGGCTCGCGAGCCGCTCCACGAGCTCCGGGCCACTAAGATGAGGCATGACCACGTCGACGAGGAGCGCGTCGATCGGCTTCGTGCAGCTCTCGATCACAGTGACGGCGTCCGCACCGTCCGCGGCCGTGAGCACCGAGAAGCCGAGGCTCTTGAGCATCCGGGCGATGGCCCGCCGCAGGATGTCGTCGTCGTCCACGACGACGATCAGCTCGCCCCGGCCCGGCAGGGCGTGCGACGCGGAGGCCTGTCCCTCTGGCGGTGTGTCTCTCGGCGGTCCATGGTCTTCGAGCAAGTCGGTCTCGTGGCGTGGGCGACTCACGAGACCTAACGGTGGCCCGGCGGCGAAAGCCAATACCGATTCGCTGGCGTTCCCATGCGGGGCGCGCATGGGGGGAAAGGGAGGGGTGGTCGGGTGGACTTGAAGGATCTGCTCTGTTTCCAGGCGGTGGCCCACACACTGAACCTGAGCCGCGCCGCGCACGAAGCGCGCGTCGCGCAGCCGGCCCTCTCCCGCCGGATGTCGGCGCTCGAGCGCGAGCTGGGCGTCACGTTGCTCACTCGCCATCCCAAGGGCGTCACCCTCACGCCCGCCGGCGCATCGTTCGCGCAGGGCAGCCGGCAGCTGCTCGATGAGCTGGGCGCCGCGCTCGACCGCGCCGAGGCGACCGCTGCCGGACGCCGCGGCCAGGTCGTGTTCGCCGCGGTACGGGCCGCGATCGCGCGGGGCTTCCCGACCACCGTGCAGGACTCGCTGCACGCGGAGTATCCCGAGATCACCGTCGAGATCGAGGACATCGAGCCACCGGACATCTGGGAAGCCGTAGCGGACGGGCGAGCGGACGTCGGGGTGTGCATCGGGCATCCACCGCTGAGTGGGCTCCTGGCGGAGCCCCTCTGGGTCGAGTACATGGACCGCGCCATCGTGCCCCGCGATCATCCCCTGGCGGCGCGCGGCACGGTGTCGTTGCCCGAATTTGGGCCCCTGCCCTTCGTGGTATCGCGCAGCACCCTGGCGCCGGAGCCGGGCGGGCGCGTGGAAATGGCGCTCCGCGCCGCAGGGTTGCGCTCGCCATCGCTCGAGCTCGACGGCGACCTGCGCGCCACGCACCTCGCGGTCGCCGCGGGACGGGGCTGGACGCTGATGACGCGCTCCCGCGCGCTGGCGCCGCCCGAAGGCACGGTCGTGCTGGCCGTCACCGGGATCACGATCACGCTGCCCGTGATGGCGGTGTGGCGGAAGGGGGACCGTCGCCCGGTGGTCCAAACCGCGCTGCGGCGCATGCGGGACGTGGCCCGCTCCTATCCCGAATCGCAGGTGCGGGCTGTTGCCACTCCCTCGGCCCCATCCTCCCGGGCGCGCCGCCCCCACGGCACGGTGCCGCCCGGCCTCGAGCTCAAACATCTGCGCGCGCTCCTGACGGTTGCGACCGCGCTCACGATCGGGCGCGCGGCCGCGCGGCTCGGGATCACCCAGCCCGCCCTGTCGCGCCAGCTGCGGGACCTGGAGAACGCCGTGGGCGTGGCGCTGCTCGAGCGGTCGGCGCGCGGCGTCGCGCTCACCCCTGCCGGCGTTTCGCTCGCCGGTGACAGCCCGGCGCTCCTCGCCGGGGCCGAGCGCCTGCTCGGCGAGGCCACACGCTACCGGCGGGGCGTCGAGGGGCGCTGCGTCATCGGGGCCGTCGCTACGGGCGTGTCGATCGAGCTCCTGGCGCGCGTCACCGAGCGATGCGCCGCCCGCCATCCGGACGTCCAGATCGTGGTTCAGGAGATGCCCACACCCGAGCAGGCGCCAGCGCTCGGCCGTGCCGACATCGACCTCGGGATCGCGCACGCGTTCCCGAGCCGAGAGCGCGCACGCTCGAACGCGATCGTGATAACGCATCTCCAGAAGGACCGGCTGGCGACGGCGCTCCTCGCCCGGGAGCACCCGCTCGCGAGCCGACGCTCGATCGAGGCACGGGAGCTCGCGGACATTCCTTTTCTCTTCATGGAGCGGGCGTTCCATCCGGGGTTCTACGACCGGTTGTACGCGGAGCTCAAGAAGCTCGGCCTGCGGCCGCGGGTCGAGGCGACCTATGATGGGCTGCAAACGGTCTGGGCGCTAGCGGCGCAGGGCAAAGGCTGGGCGATGGGATTTCAGTCTCAGCTGGACCGGCCGCCGGCGGGAACCACGGCGGTGGCTATCCGGGGGCTCAAGCTGCCGTTCGGTCTCGACCTGCTGTCGCGACGCGGGGAGTCGAGTCCGGCCGTGCGTGCCGTCGCGGCCCTCTTCAAGGAAGCCGCAAGAACAGCTCGCCCTCGAGCGCGGTAAGCCTCGGCGCGCCCTGCCGCAGTGTGCCCGACAGTTGGGTGAAGACCGCGAGCGCGCCCGCGCCACCGCCCTGGGCCTCGACGCGCAGCATCGCAGGTGGCAGCGTCTGATTCGAACTGCGGCGCCGGTAAGCGGTCGCGCTGTCGACCAGCATGCCGAGCGGCAGCTCGAGCAACAACGCGCCGTTCCGCTCGACCCGGAGACTCAGGCTGTCGCGTCCCAGCCGGACGATCGCGCCGTCCCCTACCTTGATCGAATCCTTGACCGGAGCGAACGAAATCCGCACGGCCTGGGTGTAGCCGGCGATGGCCACCGGCTCCGGCGCCGCGGTCGCGTAGTAGTAGAAGGACTCTCCTCCTTCGCCCTGCCACGGGGTGACGTACTCGAGGCGCAGCGACGTCATGATCGCGCGGGCCCGAGGCTCGCCGCGCAGACTCGCGTGTTTCAGGGAGTCGGTGAGCCAGGACGCAATGGCGCCCTCCCCATGCGTCTCGAGCAGGTAGCGGAAGCCGCTCGAGATCTCCTTGCGATCGGGGAAGGACACGGCGCCAGTTGCGGCTTGCAGGTGGCCGTTCGCCATCAGGCCATTGCGCTCCAGGATGGCCTGGAGGCGGCCCAGCTGGCTCGCGCGCGACACACCGTACGCGCCCCAAGGGCCGGCGAAGGTAATGAGGGCCACACCGCAGAGGGTGGCGGGAATGACTTTGATGCTGCGGGAGCGGGCGATCGTGTAGTACACGGCAATCGCCGCGAGCCAGACGGATAGCACAATCAGGAAATAGCGTCGCTCGGTGATGCCGTACTGTTCCACGCGCTTCCAGATCGCGAGCCAGAGCATGACGATCGCGGGCATGAGCGCGATGTAGAAACCGCGCGTGAACGTCTTGACCCACGCGTACTCGGGCCGCTCCTCGAGCGGATGGACCAGGAGCCACGAGAGGATGCCCACGGTCGCGACGCTCGATACGAGGTACCCGATCCACCCGCTCGGCCACTGGCGCGTGATCAGCACCTTGCCGAGGTAGAGCGTGAGAATCACGAGGTAAATCGCCACGATCGGCACGAGCACGTACTGCGTGAAGATCCGCAGCCCGGTCGGGTAGTCGTCGTAGCTGTCCAGCGCCGCCAAGTCCTGCGGCACGCCGCCCACGAAGAACCACGTGTTGAACACGAACGTGATCACGACCCAGAGGCGGGCGTAGCCTTCGTTCGGCACGTCGACGCCCAGCAGCTTGTTCGTCGCGAGCAGCGCGATCGCCAGGCCGACGAACAGCACGCCCGAGTAGAGGGACGCGGTGAGGTAGCGCAGAAACAGCGCGCGGTTGTATTGCCAGAACCCGTTGTGCTCGGCGTAGCGCGCGTAGGGCAGGAACGCCACGAGGAGATGGAAGGCGACGCTCAGTTGGACGTAGCGGAACGCCTGGATCGGCTCCGACCAGCGGGGCCATGCCGCCCAGAAGGCGACGAGGACCGCCACGCCCCCACCGAGCAGCGCCCCGCCCTCCGCGGTCGTGCGGGCCCGGCGCTCCGCCAGGACCGTCAGCGCGAACAGGAGCGGAAAGCCGAGCGTCGCGGCCGTGAGCAGGCGGATGAGCTCGGACTTGTCATCGGAGTTATGCACCATCCGGATGCCGGCGTATGCGGCGACGAACGCGGCGGCGAGCACCAGCGGAAAGCGGCGCGCCGCGCCGGACGCCGCCGTGACGACGACCCCGATCGTGGGAAAACGCATCGCCGCTTACGGCGTGAGGAGCGCCGCTTTCCTCACGTAGTCGAGCTTGGGGAACTCACGCTCGAGATACGCGTTGCCCTCGGCCTGGAGCCGCCCCTGATCCACGCCGTGCCCGCGCGGGGGCCCATCGCCGTACGCCGAATACAGCTTGTCGACCACATCCATCCCTTCGACCACCTGCCCGAAAGGCGCAAACCCCTGGGCGTCGAGCATACTGTTGTCCCGATAGTTGATGAAGAGCTGCGTGGTGCGGGTGCCGGGGCCGGCCGTCGCATACGTCACCATGCCGCGCGTGTTGCTCTTCTTCACGGGATCGTCCGCGATGCGCTTGTCGCGCCACTTGGCGGCGACCGCCGGGTCGCCGTTGACGCCGAACTGCGCCATGAAGCCCGAGACGACGCGGAAAAACCGCACGCCGTCGAAGAAGCCGCTCGTCACGAGCTCCTTGAACCGGTCCGCGCCCAGCGGCGCCCAGTCGCGGTGCACCTCGACCACGAACGTGCCGGCGGTTGTCTCGAACCGGACGCGGTAGGTGGCCGGTGCTGCCTGCGCGTGCAGGGAGACCGCGGCGAGGAGCGTGAGGGGGAGACACAAGCGCATGCTGGTTCCTGGTTGGGGGCGACGGAAGATAAGCGAGTGTGCTTGACGACGCAGCATGAGGCGGCTACTAGAGGGACCACATGCATCCACAACTCGCCGTCATCGCTGCCGAGCTGGCCGATACCGGCGCGCGTGCCACGGAGCTGGTGCAGGGCCTGGACGAGACGGCATTCCATGCGCGTCCCGACCCGCCGGGCTGGTCGGTCGCCGAGTGCGTCGCGCATCTCAACCTGATGGACGAAGCGATGCTGCCGCGCATCGACGCCGCCATCCTGGAAGCTCAGACCGCGGGCACCGACCCGGCCCGCCGCTACCGCCGCGACGTCGTGGGGTGGCTGCTCTCCTATTCGCTCGACCCCCCATCCCGGGTGAGGACCAGGACCACGCCGCCCTTCGTCCCGGCATCCACCGGCTCGCGCGAGACGGTGCTCTCCCGGTTCATGGATCTCCGGGTGGACCTCGGCCATCGGCTTGAGGCGGCGTCCGGACTCGACCTGAACCGCGTACGCGTCCGCTCGCCGATCAACGCCAAGCTGTCCTACAATCTCTACTCGGCGTTCCGCGTGATCGCGGCCCACGAGCGGCGGCACCTGTGGCAAGCGGAGCAGGTGCGGGCGCGCCTGGGTCCCGCTACCGGATCGTAAATCCCACGCTGAACTGATACATCTCGGCGATCACGTCGTCCACGAAGTTGTTGGCGATCTTGATGTCGCCGATCGCCGTGATGTACACGGCGCCGTTGACCGTGATCGCGAACTTGCGCGAGATCGGCCAGTCGTAGCCCAGCCCGAAGGTCATCCCCACGCCGACACCGTGCGTCTCGAGCGCGGCGCCGGTATCGGGGGTCACGGTGAAGTCGCCGCTCGCGAGGCCGGCGCCGCCCTTGAGGAAGACCCCGCTGCGCCAGGGATACCACAGGACGCTCAGCGTGATGGTCGCGTCGTTCGCCACGATCGACGAGTCGCCCTCGACGAAGCCGAAGGCCTTGTCGTCGAAGCCGTAGGTCTCGACCGCGAGTAGCACGTTGTCCGACACCGTGCCGCCCACGCGGAGGTAACCGCTCGAGCCGCTGGCGAACCTCGCGTCCTCGCACCCGCCGCACCCGATGCGCACGGCGCCGGACCCGGAGCCGAACTCGAACCAGAGGCCCGTGCGGTGCGGCCGCTGCTTCCGCTCCGGCGCCTGCTGCTGGCCCCACGCGGAGGGGGCCGAGAACACGAGGAGCAGGAGGAGCGGCCGGGTATTCACGGCTGCAGCATCCCCCCCGGCTGGTGCGACGTGATCAGGGTCAGGAAGACCCGAAGCTCGGGGAACTCGCGCTGCTCCACCGGCTTGTCGGAGTACGTGCTGCTCCGGGCGTACGCGCTCAGGCAGAGCCCGAGCCCGATCCCGTGCCTGAGCGGCAGCAGCCCCTCGAGTCCGGTGAAGGCGATTCCATGATCGGCGGCGGCGCCGCTCACCGAGTGCAGGTACTCGATCCGGTTGTACCACTCGAGATAGACAGTCTGGCGACGTTCGAGTGTGAGGGCCGCGATCAGGCCGACGCCCGGACCGAAGTCGTAGGTTCGATCGCCCACACCCGAGTACGGCGCATCGATCGCGCCGAGCAGGATGCCGTCGGCGCCGAACTTGGTGCGGAGGTGGGTCGAGCCGCGCCCCAGGCGCCAGCGTGACTGGATGCTCGTCTCGATGCTCTGCCCGCCGAACTTGTAGGCAGGGTTGTTCACGAAGTCGTAGCGCTGGCTCACCATGAACACATGCCGGTTGCGGCGCGCGGACTTGTTCAGGCTGGTCTGGTACAGGCGGCCCGACGCGCGCAGCAGGTTCAACCCACCCCCGCCGGGACTGACCTGCGCGCGGACGTTGAACACGTCGAACGGCGCCCACGACGGCCGCTCGAACGGGTCGCCGTAGTTCATCTCGGCGATGATGGTCGGAGAGCCGACGGGATTGGAGAAATCGTTCGAGTCGGCGATCCAGCGCACGCCCGCGTTGAACCGGAACATGAACGCCCCCGGGTCGTGCTCGGGCGGATTGTCCCTCACTTGACCCCACTCGCCGCGGATGAGGCCGTTGATCCCGCCGATGGGGTCGACCACCAGCGCGGCCAGCTCGCGGAACAGGCGGCTCGAGCCCGTGGCCTTCGTATTCCGAATGGTGGCGCCGAGGCGGTGGGTCACTTCACCCAGCGCGATGCCCCCGATGCTCGTCATGTAGAAATCGTTCAGCGACGGGCGGAACCGCTCGCCCAGGTACTCCCAGGTCCACGACCCGAGGAACGCGATCGGCGCCGCCCCCCAGTAGCCGAGGCAGTTGTCCCGGCCCGAATTGAAATACAGGCCGCCGTGGTAGGGGTGGGAGAACATGTTGGTGAAGAAGTGGTCTTCGTCCCAGGTCCACCCGAGGCGGAGGTTCCTGGCCCAGCTCGCGGGATCGACGTAGGCCCAGGGCTGGTTGCGCGCCCACGCATCGAGGCGGTTCACCGTGAGGTTGACGAACAGCGCTTCCCCGACGGCGCTCAGCACGCGCCGGCGTGGGCACTCCTCCGCCCGGGACACGGCGGGCGTGAGGCCGATCACGAGGCAAACGAAGCCGAGGACCGTATGAAACGCGCGCACGACGTTTCTCAAAGGAACGGGCGGAAGGAAGATAGCCTGCGCCTCGCGACACCGTTACGAATCCGTGACCCCGCTGTCGCCACCCCACACCATCCCGCGTCTCTATTTCCCTCGCTCTTCATCCCCAACTCATCCCGGAGGACTCGTCATGAGCCACACCCGGCGCGCGCCCCGCCCGGCCCTCGTCGTCGCCCTGGCCGGTGCCGCTCTGCTCGGCGCCTGCAATCAGGACGTTCCCACGGCGACCAGCACGACGAATCTGCTCGACGCCTCGCGCCGCTTCGATCAGGCGACGCCGATCGCGGTCAGCGCGCACGCCGTGGCGCTCGTCCCGAACGATGTCCTGGCAGTCGAGAACGGCGTCACCATCTTCCACGGCGGCTTCGGCTCCGCGCTCGATCAGCGCCCCGGCCGTCGCGAGCTCTACTCCCTCACCGATCGCGGTCCGAATGTCGCGGGAACGGGGAACGACAAGCTCTTCCCGGTCCCCTCCTTCAACCCGCAGGTCGGACGGTTCCACTTCGAGCATGGCAAGTTCGTGCGCGACGAGATCATCACCCTCAAGACGGCGAGCGGCGGCGCGCGCAGCGGGCTTCCCGTCGGCGCGAGCGGATGCGGTGCCACGGGGGAAACACCACGCACCCTCGACGGCACGCTGCTCCCCTTCGATCCCAACGGGATCGACTCTGAGGGGCTGCGCGTGATGGAGGACGGCTCGTTCTGGGTGTCGGACGAATACGGTCCGTTCATCGTGCACTTCGATCGGCACGGGCGGACGCTCGAACAGGACTCGCCGTGCAGCGGCCCCCATCCGCTCCCGGCAGTGCTCATCAAGCGCCAGGCCAACAAGGGGATGGAGGGGCTGGCGGCGCTCGCCGGCGGTCGCGTGCTCGTCGGCATCATCCAGAACCCGCTCGACAACCCCAACCATGCTGCCGCCAAGGCGTCGCATCTCCTGCGCATCGTGATGCTCGACCTGCGCACCGGCTCCATCCGGCAGTACCTCTACCCGATGGATGACCCGGGCTACGGTGCGAGCGAAATCGAGGCGGTGTCGCCCACGCGGTTCCTGGTGGACGAGCGCGACGGGAAGTTCTTCAACGACCCCGCGGGTCCCTCGGTCCAGAAAAAGATCTACCTGATCGACATCGCGGGCGCGACGGACGTCAACGATCCGTCGAACGGCGCGAACGGTCTCATGATCGGCGGCAAGACCCTCGAGCAGCTGAACGACTCCGCCCTCGCGGCGAATGGGATCGTGCCCGTGAAGAAGACGCTCGTGGTGGACATGCTGGCGTTCGGGTACCCGCACGACAAGGCCGAAGGGATGGTGTTGCTCGACGACGGACGCACGATCGCGGTCTCGAACGACGACGACTTCGGTGTGACCGACGATGGGAAGGGGCATTTCATCCAGAAGCTGCTCCCCTCGGGCGCGGTGGACCACAACGAGGTCTGGTTCTTCAGGCTGAATCGCTCGCTGCACGACCTGCACTAGCCCCTTCGCATCCCTGCCCCGGCCCGTGCACCGGCAGCGCGCACGGGCCGCGGGCGCTGGCGGCCCACGGCCACCCGAGTAGAATTCGCTCCGTCGTCGCCCTCCCCAGGAGGAGGGCGCGCCCACCGGCGCATCGAGGGAGGGAGAGATAGCGTGGAAAAGTGCGGGGTGATTGTCCGGGCCGACGCAGGTCCCGGCGTGCTGCACCAGCTGACCGGGGTGATCGCGGGCCGCAAGGGCGACATCTCGTCGGTGGAGATCATGGACCAGAGCGGGGGCGAAGCCCGCATCTACTTCGAGATCGAGCTGCCCGAGCCCGCCAGCAAGCTGATCGATGACTTCAAAGCGCTCGCGGTCGTGCGCGATGTGACCCTCACCAAGACGCTTCAGGCGATCTACGGCAAGCGGGTGATCATCATGGGTGGCGGCGCGCAGGTGGGACAGGTGGCGATCGGCGCGATCTCGGAAGCCGACCGCCACAACATCCGCGGCGAGCATATCTCGGTGGATACGATCCCGCTGGTGGGCGAGCAGCCGCTCGCCGACGCCGTGCGCGGCATCGCCCGGCTCCCCCGGGTCGCGGCGCTCGTGCTCGCGGGGTCGCTGATGGGCGGGGAAATCGAGCGCGCCGTGCGGGAAGTCCGGAAGCAGGGACTGCTGGTGGTGAGCCTGAACATGGCGGGGAGCGTGCCCCAGGCGGCCGACCTCGTCGTGACCGATCCCGTGCAGGCGGGCGTCATGACCGTGATGGCGACGGCCGACACGGCGAAGTTCTCCATCGACCTGCTGAAGCAGCGGGTGTTCTGACCCATGACCGACAACGGCATCGCCAAGCTCCGCAAGCTCCTCGCGTCGCACGCCGAGAAAGGCGCCGCCGCGCCGCCTGCCTCCAAGACGGGCCAGGGCACGGCGGAGCGCCAGCGGCGCGCCTGTGCCGACTGTCTCCGCAACACCGTGCGGCCGGCGCTCGACGCGTTCAGCACCGAGCTCAAGAACGCGGGTCATGAGGCCGCCACGCGCGACAACACCGACCGCGCGGACGCCTACCCCAGCGTGGCGCTCTCCTTCACACCCCGCGGCGGGCTCGCGTCAGCGCTGTTGTTCAAGTGCGATCCCAAGCGCGGCATCCTGGTCCAGCGCGACGTCAAGGCGTCTCCCGCCAAGGGCCGGACCATCACCGCCAGCACCGACCGCCTCGGCGTGATCGGCACGGAAGCCGTGTCGACGCAGTGGGTCGAGCAGAAGATCCTGACGTTCGTCGAGGACGTGCTGAAAGCGAACTGAGCCACACGACATGAGGTCACGCGCCCTGCTCGCGTTGTGCCTCGCCGCCACCGCCTGCGAGCCCGCCATGGATGAGCGCCAGACCGACCGCAGCGAGCGCGTCCGTTCCTACCTGCAGACGCTGGTCTCGCGCTCGCGGGCTCCCGGCATCCAGTACCTCGTCGTCGACTCGACGTCGACGCTCTTCGAGTACGATGGCGGCTGGGCCGATGTCGGCCGGCGGGTCCCGATGGACTCGACCACGACGTTGATGGCCTACTCGATGAGCAAGACGATCACGGCGGCCGCGGTGCTGCGTCTCGTCGGCGCCGGGCGTGTGGGGCTGGACGATCCCGTGACGCGCTACGTGGACTCGATTCCTTATGGTGACGGCATCACCGTCCGCCAGCTCCTCGCCCATCTCTCGGGCATCCCCAACCCTATTCCGCTGCGCTGGGTGCACCTCGCCGCCGCGCACGCCGGGTTCGACGAGTCCGCGGCCCTCGCGGCCGTGCTACGGGAGCATCCCAAGCTCAAGTCCCCGCCCGGAGCGAAGTACGCCTACTCGAACATCGGTTACTGGCTGCTCAGCCCGGTGGTGGGGCGCGCGAGCGGCCAGCCGTTCACCGCGTACGTCGCCGACCAGGTGCTCTCGCCGCTCGGCATCACGCCGCCCGAGCTCGGGTATACGATTCCTGATCCCGCCCACCACGCGACCGGATACTTGAAGAAGTATTCCTTCATGAACCTGGCCAAGCGGCTGCTGATCGACCGGGAGTACATCGGTCGCTACGAGGGACCGTGGCTCTCGATCGCCAGCCACTACCCCAACGGGCCGGCGTTCGGCGGGCTCGTGGGGACGGCGCGCGGGTTCGGGAAGTTCCTGCGGGACGAGCTCGGCCCCCACTCCGTCCTGTTCGACGACCAGACGCGCCGCCTGTTGTTCGAACCGCAGCGCACCACCGGCGGCGCCACCGTGGCGATGACCCTCGGCTGGCACGTCGGGGACCTGGGTGGCGTGCGCTTCTTCTATAAGGAGGGAGGAGGCGGCGGCTATCACCACATGATGCGGGTGTACCCGTCCGCCGGGATTGCCACCGTGGTCATGAGCAACGCGACCGGGTTCGACGCGCGGGGCTGCCTCGATGTAGCAGACCGGGAATTCCTGAACTAGGTTGGCCGGTGCCGCCTTGGTCGTGGCACCACACCCAGAGAGGAAAGGTAGGTGAGTCTCATGCGACGCTACACCGTTCTTCTCTCGCTCCTGTTCGTGCTGGCGCTCGAAGGCTGCAGCCTCCTCTTTACCAAGGGTCCGCCAGTGGGACACGAGCAGATGCAGTATTTCACCTGCTCGGAGAGCAACACCGCACCGGTGATTGATCTCGTCATCGGCGGGCTCGATCTGATCGGCGGTTTCGCCATCGCCAGCGACCCCGAAGCCTACGGGTATGCGGAGGACCAGGGGGGAAGCGCGATCGCCCTCGGGGTGGTCCAGGCTGCCTTCCTGGGCGTGTCGGCCGGGATCGGGTTCGACAGAGTCAAGAAGTGCCAGGCCGCGAAGGCGGCATGGGCGGCGCGCCAGGCCCATCCGGCGCCGTCCGCAGCCGCCCCGGGCATGGCGATCGACAGTGTGAGCATCAGCCCCGCGACCGTCAGAGCCAAAGTCGGCGAAGTGGTCCAGGTGACGGCTGTCGCGTACGGGGGCGGTCGCGCGGTCGCACCCCAACCAGCCTTCAAGTGGTCGTCGTCCAATGACGCGATCGCATGGGTCACCCCCAGCGGTCTCGTGTCGCCGCTCGCACCCGGAACCGTCGTCATCGCCGCGAACGCGGGCAGCATCGTCGGGGTCATGACGATCGTGGTGACCTCCGCGCCGTGAGGCCAGCGGTGCGCCGGCGGGCGGCCATGACCCTCATGCTCGCCCTCACTCTCGAGGCGTGCGGAGTCGCCCTGACGCACGGTCCGCCGTACGGGCACGAGCAGCTGACGCATTTCAACTGCACGGACAGCACGATCGGTCCGATCCTCGACATTGTGGTAGGGACCGTGGTCTCGGTGCGCAATGCCGCCCTCGCCTTCAAAGAAGAGGACAGCTACCAAGACACCTCGAACTCCGAGCAGCTCCTGATCGGTGCCGCAGTCAGCGCCATTGTCATGGGCGTGTCGTCGGCCATCGGCTTCGACAAGGTCGCCAAGTGTCACGCCGCCAAGCAGAGACTGGCGGCACGGCAGGCGCAGCCGAGCGCACCCGCCGGCGCCGCGCCCGGCACGGCGTCCGTGGCGGCCACCGTCGACAGCGTGGTCGTCCGTCCGACCGATGCCACGCTCGGCGTGGGAGACACGCTGCGGCTCGCCGCAACGGCGTACGGGGCGGGTCGTGCGCTCCCGCTCGGCGCCAGCGACTTTGTGTGGGCGTCGTCGAACGACGCGATCGCAGCCGTTTCGAACGAGGGACTGGTTCGGGTGCACGCCCCGGGGACGGCGGTCGTCACGGCAGCTGTGAACCACGCCATCGGCAAGGTCTGGGTGATCGTGGGCTCGCCACGGTGAGGTAGCCAAACGTGCGACGTTTCAGCCCGCTGGTCGGCATGATGAGCCTCGCGCTGTCGGGGTGCGGCGTGTTCTTCACTCATGCTCCCCCACCCGGTCACGAGCAGATGACGTCCTTTCACTGTTCGACGGACAACGTCGGCCCGTGGCTGGATGTTGTCGCTGCCTCGCTCAGCATTATCGGCGGGATCGCCGCCACCCCCGCCTCGCCGGGCTACGGCGAAAGCAGCGGTGAGGAACTCGCCATCGGGATCGTCTGGGCCGGCGTTCTGGGCGCGTCGGCCACCGTCGGTTTCAGCAAAGTCACCAAGTGTCGCGCCGCGCGGCGCGCGTTGGCTGAACGGGAGGAACAAGCGCGAACCGCCGGCGTGGCCCCCGACCGACTCACCCCGGGAGCGCCGATCGACAGCGTGAGGATCAACCCCGCTGTCGACACCATCAGCGCCGGCGGGATGGTCCAGCTGACCGCGACCGCGTTCGGGTCGGGGGGCACGCGCGTGCCCATCTCTGCATTCAAGTGGTCGTCGTCCGACGAGTCCGTCGCATGGGTCACACGCACGGGCCTCGTACAGTCGCAAGCGCCGGGAAGCGTCGTCATTGCCGCGAATGCCAACAACGTGGTGGGAACTGCGACGGTCGTGGTGACAGCGCCCTAGCACTCCGTCCCAGGACGGCCCTCTTCCCCTACCGCATCCGCTCCGCTCCCGCCCGCGCGCTGTCCACCAGCGCCTTCAAGCCGGGATCGCAATCCTTCCACAACTCCACGAACCGACCGAAATCGGCCGCCGCCGCCGGACGGTCGCCGAGCCGCTCGTGCAGCGCGGCGCGCAGGCGGCGCGCAGGCCCGACATAGACCAGATCGAGCGCCGAGTAGGCCTCGAATGAGCTGAACAGCCTGATCGCTTCCCGAATGTCCTGGGTTCCCTTTGCCTGGACGGCGAGGAGGCTCGCGGTCAGGTACCGCGCGCGCGACCCCGAAAAAAATGGCGACGCCATGTGGTACTCATACCACGACTCGCCGCTGCGCTGCTGGAGCAGCGCCAGCGCCATGGTCGGAGCGCCCTGAGCGAGCGCGATTTCGGCCCGCACCTCGAGCCCCAGATCGCGTGGCAGTGCGACGCCCGTCGGGGGCCCTTTTGTCTGCGACAGCGTCGTCGCATAGCGATCCGCGGCCATGAGATCGCCAAGGCGCGCGTTCACGACCCCCAGGAGATAGTTGCGGAGGATCGCGTGCACCCCATCGTGCGCGTTGTAGTAGACCATGGGCAGAGCGCTCGCCGGAATGGCGTTGGCATCGAGGCGCTCGAGCGCGCGCCGCGCGTCCTCGAGCGCCGGGCGGCGCGGCGGGAGAAAGGGCACCAGCTCGAGCAGCGTGCCGTACTCGAGCGCGCGGACCGAGTCCGCGGCCGCCCGTTGCATCTCGAGCCGCGCCGCATCCACTTTGCCCCGCGCGAGGGCCAGATACGCGAGCGTGGTGTGTCCGGCGGCCCGCGCATCCCGCGAGCGGCCCGGATCGGCCAGAGCTTGCGAGAGTACGGCCGCTCCCTCCATGTCGCCCACATACGCGGCGACGTCCCAGATCGGGAGGCTGAGTAGCGCATCCGACGCCCGCGCGACGTCGGGCTGGAGACGCTGTTGCTCCGCGGCGTCCCGCGCCGCGTAGGCGCGCAGCAGGCGCATCTCGAGGCTGCGATCGCTGGACGGGCTGTACCGCAGGATGGCATCGACCAGCGAATCGACCGCATCGGTGCGGCGCTCGAGCGCCGCGATCCGGGCCAGGTGCACCATGGCGCTGACGTTCTGGGGCTCGAAGTAGAGCACCCGCTCGAACGGCGCGCGGGCCTCGGCCACCGGGCGCCCCATCCACGGGCCATAGTGAAACAGCACCTCGCCCAGCTGGATCCAGGCCTCCAGATCGTCCGCGTACGTGCCCAGGATGTCGCGGTACAACCCTTCCGCCTCGACCGCAGCGCCGCGGCGCGTCGCCAGCAAGGCCTTGAGCAGCAGGCGGTCGTGCTCGGCCAGCCGGGCGCTGTGCCGCACCGCCTGCTCCGCCGCGCGCTGGGCCAGCGGCGCCCGCGTCGCCCATTCGGCCGCCACGCTCAAGCGGTAGTACGCGAGCGCGAACGCCGTGTCGAGCGTGGTGGCCTGCTCGAGCGCGCTCACCGCGGAGTCCGCGCGTCCCGCGCGCAACGCCGCTTCGCCGTCGAGGTACGCCTTGTAGGCCGCGAGCGACGGCGTCGTGACGGACGCGATCCGCGTCACGCGCCCGGTGGGGCCGGTGCTGGCCTGGCCCAGGAGCTGCGTCGCGAGACCGTCCACGAGTGCGAATAGCTCGCCGCGCAGACCCTCGATCGACGCGCTCGCCTGCGGCATGGCGCCGCGGTCACGGTCGTAGAGACTGGCACCGATGCGCACCCGGTCGCCCGCTTCCACCACGTCGCCCAGGATGTACAGGCCGGCGCCCAGCCGCTCCGCCGCGCGCGCGCCGCCATCCGGATCGAGCGCGCCGGCGTCCGGATGCCGCACCATCGACAGGACCGCGTGGGGGTCCACCGCCCGCAGATTCCCGGCGCCGTCGAGGCTCGTGCTCAGCAGGTTGACCAGCCCTTCACCGAGGTAGGTCAGGTCGGCGCTCCCGCGCACCGTGAACGGCAGCACGGCGACGAGCGCCGGGGAAACGGTCCCGCGCGCCCCTCCGTGGGCGCGCATCCTCGACACCCCCCATGCGGCGACGATCCCGGCGAGGGCCAGGGCCGCCACCACCGCGGGCCAGCGCCGCCGCCCGGCAACCGCCGGGGCCCCCGCCGTCGAGACCTGTTCGAGCTCCCGCTTCAGCTCGTCCGCCGACTGCCAGCGCTTCGCGGGATCCTTTTCCAGAGAGCGCATCACGGCCGCCGCGAGGCCGGACGGCACCTCGGGGCGGACCCGCGTGACATGCTCGGGCCGGTTCATGACCTGCGCGGCGAGCACCCGTTGAACCGGCTGGCCGCCGAACGGGGTGCGGCCGCTCAGCATCTCGTAGCCGAGCACGCCGGCGGCGTAGATATCCGAGCGGTGGTCGACATCCGGGTCGCCCGCCGCCTGCTCCGGCGCCATGTAGGCCGGCGTGCCGAGTGCGATGCCCGCGGTGGTGAGGGCGACGCCATCGGTCGCCTGAGTGAGCGCCTTGGACACGCCGAAGTCCGTCACCATCGCGTGGTCGTCCACGAGCAGCACATTCTCGGGCTTGATGTCGCGGTGCACCACGCCGCGGCGGTGCGCATAGGCCAGGGCCTCGAGTACCCCGCGCAGGATCCGGGCGGCATCGGACACGCCCAGCCGTCGCTCGCGCCGGAGGCGCTCGCGCAGGGTTTCCCCTTCGATGAACGGCATCGTGTAGTAGAGCAACCCGCCCGCTTCCCCCGCGGTGAGCAGGGGAACGATGTGCGGATGCTGGAGCGAAGCGGCGAGCTGGATTTCGCGGCGGAAGCGGTCGACGCTGACGCCGGCGCCGAGCTCGGGCGGAAGCACCTTGACCGCCACGCGGCGGCCCAGCCGGCGCTCCGACGCCACGAACACCCGGCTCATCCCGCCACCACCCAGCTCTCGCTCGAGCTGGTACTCGTCGCCCAGGGCAGCCTGCAGGCGGGCCGAGAGGTCGGCCGGGGGCTCCGGCGTCAGTGCACGCCTCCCATGAGCCGGCGCACGGGCCGGACCAGAATCCACTGGATGGCCGCCGCGCCCAGACAGACCGCCGCGATGGAGCCGAACAGCTGCGCCAGCGGCATCGAGGTGAAAAATCCCGCGGTCCACCCCGCGAGCTTGTTGCCGGCCGCGTTCGCGAGGAACCACACGCCCAGCATCATGCCCACGATCTTGACCGGGGAGAGCTTCGTGAACACGGAGAGCCCGACGGGCGAGAGGCTCAGCTCTCCCAGCTCCTGGACGAAGTAGCACGCCACGAGCCAGAACGGACTGACGCGGACGTCGGGCGCGCTCTGGGCCAGAGTCGCCACGGGGACGAGCAGGAGGAACGATAGGCCGGCGAAGAACAGACCCCACGCAAACTTGGCGGGACTCGACGGCTCCCGCTTGCCCAGGCGAATCCACAGCCACGCGAACACGGGGGCGAGGAGGATGACGAAGATCGCCTGCACGGCCACGAACCAGCTCGAGGGAAAGCTGAACCCGAGCAGGGACAGCCGCGTGTAGCGGTCGCCGAACAGGTTGAGCGTCGAGCCGGCCTGCTCGTAGGCGCCCCAGAAGATCGCGGCGAACACGAAGAACACGAACATCGATGCGATGCGCTTCCATTCGACGGCGGTGAACCCCAGCACGCCCCCCCCGGTCGCAGACGCGGTGCCCACCACGGCCGCGGGACGCGCACGCTGCGCGAGCCGCTCGAACGAGGGCGCCAGCCGCTTACGGCCCACGACGTACTGGATCAAGCCGAGCGTCATGCCGACGCCGGCGCAGGCGAAGCCGAGATGCCAATCCACCTTCTGGGCCAGCCACCCCGCGATCAGGGGCCCGAGGGCGGCGCCGAGGTTGATGCCCATGTAGAAGATCGAGAAGCCCGCGTCGCGCCGCGCGTCGCCCTGCTCGTACAGCCCGCCCACGATGGTGCTGACGTTCGGCTTGAGCAGACCGGTGCCGATCACGATGAAGCTCAGGCCGGCATAGAAGAACGGCAGCGCCTTGAAGGCGAGGGTGAAGTGGCCGAGCGCGATGATCATCCCGCCGTACAACACGCTGCGGTATTGACCCAGCCAGCGGTCGGCAATGACGCCGCCGAAGATCGCCGCCGCCCACGCGCTGCTCGTGTACGTCCCGTAGACCGAGCCCGCGTGCTTCACGTCGAAGCCCAGACCCCCCGCGACGGCGGGCGCGGTCATATAGAGGATGAGGAACGCCCGCATCCCGTAGTAGGAGAACCGCTCCCACATCTCCGTGAAGAAGAGCGTGGAGAGACCGCCCGGGTGGCCGAACCAGGCCCGGGGGCCCTGTGACGTCGTCGCGGTAGCGGTCATCAGTCGAACAGCTCGCTTTGCTGCGCGGGGTCGCCGGCACTCGCGTGGGGGGCGCGCAGGATCTCCCCCAGCCGCTGCTCCCATCGTTCGACGTCGACGTGATGCTCGTGCAACGTACGACGCGCCGCCGGCGACAGGTCGTGGAGCGCCTGCAACAGCTCGGTGACCGCTTCCCGCGCCGCGTGCGCCTGGAACCCCGCCTCGGTCGCCCCCATGTCGTCGAGAATGCTCTGCTCCGTGCGGGACGCGACGATGGGCTCGGCGCGCCCTTCCACGAACACATTCGTGCGCCGCTTGGGTCCGCGCTCCTCTTCGATCGGCATGAGGCCGATAATGCCGTCCGAGCGCCAGTACTTGCCGTACCCGAGAAAAACCATGCGATCGTGCTTGATTTCCATGGTGCCTCCGGACCGTCGCGTGCCGTCTGCCCCGCGCGCCTCGCCGTCGCCGTACGCGTCCCTGAACCAGGCCAGCATGCGCTGCATGACGCTCACGGCCGCCGCCGAGCCAGGATGTCGTTCAAGGCGACCGTGTCGATCTTGCCGTCCATCCGCACGCGCACGTCGTAGTTCTCCCAGTACATGAAGTTCGCCAGCGCGTTCAGGAACGTGGGCGTCGCCGTGCCCTGCGCGGCGTCCAGCCATTTCTCCCGCTGGCTCACGGGCTCGCGCAGCAGGATGGGCTCGAGCTGTCGCACCACCGTGGGGGTGATCGGCACGAGGTCCTGCGGCCGGCTCGTGAAGAAGTAGAGCTGGTGAAGCTTGTAGAGGCGGGCCAGCTCGCGCAGGGGGTTGGTGTCGTCGTACACCCGGATGTCGATATAGCGGTCGTTCGCCCCGAGATAGCCGGCGCCCTGGCGGACCACGAGCAGCGCCGCCGATTCCATCCCTCGCCGGTCGCCGCCTCCCGCCTGCCCGGCCACGAGCGCGGCCATGAGCCGGTCGGCGAGCGAGCCGCGCGTCCGTTCGAATGCCTCGGCCAGGTTCTTCACCGTCTGGTCAGAGACCATGATGTTCGCCTGGGCGGTGTACCCCCGCCCCTCGATCACCGCCCCCTTCCCGCCCAGCCGCCCACCCGCCGTCCCGCCGGTCCGCCCGCCCGCCCAATCAAAGCACGAGTCCCCGGTCCAACTCGCCGAGTTCCCGCGCGCGTCCACCATCCCCACCTGCCGCTGCGCCGGACGCGCATCGGAGCGCAGGACGGTGCGCAAGGCTTCGGGCGCCGTGGCGCCGAGGGCCATGAGCGCGAGGCCGCGCTCGCCGTAGGCCGTGTTGCCGAGCGACTGCGTGGCGACGGCGCCCACGCCCGCCTGGGCCCACGGCACGATGCCGCCGACGTTCGGAAACTTCGACTGGACGGCCACACCCAGGTCCCCCGTCGCCGAGTCATACGCCACGATGGAATAGGTGTGGGCGCGCTTCACGAAATCGGCCGGGGCGCGAGTGGGCCGCGCGGCGGGAGCCTGCTGGAGCGCGAACAGGGCGGCGAGGGCGAGCATCACTATTCCTTTTTCATCCGCTTCTTCAGGTCCCGCAGCTGCTGATCGGCGGTCGCCTCCCGCGCGGCGCGGTCGAGCTCGGCGCCCAGGTCCGGGCGTACGCCGCCGGACCGCTCGATCTCGCGCCACGCCCGCTCGGCGCTGCGTTCGGCCTCGGTGGCGGGCCGGTCGCCCCCGGCCCGCGTGAGCTCGGCGCGCATCTCGGCGAGATCGCGTTCGGCCAGGGCCAGCTCCTCCTGCCCGGCCGCGACTTTGCGCTCGAGGACCGCCACGCGCTCGCGGTGTCTCGTCGCGAAGCGCGCCGCCACCTCCACAGTGTCCCGATCCTGGATCTCGCCCGCGAGACGCCCGCGCCGCTCCGCGTCCACCAGCCGCTTCCGCTCCGCCTCGAGCTCCGCCTGCGCCCGCGCCGCGCTCTCGCGCAACCCGCTCACCGCGGCCTTCATCTCGATCACCGCCTCGCGCAGGTCGCGCGCCAGGTCCCGCACGTTCGCGGGCGGCGTCGCCGCGTCGAGCGCGGCGCGCAAGGCGGCGCGCAGACGGTCGAACACGGCCGCTACTCGGAAGTTGGCATCGGAAAAGGCAACGTATTCCCCGGCCAAACCGCGGTCAAGTTGACGCTTCCGCTCGCGCTCCCAGATTGCTGCTCGTATGCGGCGCCCTGCGCTCTGCGCTCTGCTCATCGGATGCTCGCTCGCGTGCAATGGCGGCCTCGAGCCCACGCCCGCGGGCTGTCCATCGGGTTTTGTGGGGATCTGCGGCACCGTGACCTATCGTGGCGCGGTCCCCGAATCGACCGACGTCATCTTTACCGTCGCCTACGAAACGTTTCCCACGGGCACGGCGGACCTGTTCAAGTTCAAGCCCAGCCTGCCGCCCACGATCCCCGCCGGCGGCGTGCCGTTCCACTATTCCATTCCCCTCCCCGCGGGCCGCTACGAGTGGGTCGTGGCGGTGTGGAAGAAGCTCGGCACCCTGAACCCCAACGGGTCGAATGCCGACACCCTGCTCCGCGCCGCCGGGTTCTACCGCGACCCCACTGACACGTCGAAGCCAGGGGTCGTGGTCGTGGGCACGGGGCCCACGAACTCGATCGACTTCGTGGTGGATTTCGCTCACATGCGCCGCGTGTGCGACCTCTTCCCGTGCCCGTAACACGCTGGGCCTTGGTGGCCATGCTCGTCCCGTCCCTCGCCGCCGCGCAGGCCCCCACCGGCGTGCGCGGCACGGTGCGCGACTCGGTCACCGGCGCGCCGATCGTGGATGCGGAAGTCACGGCCGGTGATTCGGGCGGATGGGTGGCGCACACGAACGGCAAGGGCGCATACGAGCTGCGGCAGGTCGCTACCGGCACTGTCGTGATCCACGTCCGGCGGCTGGGCTACCAGTCTGCGACCCGGACTGTGGCCCTCACGCCGGGAGACACAGTGCGCCTCGACGTTGTCCTCGTGCCGGTGTCGCTCGAGCTCGCCCCGGTGATCGTCACCGCGGCCAAGCGCTCGCAGCTGCTCGATCAGGCGGTCACGAGCGTCGCGCTCGTGACGCCCACGGACATCGCGCGGCGTGGCGTCACACGAGTGGACGAAGTGGTGGACAAGGCGCCCGGCGTGCAGTTCCTTGGCGGGCAGGTCAATATCCGCGGCTCGAGCGGCTTTCAGGTCGGCATCGGCTCGCGCGTGCTGCTGCTCGTGGACGGCGTGCCGGCGATCCAGGGCGACCGGGGCGGCATCGATTGGGACCTGATGCCCCTCGATGCGATCGACCACGTGGAGATCGTCAAAGGCGCCGGATCCTCCCTCTACGGCTCGGCCGCTCTGGGTGGCGTGGTGAACCTCCTCACGCCCGAGGTCGCCACCGGGTTTCATATGCGCGTGCGCGCAACGGGAGGCGGGTTCGCCAATCCGCCCGATACGCTGTGGCGTTTTCGCGACTACACCGGCGGGGAGGAGCTGATCGCGGTGAACGGGTCGTACGGCACCGACGCGCTGCGCGCCAGCGTCACCGTGGTCGGCCACCATACGGATGGCTACCGCGAGCAGGACCGAGGCGACACCTGGCAGGTGGCGGGCAAAGGCGAGTGGCTCGCGTCCTCATCCACGCACGTGCGCGCGACCGGGTCCTGGGCGAGACACGAGTACGAGGTCCCGGTCGTCTGGTGCGAGTACGGCGGCTGCGACGACCGCGGACTGGCGTACCAGCCGTTCAAGATCGACACGGCGCAGAGCCTCGGCGCCTACACCACCTCGAGCAAAAGCCTGTTCGCCGCCACGGTGGACCACGTGGCGTCACCGCGCCTCTCATGGATGGCGCGCGGCTCGTGGCTGCGCACCGACTTCACCGACATCCGCCTCCCGGCCGGGGAGTCGAGCCTCGCGGACCGCTACGGGGTCGAGCTGCGCGGGGTCGCGCGGTCGGATCACGATCGCGTGAGCACTGTGGGTGGCGAGGTGGCGCGATCCGAGATTTCGGGGGACGCGTTCGGCAACCATACCATGACCGAGCTCGGGGGCTACGGCGAAGGCGAGCAGCGGCTCGGCGGCACGCGCCTCACCGCCGGCGCCCGCGTGGATTACGTGCAGCGGGACGGCGGCGGCGGCACCGCGGTCGTGAGCCCCCGGATCGGTCTCGTGATCCCCGGCGGGATCACGTGGCGTGCGTCGGCCGGCCGCGCATTCCGCGCCCCGTCGTTCGCCGAGCTGTATCCGACCTCGTGCCTGCCCGGTGGCCTGTGCACGCAGGCCAATCCCCTCCTAGACCCTGAGACGGCCTGGTCGTTCGAGCTGGGCACCGCCACCGCTCCGGTCCGTGGCACGCGTATCGACGCCGCGCTGTTCTGGACCGAAGCCGAGCACTTCATCGAGCCCGCCGTGAGCGGGAACGGCCTCGAGATCCAGTTCCAGAATCTCGAGCGGGCCAGGATCGCCGGCCTCGATCTGAGCGCGAGCGGGGCCGCGTGGTCGAACCGGCTCACGGCGTCGCTCTCCTACACCTTCCTGTACGCCCGCGAGCTGGCCCACGACACTGTGCCGGAACGTCCCCTCGCGTTTCGCCCCCGGCACCTTTTGACGCTCGCCGCCGACTACGCGCTCGGACCCCTGAGCGTCGGCGCCGACTTCCGCTACATGTCGCACTACGAGCGGGTCGAGCTGTACAGCCCCGCGATCCCGCTGTTATCGCCGAAGGTGCTGGATCTCCGTGCCACGGTCACGCGCGGCGCGTTCGAGGCGCGCTTCGTCGTCGCGAACGCGCTCAACTACCTCTACAACCTGGTCCCGCAGACCCTGGTGCCGGTCCGCACCGCAACGCTGAGTCTGGTCTGGAGTTATTAGATTGGGCCTCATGTGCGGCCGGCTTACGATGACGGGCGTTCTGCTACTCGCCACGCTGGCGGGGTGCGCGGGCGATCGCTCGCGCTCTCCCACTTGCGGGATCGCCCAGCTGGCGGGGCCCACCCTCATCCAGCAGCAGCTCGCGAACCCGACCTACGTGGTGCAGGACGCGCCGCGCGGGCTGCCGGGCTCTCTCCCGGCCCGGGTCGCGGTGCAGCCACAGCAGGGGGAAGTCCTCGTCGCCTACAACCAGAAGCAGCTCGTGATGGGGTACCAGGGCACGGGCTTCCCGGCCGCGCCCGGCGGGTACGGCGTGTTGGTGGTGGACGACTCGACGGCTCGCGCGCAGGGCGTGCTCATCTACGAGAGCGAGGGCCCTCGCGGGTACCCGACCCTGGGGAGCGTCACTGGCGCCGACCGGTCGATCCCGCTGTACGGCGTGCGCGTGGACTGGCGCAGTGTCAGCAACCCTCGCTGCCCCCTGCTCGGCGTCGCGGCCCAGTGAGCGCGCTCGTCGCGGTCACGGCTCCGCAGCGCCCGGTCGACGGCCGGCCCAGGGTCGCGCTCAACACCACGTACATCCAGGCGCTGCTCGGGGTGGGACTCGTGCCGGTGATCGTGCCGCCGTTACTCGATCAAGTGGGGGCGGCCGCCGTGCTCGACGCTGTGGGTGGACTCATGCTCACCGGCGGTGAGGACGTGGTGCCCTCGCGCTTCGGCGCCGCCCCGCATGCGGCGCTGGGCCGGACGGACGCGAAACGCGATGCCGTCGAGGTCGCGCTGATCGAAGCGGCGCGCGCGCGCCGCATGCCGATTCTCGCCATCTGCCGCGGTATTCAGATCGTCAACGTGGCCCTGGGCGGCACGCTCTACCAGGACCTGCCGAGCGAGCGCCCGGGACCGATCGACCATCATGACGAGGAGACGCGCCACTCGGTCACGGTTGAGGCTGGCACGCTGCTCGCGCGCGTCGTGGGGCCCCGCCCCGCGCCCGTCATCAGCCGTCACCACCAGGCCGTCCGCGATCTCGCCCCCGGGCTCCGCATTTCCGCCCGCGCGCCCGACGGGGTGATCGAGTGCGTCGAACCCGCCAACGGCGGACCGTGGATGCTCGCCGTGCAGTGGCACCCGGAGGACGACGTGGAGGAAGCCCTGTTTCGCGGCTTTGCGGAGGCGGTGCGATGAGCGAGCCACACTCTTTTCCCTCCGCGGCGTGGGTCGCGGCGTACGAACAGGCGATCAACCAGAGCGAGACCTACCGCGCGGCGTCCACCGAGTGGACGCACGGCGCCGTGGCGCTGATCGTGAACCCGCGTCCCGAAATCGGGCTGACGGAGCCGGTCGGAATCTGGCTCGACCTCGATCGCGGCGCCTGCCGCGCGGCGCGGGTCGTGACCGTGGGGGAAGCGGGCAAGGCGCCGTTCGTGCTGACGAGCGACTACGCTCGCTGGAAGGAAGTTTTGAAAAAGCAGCTCGGCCCCATCGCGGGGATCATGCAGCGCAAGATCACCCTGCAGGGCTCGCTGCCGATCGTGGTGAGATTCATCAAGTCGGCGGAGGCGCTGGTGGAGGCGGCGACGCGCGTCCCCACCCGCTTCCTCGACGAATAGAGTGCGCTCAGAGCGAGCGCAGCAGGCGCTCGGGCGTGACGACCGTGGGGTGGGGAAAGAGAATCCGGTCGCTCAATCGGTTGAACGCGGCGCGCAGCGCGGGAAAGCGTTCCGCCGCCGCGCGAAAGATGTCGGCGACGCCAAATCGCTCCGCCAGCCGATGGCGGGAGGCGAGCGCGTAGCCATGACGCCCCAGTTCGTCGTAATACGGGAGGTCGGGACCCCCGGTGCGCGTGCGGCGTGCCGCGATATAGTCCGGGAAGAGGCCTGCCAGCCACAGGCTGTAGTTGCCGAGATGCGCCTGCAGCAGGAAGCCCCGCTCGCCACCCGCGTCCTGGGCCAGGTCCGCGACGATGTCCACGAGATACCGGTAGGACTCATCGTCGTGGTCGCGCACGCGCGTGTGCCGGTCATGGTCGCCGAACTCGAGCAGCAGCGCCGCCAGGTAGTCCGCCAGCGCGCGGTCATCCGTGCCGCCGGCGAGGAGCGTATGACGGACCGCCACATAGGCAAAGAGGGTCGCTGATGGGACCGCGAGCGAGCGCACCGCGAGCAGCGCCGAGAGGAGCGCCGGGTCGTCGAGGAGCCGATCGGGGCCTTCCTCGGCGAGCATGCGCTCGTAGCGCGCCCGCCGCGCGGCCTCCTGACCGCCAAGCGCCAGCACCACGAGCCGGAGATCGGCCGCCCGCAGGCGGCTACGAACGTTCGCGAGTATCATGACCAAACCTCCGCCGTCCACCCGGACTCCCGCCGCGTCCGGCGAAACCCAGTTCGTCGCGCGCCTGACCACGCTGGCGCAGGAGCTCGCCGGCTCCTGCCGTCCGGCGACCGCCGTGGACAGCGCCGCCCGGGCGCTGACGGACATGCTCGCCCCCGATCGCCTGTCCATCGTGCTCCTCGACCCCGACACGAGCCAGCTCGACGTCGCCTACGACTCGGCCCCCGAGCTCGCGCGCACCGACGATCCGCTGGTGCAGCTCGCCCTGCGGTCCGGGCCCCGGCTCCTGGCGAGCCGGGTCGCCGCGCAGGCCCGCGAGCTGGGCGTCGAGCTCGGCACCACCGCGCCCGCAGCGTGGATCGGTGCGCCGCTCGTCGTCGCGGCGGGCCAGGCGATGGGCGCCGTCTCCCTTTCGACCGATCGCCGCGGGGCATTCGGCGAGCCCCACCTGACGGCGGTGCGCGCCGTCGTCGCGCAGGTGGCGGTGGCGCTCGAAAACGCGCGGCTCCTCGACCTGCTCTCGGGCGCGAAGCGCGAGTGGGAGCAGACGGTCGACGCCATCACACAGGGCATCTGCATCATTGATGCCCAGGGTGTGGCGCGCCGGGCCAATCGCATGTTCGCCAGCCTGGTCCAGACGCCGATCACCACCATTCCCGGCCGCTTCTGGCTCTCCCTGATACCCCCAGCATGGGCCGAACAGGTCGGGCGTGCGGTGACGGAGCGCACCCCCACCCCCGTCGAGCTGCGGGCGGGCGACCGCGTCTTCGGATTCGTCGCGATCCCGCTCGCCGAGGCGGGCGCCGCCGTCCTCGTCTTCGAGGACCAGACGGACAAGCGCCGGCTCCAGGACCAGCTGATACAGTCTGAGAAGATGGGGGCGATCGGTCAACTGATCGCCGGGGTCGCGCACGACCTCAACAACCCCCTCGCCTCGGTGGTCGGGTTCTCGGACTTCCTCGCCGAGGCGGGCGAGATCCCCCCGGAGCTGGCGGAGCCGCTCCAGGTGATCCGCCAGGAAGCCGAGCGCGCCGCCACGATCGTCCGGAACCTGCTCAGCTTCGCGCGCAGCCAGGAAGCCGAGCGCACGGTGCAGCAGATCCGGCCGATTCTCGAATCCACCCTCGCGCTGCTGAACAACCAGCTCATGGCGCACAAGGTCGAGGCGACACTCGAAACGGAACCCGGCCTGCCCGATCTGGAAGTGAATGCGAACCAGATCACGCAGGTGTTCGTGAACCTGATCAGCAACGCGTCCCAGGCGATCGCGAGCGCCGGCCGGAGCGGCCGGATCTGGGTGACGGCGCGCCGCTGGCTCGACGGCGTGGCCGTCACGATCGCGGACAACGGCCCCGGCATTCCCGACGAGCTGGTCGCGCGCGTGTTCGAGCCGTTCTTCACCACCAAGAAGGCGGGCGAAGGCACGGGCCTCGGGCTCTCGATCTGCCAGGGCATCGTGAAGGAGCACGGCGGGCGGATCACCCTCGACGCGCGGCCCGGGTCCGGCGCGGCGTTCACGGTCGAGCTGCCCGGGGCCGTGAGCGCGCCGGCCCCCTCGCCCACCGCCGAGCCCGCGCCGGATACCCGCGCGCTGCGGGTGCTCGTCGTGGACGACGAGCCCCACATCCTCTACTACATGCGCGCCACGCTCGAGAGCTGGGGCCACACCGTGGAAGTCGCGAGCGACGGTGCGTACGCGCTCGAGCGCGCGCTCGCCGAGCCCTTCGACGCGATCATCTGCGATCTCCGCATGCCGCACCTCGGCGGCCGCGAGATGTACCAGCGGCTGGCGCGCCAGGATCCTCAGGCGGCGCAACGCATCGTGTTCGCGACGGGCGACACGGTCCGCGGCGACACGCTCCACTTCCTCGAGACCCTGGGCCGCCCCTATCTCCACAAGCCGTTCGCGCTCGCCGAGCTGCGCCGCGTGCTGGGACGCGTGGCGGCGCTCAAGCGCTGAGCCTGCGCGTCCTCCAGGTCGATTCCGGGCGCGAATGGCGCGGCGGCCAGCGCCAGGTGTGGCTGCTGGCGCGCGAGCTGAAGAACAACGGGGTAGCACAAGAGGTGGTCACCCGGCAGGGGAGTGAGCTCGCGCGGCGCGCCGCCGCGGATGGCGTCGTGGTCCGGGGAACTCCCTGGACCATCGGCCTCGACCCGCGCGCCTGGTGGCGCCTCGCCGCCGAGCTGCGCGCGTTCCGTCCCACGATCGTCCACGCCCATAACAACCACGCAGCGTCGCTCGCCCTGTGGGCGCGCCGCGGCGTCACGCCGGCGCCCTGGCTCGTGGTCACGCGGCGCGTCGTGTACCCCGTGCGGCGCGGCAGCGCGGTGCTGCGCGCCGACCGCGTGATCGCCATCTCCGCCGCCGTGCGGCAAACGCTCGTCGCGGCCGGCGTCGCCCCTGCGCGCATCACGCTCGTGCCATCGGGCGTCGACGCGGCGGAGGTGCGCCGGGCCGCGTCGCCGTCACTCGATCAACGGGCCATCCTCGGCCTCCCGCCCGGCACGCCGCTCGCGGTCACCGTCGCGGCGCTCGAGCCCGCGAAGGACCACGCCACGCTGTTGCGCGCGGCGGCGCACGCCCGCCCGCTCCGGCCGGACCTGCATTGGGTAATCGCGGGCGCGGGGCCGCTCGCCGCCGATATCGATCGACTCGCGCGCGAGCTCGGCCTCGCGGATCGGGTGCACCGGATCGGCTGGACCGACCGTCCCGAAGCGCTGCTCGCCGCGGCGGACGTAGTCGTGCTGTCGTCCGCCGAGGAAGGGTTGGGTACGGTGGTGCTCGACGCGGTTGCCCTGGGCAAGCCGGTCGTCGCCACCCGGGGCGGAGGACTTCCCGACATCGTTCCCGCGGAGTGGCTCGTGCCGGTGGGCGATGCGGAGGCGCTCGGACAGGCGGTGGTGCGTGCCCTGAAGTATCCTTCCCCCTTCCCTCTTCCCCCGCAGTTCACGGCCGCTGCCATGGCCCGCGGCGTCTTGGCCGCTTACCGCGCCCTCGCCTAGATTGCACCGCCATGATTTACGTGTGTGTTCCGGTTCACGACGAGGCGCGGACGGTCGGGCTCGTTCTGTGGAAGGTGCGGCAGGTCTTCACCGCCTTCCCCCGCGAATACCAGCTGCTCGTGTGCGACGATGCCTCCACGGACGACACCGCCCGGGTTCTGGCGACCTACGCGAAGGTCCTGCCCATGACGGTGGTGACGCACCGCGAGCGCCAGGGCTACGCGCGGAGCCTCGAGGAGCTGCTGCGCCTCGCGCTCCAGCGCACCGATCGCCCCAAGCGCGACTGTGCGATCACCCTGCACGCCGATCTCAGCCACCCCGCCGACACGATGCCCGAAATGGTGCGCCGCCTCGAATCCGGCGCCGACGTGGTCGCGGCCGAGCTGCTCGACGAGCGTCGGGGCGCCGCGGCCCCGCTCGCGCTCCGCTGGGCCCGGCGCTGGGC
>Ga0335084_10000733_pt1 | contig 28853 bp, 24 predicted proteins | sample Lox_Sample_44_FD_206721 | JGI IMG/M metagenome (GOLD analysis project Ga0335084, IMG submission 206721) | Soil microbial communities from Loxahatchee National Wildlife Refuge, Florida, United States - Lox_Sample_4.4 | ecosystem: Environmental > Terrestrial > Soil > Wetlands | place: USA... | reverse complement strand
CGAGATACGCTCCTACCAGGATCCGAAGAATAGCGAGATCATGATGATTGATTCATCCGATCCCTATCGTTTCGTCCTTTCGCGAGCGGTCAAGTCTGAGCCGGGGAAGGTATGGAACTATAGCGGCGGAAGCACGCAACTGCTTGCCGGCGTGCTGGAAAGGAAGACCGGCCAGCCACTGGCGGAGTTCGCGAGCGAGGCGTTGTTCGCGCCACTCGGCATAACACAATTCGAGTGGGTGAAGATGCCGGCCAATGGCGAAGCGGCTGCTGCCTCGGGCCTGCGATTGCGCCCCCGGGACATGGCGAAGCTCGGCGAACTGGTGCTCGAGAACGGCGTCTGGAACGGCCAGCGAATTGTTTCGGAGGAATGGATCAAAGAGTCGACCAAAGCGAGGGTCGATACGTGGGATACCAATCGCTACGGCTACCAATGGTGGACCGGAGAATCGACGTTCGGCCTGAATGGTTCGCGCAAGGTCTCATGGGTGGCTGGCCGGGGCCTTGGCGGCCAGCGCATATACGTGGTTCGCGACTACGATCTCGTTGTCGTCGTCACTGCGGGGCTCTATGACAGCGCGTCGCAGGATTTATCCGTCCTCCACATTCTGAACAACTACGTGCTTCCCGCAATCCGCGAATAAGTGGCCTAGTGCCCTTTGCGGGGCTGATGGCCGAGAAGTCCTCGAACTTGCGGAACGTAACGACGGCTCTTGGCACTCCTGAGACCAACGGTTTCGGCCGATTTAAGTCGGCTATTGGGGCGAGACCGGTCGCCGGCCCGTCGGCCGCCCAGGGCTGCGCCTGACCCACAGCAGACTCGCCATTGCATAGGTTTGGACCTACAGTCTAGCGACGATAGCACCGAAGTCGTCGAGCAAGCCTGCAATGGAACGCCGACTGGCTGCCATTCTCGCTGCGGATGTCGTTGGGTACAGCCGGCTCATGGAGCAGGACGAGGTGGGGACGCTGGCGGCGTTAACGGAACGGCGCAAGTGCATCCTAGCACCGCTGGTCACTGAGCATCATTTAAGCGCCGATTTTCTGGCGTACGCTGCGAGATTCGAACGATGGGCGAGGCTTTTGAACCGGCCCTCTCGTGCTTACGATGTGTTCATTCTGGATGGTAACTGAACTGCCTTGTATCCTCGGGCTTATCCCATGTCATGGCGAAATGCGAAATGGCATTTGGGCGTGACAGCGGGCGCGCTTCTGGCGTGGTCGCTACTCCCGGCCTTTGAGTGCTTCGGCGCCGAGTCAGGCACAATCAGCATGGGCCCCGACGACGTGTATGCGGGAGAGATCGAGCCCAATACAAGTCCTCCCCCATGCCCCGGCGGCAGCTACTGCGATGACCGCTACTGCGCGCACGGTTTTGGCCGCGTTGGCGAGGATCGAGGTAAGTACTATGAGGGCACCTTCGTTCATGGCTGTCCCGACGGATTCGGGACTTACGAGACGGACGTCTTTACCTACGTCGGCGGCTTGAAGATGGGCAGATTTCATGGCCACGGCAAAATGACGTGCATTGATGACTCTCGCTCTTTTGAAGGCGAATTTGTGAACGACACGTTTTCCGGCAAACCCTTTGGTCATTGGGACGGACTGTGCCGATAGCCACCCGCCGCGCAGGTTCGGCACTTCTCGGTCCAACCATCCCGGCCAAGGCGGGTCAGCATTCGGAAGTGAAGCTGCCAGATTGGGCTACCGTGTCCGCTTACCGCGGGTCAACTGCTCTGCCGCGGACCCGCGACTATATCTCAGTTTGACCCAAGACAGACATTGACATAATCGACCGCTCGTCAAGAGCCGCCAGCAGCGCCGCGCGGCCGCTTTGTCCGTCCGGATATATCAAAGGGCAGCGCCCTGCTTCAGTTCGTCGCCACTCGAAGCTGCAGTATTTTGAAAAGGGCGCAGGATGGCTCGCCCGTGACTGTCCACCCCGTACGGGACTGGACCTGCAGGCGAGCGAGGTATCCTAAAAGGAACCAGGCAGAATCCAGCGGGCGCTTAATGAGCTTGAGGCAGCCAAGGCAGAATTTGATCGACAGCTCATGCAGGCGATCGACCGCAAGATCTTTGCCATCAGAGTGATCACCGCTTGTTTGGCGTACTTTTTCATCGGCTACGGCCTCAACTTCCTCGGCGCGGCGGCGCCAGGGCTATAAAACCAAGGTTGGTACGGTGCGAATTATAGTCCAATATTAGCTGCTGCTTTGGGGCGAATCAATGACTGGGACTTGGTGATCATCCCTTTATTTGCAGTTGTCATGCTCATCGTGTCGGCAAAAATTTAAAGCGTGCCCAAGGAGGAATTGGCCCAGTTTATTCGTGGCCGTCGAGATCCTGCGCTGCCGCCTGACTTCTGACGGGCGCCGTTCTGGGGGATGCAATTGCCTTGGAGCTCTTACCTGAAGGAGAGCATAGATGTTTTGCGGCAAAGTCCGTTTTTGGCGCCAAACTGACTTCAGGCCGTGTCCGCTCTGACGCCGGCTTTCCGGCGTGAAGCGGACATAGCGAGTTTATGAGTACACGGCCTAGTCTGGAGCGGCCAGTCTTGCCGCGTACCGACCTTGTTAATGACACCGATCTGCGTAAATTTTAGTCTGAACAAGCCGGTCATCGAGTCGATACGGGCTTAGATCGCTTTCGGCGCTAATGGGGGTACGAGCATGCTGAAACGATCGCTTGGAACAATCCTTGTTCTCTTGGCGCTGGCCTCGGCGTCACACGCCGAAACCCTGCCACTGCCACCCAATCTTGTTGGTGCGGCCAGCCCGGCGGGCGAGGCCTTTTTCCTCGAGGCCGAGGCGCGGGCCGCCTATTTCCCGCTGGTCGACAATTTCGTCACCCAGAAGAACCAGGCCTTCTGTGGCGTCGCCAGCAGCGTCATGGTGTTGAATGCCCTGCAGTTGTCGGCCCCGGCGGTTCCCGAATACGATCCCTACCGTACCTTCACCCAGGACAATGTGTTTTCCGCTGCCACCGAAGCGGTGATTCCGGCTGACACCATCCGCGAGATGGGCATGACGCTGGACCAGCTCGGTGCCTTCATCGCCACCCAGCCGGTCACCGTCGAAGTCCACCACGCCGCGGATGTGAGCCTCGACGCTTTCCGCGCCGCAGCCCGCGACTATCTATCCAAACCCGGCCATTTCGTCGTAGTAAACTACCTCCGCAAGGCCATTGGCCAGGAGAAGGGCGGCCACATCTCGCCGCTTGCAGCCTATGACGGGAAGTCCGACCGCTTCCTCATCCTCGACGTGGCCCGTTACAAGTACCCGCCCGTATGGGTCACAGCGACTGATCTCTTCGCCGCCATGAACACTGTCGACAGCGACAACCAGAACCGTACTCGTGGCTATGTCCTGATCGCCGCGAAACCATAGTGGCGCCTCGACTGTTACCTCACCAACTCCCCTCCTAAAATCCACCATGGGCAGTACCGGCTCGCTCGGCGTTGAGCGGCGGCTCGATCACGCGGTGAGACGGAGCCGTCACTCCGGGCGACCTAGTCTCGCCGGGGATTCGAGTTTCGGCCGTTTCGTCACCGATCAGGTCAAGATCGTCCGTTATGGCGTCGATGCCTCCGACAATCGCACGCCCGCCGAAATTTGTGGCTAAGAGAACGGCCTGGCTCGCGTCACATCCACTGACGAGGAGCGCACCAAGAGCGAACAGAGCCACAGTTGCGCCTGCGTGGACACCGGGCAGAAAACGTCGATAGTCGGAAACTCGTCTCATGCCTGGGCCTACTGGATCAGGCCTCGATCGAAGAAGGCCGATCCGAGTTGCAAAAACAACTATAAAAAGAACGACGTCAATTGATACACCCGTAGATTGTTGGTCAATACCTGACCATCTCAACCTCGGGCGGGGAAACCCTTGCGCCGGCGCCCTTCCCGCTATCGTGCTCACCGGCTCTCATAATGCGGCACATCGACCAGGCGCCGCGTCCCGGCCTCGACGTCGTAGATGTGGAACGTGTTCATGTTCCGCCCATAGAGATGAAGGCTGACGCAGGTCTCGCGCGTCTTGGCGACGCCGGTCTTGTGGATATGGTCGGGATTGGGCACGAAGCTCGAGACCGAGCCCGGGTTGAGGAGGAAGACGCCGCCGCGCTTGAGGCGGATGCCGCTGTCGGACGCGATGTCGCCGGTCGCGCTCATGTAGCTGCGCTCCTCGAGCAGGCCGCGCACCACGCCGACGACGCCCCAGCAGCCATGGTCGTGGACCGGCGTCCATTGCCCTGGCAGCCAGACTAGAGCGAAGAGCGAGAGATTGCCGCTGGGCGCGATATGGATCGCGTTACGGCTGTAATGCTGCGGGTCGCTGTGCAGATGCTCCGGCTTCAGGAACCGGTCGGCCTGGCTCGCGAGCCGCTGCATCAACGGCGCGATGAAGGTGACCCGGTCGGCGGTCTTCTCCTTCGCGGCCACGATCGTTTCGCATTGCTGGACAAAGCTCGCGAGACTGTCATGCATCGTCGGTGCTCCCGGGGCCGCGGCGACCGAGCCTCTTTTCCTAAGCGTGAGCTCCGGCCGCGGCTGCCTCGCCCAAAGCTAGCGCGAGCCTTGGCCGCGGGCGATGGCAAAAGGGGCGGGTCAGCCTGCCTTCGCGTCCAGCGCGGCGCGGATTTCTGCGGCCAGGCGCTGGCGGCTATAGGGCTTCTGCAGCAGCCGGACGGCGCCCGTCCCGCGCTCCCGCGGCAGCACGTGATCCTCGCTGTAGCCCGAGGTGAAGAGCGCGCGCAGCCCGGGCAATCTTCGGCGCATCTCGTCCAGGAGCTCGGGCCCCAGCATGCCGCCCGGCAGCATCACGTCCGTGAAGAGCAGGTCGAAATGCTGGCCCGAGGCGGCTTGCGCCAGTGCCGCCGCACCCGTGCCCGCCTCAATGATCCGGTAGCCGAGTCTGCGCAATTGCTCGACCACGTAGCGGCGCACCAGCTCGTCGTCCTCGACCACGAGAATCGTCTCGCTGCCGCCCCTCGGCGGCTCGGGTTCGGTTTTCGAGGCCGCCTCGATGCCGTCGCTCGAGCGCGGCAAATAGAGCTTCACGGTGGTGCCGTGACCGACCTCGCTATAGATGTCGAGATGGCCGCCGGACTGCTTGACGAAGCCATAGACCATGCTGAGGCCCAGCCCCGAGCCTTTGCCGACCTCCTTGGTGGTGAAGAAGGGCTGCACGGCCTGCGCCAGCACTTCGGGCGTCATGCCCGCACCCGTATCGCTTACGGCCATCATCACATAGGCACCGGGCTTCAGCTCCGAATCGCGCGCCACGTATGAGTTGTCGAGCGTGACGTTGGCGGTCTCGATGGTGAGCCAGCCGCCGTCGGGCATCGCGTCGCGCGCATTGAGTGCGAGATTGAGGAGGGAATCCTCGACCTGGCCGGCATCGGCGATCGCCATGCAGGCCGTCGGCGCCAGCTTCAGCTCGATCTCGATATTGGCGCTCAAGGTGGGGCGGAGCATCTGGCTCATCCGCGCCACCAGCTCGTTCAGGTCGATCCGGCGCGGATTCAGGGTCTGCTGGCGCGAGAAGGCCACCATCCGGTGCACCAGCTCGGCGCCGCGCTCGGCGGCCTGTAGCGCGTTGGCCGAGAGCCGGGTGACCCGCTCTGTATCTCGCGGGTCGCTATGGATCAGGTCGAGGTTGCCGATGACGACGGTCAGCAGATTGTTGAAATCATGGGCGATGCCGCCGGCGAGATGGCCCACCACCTCAAGCCGTTGCACATGGCGCAGCTTTTCCTCGAGGTTCCGCCGGTCCTCGATGTCAATGAGGACGCCGACATGGCCCAGATAGGCGCCGTCGGGCGAGAAACGCGGGACCAGGGTGTCGAGGAACCAGCGGTATGTTCCGTCCTTGCCGCGCAGGCGATATTCGTCGGTCATGTGGCCGCGATAGGCCAGCATCCCCTGCTCCACCTCGATCGACCGGGCGCGATCCTCGGGGTGAATGCTGTCGAAGAAGCCCCGACCCAGCTCCTCGGCGGCTGGCCGGCCGGTATAGGCAGACCATTGCTTGTTGAGGAAGATGCAGTGGCCATCCCGGTCGCTCATCCAGATCAGGGCAGGGATGCTGTCGGCGATGCTGCGGAATCGGTCCTCGCTCTCCTGAAGCGCAGCCTCCATCTGCTTCAGTTCGGTAATGTCGAGTCCGATGGACACAACATATTTCACCGTTCCGGCCGCATCGTGGATCGGTGCACGCGAGGTCAGCCAAGCGCTTGTGAAGCCCCGCGGATCGAGATAGTCGGTTCGATGAAAGAGGTGTTTCTGCCCGGTTTCGATGATCTGGCGATCCGCTTCGAGCACGTGGCGCACATAGATCTCGTCATAGACTTCGTCCAGCGATCGCCCCGGGAACCAATCGACGGGCCGGTTATGGAACTTAGCCATGGCGGCGTTGGCGAAGACATAACGGCCGTTGGTGTCGCGAACGGAGATAGTGGCGGGCACGGAGTCGATGATCTCGCGCAAGAGCCTGCGGCTGTCCGCCAGCGCAGTCTCCACGGCCATCTGCTCGGTCACATCCTGGATCGTGCCCAAGATGTAGCGCAGCGAGCCGTCCTCGGTCAGAACCGACTCGACCATTTCGTTGATGTTCCGGATCTGGCCGTTCGGACGAACGATGCGATAGCTGCTGTTGTAATAGGCCGGCTTCGCGCCCGAGCGCGGCAGAGCGAGCAGATCGCGGACATATTGCTCGTTGGTCCCGAGGGCCACGGCCTGGTCGTCGGGATGAATGAAGCGCCGGATGAACTCCTTGTCGCCGACCTCAAGCTCCTTGATCGGCCGGCCGAGGATCTCGGCGGCCGCCGCACCATAGCGCGTAACGACTGTAGCGCTACCGTCCGGACCGGTGGTGACGGTCGAAATCCAATGGCCCAGCTTGGCCACATGCTGGGCCCGACGCCGGAGCGCCTCGCTCTCGTCGAGCAGCGCCTGGCTGTCCTTGCGCTCCTTGGTTCCCATCCGGCCTGTATCCAGTTCTCCCGTCCGCTCGATTGGGCGTATCGCAGGCTATGCGGCGGAGATTACCAAATCGTCCAATATCCCGCCTTGTTCCCCTCCCCGGAGGGGCCGGCTGTGGCCGCCTGGCGGCAGTCCCGATATCGCCTGGTACCGGTGAGGCGACTTGACGCGGCTCTGGTCCGTAGCGCCCCCGGATGGCGCTATTGATCGGCTGGCTCCTCGTTTCCGCCTCAGTGGGTAAATTTATAGACGAAATCGTACTCGCTGCCCTGCGCATTGCGGGCATGGAGCTTCATTTCGCCGCGGGCCCCATAATATTTTCCGGTCCCGCCGGTGACGGCCAGAACGGAATCGGCGGCGTCGAAGTAGGGCCCCGCCACGCTCAGTTGGCCTTGCTCCAGCGTCAGGGTCCAGTAGCACTCCCAGGCCTTCCCGACGACGGTGCGGATGCACCAGCCATTGTCGTGACCGACCAGCTTTTTGTTGTGCTCGTCATAGATCTCGTTCGCGAAGGTCAGCAGATCGCCGACGCTGTCTCCCTGGGCCCCCAGATCGGTGACGGCGTCGGTCGTCGCCCGTTCGACATAGGCGGCAGTCTCGGTCTGATAGGCGCTTGCGGGTTGTGGCGCCGATGCGGTTGCGACCAGGGCCACCATGGCGGCAGGCAGGAATAGGTCAGAGACTCTCTTCATGGGAATTTCCTCCTCTGTTCGGACCAGATCAGGTTGTGAAGCGAATGCGCCTGGAACCCCTTTTTTCCCGGTCAGAATCCCCCGGGGCCATCCCGCGACGGGCTCGACCGTTGCACGCTAAGCCCGTCCTTCGCCGGGCGTCAACGGCGCGCGAGGGCGGGCATGCCCTGCCGGGAGCGGTTGCTGTCTTGCCCGGCCGGCCGCTAGAGTGATCTCCGCGGCGTTCGCCGGCGCCAACCTGCGGGCCGCGTTGCCGGGCTGCCAACCGAGATCCGCATTGCCCGTCCGATGCGGGACGCTCCGCCCGAGAGGCCGCCGCGAAGGCTGGCTCTGACCGGCGTCATGAGCTGCATAGGGAGGGAAGCAATGTCGACATCGAAACGGTTGATCGACCGGTTGCGCGAGCGGCCGCTGACCCGCCGCCAACTGCATCGCTGGCTCGCCGCGGCAGGCCTTGGCGTTGCAGTGATGCCGATTTTGCCGAGGCCGGCGAGGGCCGATGAGCTGATCTACTACACATGGAGCGGCTACGACGTGAAGGAGTTCATGCCGGGCTTCGTGGAGAAGCATGGCAGCATGCCGCAGACGCCGCTCTTCGGCGACGAGCAGGAAGCGTTGACGAAGATGCAGGGAGGCTTTCAGGTCGACGTCGCTCACCCTTGCAACAACCGGGTCTCGATCTGGCGCGATGCCGGGATGATCGACCCGGTCGATACGGGTCGCCTCGAGCATTGGGGCGAGCTGTTCGACTCCCTCAAGAGCCTGAAGGGCACCGTGACCGAAGACGGGCAGCATTGGTTCGTGCCGATCGACTGGGGCATGACGGCGCTGATCTATCGTTCGGACCTGATCAAGGAGCCGGTCGACAGCTGGGAGCTGCTATGGGATCCGAAATACAAGGGCAAGCTCTCGATCGGCGACGGCATGGCCGATACCGGGCTGATCGTGGCGACGCTGCTCAAGATCAAGGACCCGAACAACATGAGCGCCGAGGATCTCGCCCGGATCAAGAAAAAGCTGCAGCAGCAGAAGCCGTTGCTGCGCTTCTATTGGAACGACGAGACCACGCTCGAGCAGGCGCTGACCGCGGGCGAGGTGGTCGCGTCGTCGTCATGGAACGGAGCCGCGGCGACGCTCATCGATCAGGGCGTGCCGGTCAAGTTCGTGTCGCCGAAGGAAGGTGCCTTGACCTATTGCTGCGGGCTGGTGCTGGCAAAGGGCGGCGGGCATCGGGACGAGGCCTATGACCTCATGAATGCCATGAGCTCGCCCGAAGCCGGAAAATGGCTGATCGAGACCTACGGCTACGGCCATTCGAACCGGAAGGCGTTCGATATGGTCGCGCCGGAGATGCTGGCCAAGCGCAGCCTCCCCAAGGATCCATCGGACATGCTCGGCAAGGGGGTCTATTCGACCGTGTCGCGGCATCTGGCCGAGCTGTCGCAGATCCTCGAGGAGGTGAAGGCGTCCCAATAGCGACCGGCGGGCCCGGGCCGTGTGCCGCTTTTTCCTCTCGGCCGGCTCGGCGCCATCGGGAATCCATCGCCGACGCGTCGGCCGAGCGCATCGCATCGCGCCTCTGAGCGTCGGCGGCGCGCAGAACCCTCGCGGGGCCCGGGAAACGGTCCACGGCCGTTGAGCAGGTTCAAACGGGAGTTGCGGGCGACCATCAAGGCGCGGCGCTGAGGGATGGAGGGTGGAGCGGCGCTTGCGCGGTTGCAGACCCGCATAACGGGATAGGCAATTCCTCGTAAGGATGGCGGGGACGCTGGCACTCCGCCGGGCGCCCGCCTCGCAACCCGGCTCATCCGCCGACTCCGGATGGCCCGACGGCCTTTGAAAGCCCAGGGGGCGAGCTCTCCATCGGGTCGGGTCCTGTGGCCAAATTCGGGCGGCCGCGTTTTGCGGTTGTGGATGGTTTTCGGAATTCCTGCTTATTCAAAGCGCTGGGCGCTGTCTCCTCTGTTAACACTTGAGTAACAAAATCCAACTTCCTGGCGCCAATTTCAGGCGGACGCATTCGGCGTAATTCAGCTATTCTTAGCCATGTTCGGTAACCCGTTCTGCGAGCACGCGCTAGGCCAAAAGTCGTTTTATGGCCGTATCTTAAGGTCACTCAGCAATCCTGCGTTAACTACTTTTTTACTAATCTTAACAATGACATCCGGAATCTTCTGCTTGCATTCGTTGAACTGCTTGTTCACACTTTGTTAAGGCTCTTGACGAAAACCAAAAATGGGGCGGGGAGACAAAGAATGTTGGTGAATCGCATCGCGAATGCCGACGGGCTCTTCCGGACCGAGGGTCCCGATCCGGATGGTAACCGCGCCGGACCTAATCGCACGGGACCTCGACCGATCGATTCCATTGCCACGCCTGCCGAGCGCCGTTCGGCGCTGGCGCGGTTCGCCGCCACCGGCGAGCTGACCCTGGGCGAGATGGATCTGTACTGGGACCGCAACGCCAAGTTGTACTGGCAGTATATGCGCCCCGCCGGCCGTGCCAGCTTCACCTTCGGCCTCTTGAGCGACCTGCGCGAGGCACTCTTCTTCCTGACCGACATGTATGCCGAGGCGACGCCCGCCGATCCGCACCCGGTGCGCTACTCGGTCCTGGCTTCCCGCATTCCGGGCATCTTCAATCTCGGCGGCGACTTGCCGCAGTTCGCCGAGCTCATTCGCAGCCGTGATCGTTCGGTTCTGCGTCGCTACGCCCATGCCTGCATCGAGGTGCAGTATCCCCGGGCCACCAATGTGGGCCTCCCGATCGTCGGCATCGCCCTGGTGCAGGGCGACGCGCTGGGCGGCGGCTTCGAGGCGGCCCTGGCCTGCAACGTGATCGTGGCCGAGAAGCGTGCCAAGTTCGGTCTGCCGGAAATTCTCTTCAACCTGTTCCCGGGGATGGGCGCCCTCAGCTTCCTGACGCGGCGCATCGGCATGGTGGAGGCGGAGCGGATGGTGTTCTCGGGCCGCATCTACAGTGCCGAGGAACTCCATGCCATGGGCGTGGTCGATGTCCTGGCCGAGGACGGGCAGGGCGAGATGGCGGTGCAGGACTATATCGCGCGCATCGATCGCGGCTTTGCGACCCGCCTGGCCGTCTATAGCTCGCGCCAGACCATTCATCCTGTGACCCGCGAAGAGCTGATGCAGATCACGGAGCGATGGGTGGACGCAGCGATCGCATTGGCGCCGGCCGATATCCGCAAAATGGAGCGGCTGGCCGCGGCGCAGGATCGGCGCTGGGCGGCCATCGCGCAGCAGCAGCGGGTCAGCCAGGCGGCGGAGGCGGGGGCGGTCGCCAAGGCCTGATCGCCGCCTCGATTGGAGCGAGGCTTATCGCAGGCGGCCAGGCCCCCCAAGGGCCAGCGGACGGACTTCAGACCCGGCAACCTCGATTGCCGGGTCTTTCTCTATGCGCCCGCCCATTGGGGATTCGAGCGTCGGCGTCAGGATGACCTAAGGATCGAGCTCGCCATAGTCATGCGTGTATTCTCCGGGTTCGAAGCCGCCGATCTGTTGGCGCCAGCGCTTCCCGGGCCAAAGATAGTCGACGCTTCGTTCCTCCGGCCGGTAGACGGCCGTATAAACCGTCGTGAACCCGGCACGGCGTGAATAGAGAGGCAGCTCGAGAAACCTCGCGGTTAGCGCGGCCAGTGTCATCGCCGGCTCCTCGATCGCCTGCGCCATGATCCGCTCGCGCTCGAAGGTCCGGCTTTCGGCGGCCGCCTCGGAGGGAACCAGGCCCTCCTGGTGATTGGCGCAGGTTCGCTTCCGGGTCACCGCGGGCATCCGGTCTGGCCCGAGGTACAGGGTCGCGTAGGCACCCGAGCGGTCAAGCAGGGTTACGTTCTGCGAAGTTGCGATCGGAATCCGGCAGAGTGCTGCAATCGCTTCGTCCACGCGGCGACAGGTCTCGAGCAGGTAGCGCAGGATCAGGATGATCGAGAACCCGGGGCCCTGGCGTTGGCCGCCGCCCGCGGTGAGGCTGGCGACGAGCCCATCCTCGTTCATGCCGTCGAGACAACCACCCCAGGGCCGTTGGGCCTTCGCGATCACCTCGCGTCCGAACCAGGAGGTCGCCTCAAAGCGATCGGAGACGATCGCGAGCGGGAAATCGTAATTGCGCACCAGGGCCGGTCCGTCTCTGCCGAGCCAGACCGCCTGGCTGCAGCCGCCCGGAAGCGGCGGCGGACGATAATGGCTCAGCAGGCGATGGGCCAGATCGTCGTCGCCGACCAGGCTGCAGGCCCGGTCATAGGGCGACAGAAGCTCAGGCATATGGTCGCGCAAGGCCGCCCTGCATTCCTTGGCGGTCGGCGGATGGGCGAGGCCGTCGCCCAGATACCATCGCTCGGCCTCGCTCCGGCCGGCCGCAAAGCGGGCGAGCCAGTCCCGATCCGGGCGATTCTCGCGTGCCGCGATGAACCGTTTCAGCATGGCGCCAGCTTACGCGAGCTTGGCCGCGATCGGGGCGGCAAGAGACGAGAGATCGGGCGCCGGCCAGACGCGGGCGACCCCATCTTCGGGGCGTCAGCTCGGCTGGCTCGACTTGCGCCGTTCTTCGAGGTGGCGCATGGCGGCCGTCCGGAAGCGGTCGAACTCCTCGCGCAGCGCCGCCAGCCGCTGCGCGGAATCGCGTTCGAGATCCGGCGTCGAGGCCGCGCAGATCTCGCCGCAGATCCGGTGCACGCGGACGGCGCCGACATTGGCGGCGCTGGAGCGCATGCCATGGGCCACGTCGCGGATGCCGACGATATGCCGGTCCCGGACCGCCTCGGCCATGGCCTCGATCAGCCCCTCGGTGTCGCCGATGAAGTCCGTCAGGATCTCGCCCAGGAAGTCGCCTTCCGGATCCATGGCCTCGAGCGCTGCCATGGCGCCGAAATCGATGACCGGGCCGCTGTCGGACTGGAAGCGGGGATGGGTGGTGATATCGGTGACGGCAGCCGAAGGCCCTGCGGCCGGCGCCGGCGCCGGTTCGACCGCCGCTGCCGTCGCCGGTTTGCGCTCCGCGACTTCCTGGATCACCTTCAGCAGATGAGCGGCTTCGACCGGTTTGGTGATATAGCCGTCCATGCCCGCTTCGTGGCACAGCGAGCGGGTCTCGGTCGTGGCATCGGCGGTCAGGGCCACCATCGGCAGATAGGGATCTCCCATATGGGAGAAGCGGTAGAGCTTGACCACGTCGAGCCCGCTGGTGCCCGGCATGTTGATGTCGAGCAGCACCAGATCGAAACGCTCCTGCTCCAGGACGTCGAGCGCTGCGTCGCCGGTTTCGACCAGGTGCGGGTCGTGGCCCGCGCGCCGGAGTATCTTGGCGGTGACCTTGCGGTTCACGCCGTTGTCCTCGGCCACCAGGATGCGCAGCGGGCGCTGCGCCCGGGATTCAGCGGCCTGGCGGCGCTGGATCTCCTGCTCCTCGTCCTTGCGCTGCGCATCGAAGACGCGAAGCGCATGCACCACATGCGCGAGCGCGGCGGCGTCCGGATGGCGCTCCAGCGCCATCAGGAAGTTTTCGCGTACGGCGGGCCCGGTCAGGTCGCCGCCGATCAGGATCAGTGCCACATCGCCGGTCGGATCGGCCGTGCGCAGGGCCGCTGCCGCGTCGGTCGGCACCAGCCCGCTGGCGGGATCGAGCATGACGATGTGATAGTCGATGCCCTCGCGCTTGTCGTCGATGACGCGGTCGACGGCCGCGCCCAGCGAAGGCAGGCGGCGCATGGCATAACCGGCTTCCTCGATCGGGAACTGAAGATGACGCGCCAGCACCGCGTCGGATGAGACCAACAGCACCTCGCGCGCGAGCGGGACCGCGGGCGCGCCGATGGGAACCACCTTGGAGGCGGCGATGGGGATCTCGACCCGGAAGCGGCTGCCTTTGCCGGGCTCGCTTTCGACCCCGATCGTGCCGCCCATCAGACCGCTGAGCTGCTTGGCCAGCGCCAGGCCGAGGCCGGTGCCGCCATAGCGCCGATTGGTGGCGTCGTCCGCCTGGGTGAAGCTGTCGAAGATGCGCTGGCACGCTTCCGGCGAGATGCCGATGCCCGTATCCGCGACGTCGAAGCGGAGCAGGGGCTGTTCGGGCGTGCCGCCGATGCGCTCGACCGTCAACAGGATATGGCCGCGCTCCGTGAACTTGACCGCGTTTGAAAGCAGGTTGGTCAGGATCTGGCGCAGCTGTTGGCAGCCGCCGAAGAGGTGCGGCGGAACGTCGGCGCCGATATGGGTCGCCAAGCGCAGGCCCTTCTTGACCGCCTCGTTGCGCAGGATCCGCACGATGTCGGCGATCTCGGCATAGAGATCGAAATCGATGATCTCCACCGACATCTTGCCGGCCTCGATCTTGGAGAAATCGAGGATGTGATTGATCAAGGACAGCAGCGCGCGAGCCGAAGTGCCGATCGTGCGCATCATGTCGCGCTGGTCGCGATCCAGCTTGGTGTCCTGCATCAGGTCGCCGAGCCCGATGATGGCATTGAGCGGCGTGCGCAGCTCGTGGCTCATGGTGGCGAGGAAGCGGCTCTTGGCCTGGTTCGCCTGCTCGGCCTGGCGCTTGGCCTCGGTCAGCTTTCGGATCAGCGTCGCGACATAGGCCGGCAGCAGGATCAGCGCCGCGACGGCGCCAAAGGCGAGGTGAGGCGAATCGCGCCAATAGTCCGTGGTCAGCCAGACGAACACCATGCCGCTGGTGCTCACCAGGGCCGAGGCGGCCAGGTAGCGGTTTCCGAAACGGAAGCCGTTGCCGAAGGTGATCCAGAGATAGAGCAGATAGAGCGGGGTTCCGGCCTCGCCGCCCCAATGCATCAAGGCGGTCAAGGTGGCGAAATCGGTGACCATCGCCACGAGGCGGCGCGGCGGCGAGATGTGCGGCCAGGCCAGAATGAGGCCGACATAGACCAGCGAAAGCGCCAGATATCCCGAGGCCCAGTAGAACCCCCAGGCATAACGCAGGACGGCGAAGTCATTCACCGCCGACAGAATCAGATAGTAGGCCGCGAGGATCAGGACGATGACCACGCGCACGATCGCCTGCTCGTGCTCGCTGTCCTGGCGCCGCCGCAACCGATCCCGCAGGAAGCGCGTCAGCGAAATCTGTTCGGAGGCGCGGTTATCCGTATCGGCAGCCATGGCGTGCCCTGCCGCCTTGATTGCTGTGCAGGCCGATCCACCACCGGGTCAGCCGGCGGCCGCACTCGGCGATGGCTTTGGTGAAACTGCTAGGCACGGGTCGCCTGGCGGTGGGTGCGGCCGGGCGGGAACAGCAGGGTGACGCTGGTCCCGACGCCGATGGCGCTGGAGATATCGAAGGTCCCGCCGTGGAGCTTCGTGAGCTCGATGGCGAGCGGCAGCCCCAGACCGGTGCCGGAATGGCTATGGGTATCGGCCCGGTGGACCCGGCCGAACCGCGCGATCGCAATCGGAATGTCCTGCTCGGCCATGCCAATACCCGTGTCTGTCACGGTGATCCGGATACCACCGGTCTCCGCCAGGGCGGCCCCGATCGTCACGCTGCCGCCGGGCGGGGTAAAACGCAGTCCATTGGTCACGAGATTAAGCAGAATCTGCTTAACTTTTCGTTCATCGGCCTCCAGCAGGGGCAGCTTGCCGGAAATGGCGGTTTTCAGCTCGATTTGCGCCTCTTCGGCGCGCGCCGCCATGAGCCGGGTAACGTCGTGGAACAGCTTCTTCAGATCGACCCGGCCCTCGATCAGCTCCAGCTTGCCGGCCTCGATCTGGGACACATCGAGCATGTCATCGATGATCTGGAGCAGGTGCTGGGCACTGGCAAGGATGTCGTTCGAATATTCGAGATACCGCGGATTGCCAATCGGGCCCAAGAGCTCGATCTTCATCATCTCGGCGAAGCCGATGATGGCGTTCAACGGCGTGCGCAGCTCGTGGCTGGTGTTCGCCAGGAACTCGGTCTTGGTGTCGTTGGCGGCGTCCGCCCGCTCCTTGGCTTCGCGCAGCTCGCGCTCCGCGACCTTGCGATCGCTGATGTCGAGCGAGACGCTGACCACGGTCGCGATGCGCCCGCGTCCGTCATTGAGCGGCGCCTTTGTGGTGAGGAACAGGCGCTCGCGTCCTTCGCGATCGACCAGATGCTCCTCGAGACCGGTCTTGGCCTGGCCGCTCTCGATCACCTGGGCGGAGAACTCCTGGTGGCGCCGGCCATACTCCTCGCCGAACAGCTCCGCGACCCGCTTGCCGACCGCCTGCTCGGCGTCGATGCCGAAGAACTCGCACTGGTAGCTGTTGACGAAGGCGACCTGGCCTTGCGCGTCCGATACGCAGATCATAGCCGGAACGGCGTCGATCACCAGCCCCAGCACTTCCTTGGATTGGCGCTGCTCTTCGGTGCGCAAGCGGTTGGTGAGGTTGAGCACCTCCTCGAGGGTGAGGGCGCGCCGGCGGATGATCTCCTGCTGGCGGCGCATGGTGAGGAGGTTCTGGACCCGTACCCGGAACTCGTGGTGGTCGACGGGGCTGATCAGGAAATCCGAGGCACCGGCCTCGAGCGCCTTGTAGCGGAATTCGCGGTCTTCATAGACCGTGACCACGATCACCGGAACATCGAAGCATTGCGGCCGCTGCCGGATCGCACGGATGAATTCCGCCCCGTCGAGGCGCGGCATCTTGAAATCGGTAATGATGAGATCGGGCGTGTTCTCGGTCGTCCAGTCGAGGGCCGACGCCGCATCGTCGAACGCGCGCACGGTCACGTCGTTGCCGAGCGAACTTGCCAGCTTGGCGAGAATGTTCCGATTGGTGACGCGGTCATCGATGACGACGATGAGCGACATGGCGCCTCACAATGCCTCTGGTGTGGCGCCCGGTCCGTCGACGGACATGGCCGCTCCCGCAAGCTGGTTATCCACGACGCGGTCTTCCTCCCTGGCGGCGTGGCGATTCAATCTCGCACCTTTAACCATAATAAGCGGGCCCCCGCACGCTGTCCTTGCCCGGCGAGATCTCCGTTCCCGGCCAGATCCCTAACCCGGCCTTGAGCGATATCTTCTAACCCCTTCATAATACTTGAAATGCGAAGCGTTAATTCTTTGTAAAGATCAACTGAAAATTCTCGCATCAGGATGCGTTCCGCCGCGCTGGCCGAGGGGAGACTCGGTCGCTTTACGCCCTGGACCACGGCTTTTACACTGCCGGCCCTTAAAAAAGGCCAACGAAGGGGACGGCGGGCAGCAGATGTGGGGGGGCGAAGGCCGGCGGTGGAGAGGGAAGAGGTTGGCCCTGGCCTGGGGCCTGGCCCTGAGCCTCGGGCTGGCGGCCCCCGCCCGGGCCGACCGCATGGCAAGCATCGTTGTGGACGCCGGCACCGGCCAGGTCCTCCAGCAGGTCGATGCCACCCGGGTCTGGCACCCGGCCTCCCTGACCAAGCTGATGACGATCTATCTGGCTTTCGGCGCGGTCGAGGCCGGCCAGATCTCGCTGGATGAAGCGCTGGTGGTGTCGGGCAGTGCCGCAGCCCAGCCGGAAACCAAGTTGGGGTTGCGCGAAGGCAAGACCATTACCGTCGCTCAGGCGATCAAGGCGGTGATCGTCCGTTCCGCGAACGACGCCGCCGTGCTGCTGGGCGAGCGGATCGCGGGCAGCGAGAATGCCTTCGCCGCCATGATGACGGCCAAAGCGCGCGAGCTGGGCATGACGCGCACGATCTTCCACAACGCGACCGGGCTGCCCGACGACGGCCAGGTGACGACGGCCCGCGACATGGCGCTCCTTGCCAGAGCCTTGCTTCGCGACTTCCCGGAGCAATATCCGATCTTTGCCAGCACCAGCCTGCAATGGGGCGGGCACACGCTTGCGACCTATAACGGTCTGCTGAGCGCTTATCAGGGCGCGGACGGGCTCAAGACCGGCTTCACCTGTGCCTCGGGCTACAATCTGGTCGGCTCGGCCCTGCGCGACGGGCGACGGCTGATCGGCGTCGTACTGGGCGGCCGCTCCAGCGGCGAGCGCAATGGCGCGATGGCGCGCCTCCTCGATGCGGGGTTCCATACCCTGGGCAAGCCCTCCTTTCCGGATGTCGCCACCATGCCGGATGGCGATCTGCAGACTCCGCCGCGCCAGCTCTCCTCGGCCGAATGCAGCACTTTGCCTGCGGCCTCGCTGGAGGGCGATGGGCGCAAGCTGCCAGGTTGGGCCGTGATCTTCGGCGCGTTCCCGGACCAGGCGGCGGCGCGCAAGACGGTCGATCAGGCGCGCCAGGCGCTCCGGGCCGTGCTCAAGCATGGCCAGCCGGCCATCATCCATCGCCAACAGGAAGGAACCTTCCGTTGGGCGGCACTGCTGGTGGGCCTCGCCCAGGACGAAGCCAAGGCGGCGTGCAAGCAAATGCAGGCGAGCGGCGCCTATTGCCTCGCGCTCAATCCCGACGTGCTGAACAGTCCGAGCGCCCTCTGGCGATAGCACAGGTCCGTCGTCGCGCCGGGCCTACCCGGCGCCGGCGCCCGAGGCCGGTCGGCCGATGGATTCCGTCAGTTGAGCTTCTGCCGGAAGTTCTGATGGCAGCCGCCGCAGCCGTTCTGGCCCATATCCTTGAATGCCGCGCCGATCGCCGCCTTGTCGCCGCCATCGGCGGCGGCGGAAGCGGCCGACGACAAGTCGCCAAGCTTGGCCGCAGCCTGCTTGAAATTGTCGAAATTGGCCCAAATCTCCGGCTTGGCGCCGGTTTCGCCGACGTTGTCCGCGAGGCTCGTACCTTGCGGGAAGAGTTCGGGAATCTTCGCGGCATTCGAATGAATCTTGTCGGCCGCCGCCTTCGCGGCGGCGGCGTCGCCGACGTCCTTTTCGAGGAAATCGTTGATGATCCCCATCTGCTTGCCCATGTCCTTCATGAGGGTCCGGCGCTCCTGGATGACCGGTGAATCGGCAATGCTCCGGCTGCTGTAGAAAACCCCGATGGCGCCGACGAGGATGGCGGCGACCCCGAAGGCAATCCAAGATTTCCGGCTCATACGCACTCTCCCTCTGATGCGACGCCTATAAATGACACTTGGCCCCGGTAGGGCGGGCGGACCGAAAATAAACGATCGATCCGGCGGCACCTAGTAGGTACCAGTGGGTAACCGGTCGCCTTTCGGGCCAGCCAGTGCCGAGAACGGTTGAGCGAGGCATGTCCATTACGCCTTTCACGCAGTTGTTATCGTTCGTGAGCGGAATCGCGCGCCTAGATCGGCGCGCCGGTCGGCCGCTGACGGGACCGCATCTTGCGGCGATCGCATTCTGCGCCGCCTCTTTGCTGCTTGTTGCCTGCACGCCGTCGCCGCCGAAGCCGGCGATGGTCGCGGTCGGAGCGAATGGCAACTATGGCTACACCGACGTGATGATCGAGCCCGATCGCTATCAGGTGAGTTACCTGACGCCGAGGCTGAAGGTCGCAAACAGTCGCGCCGACCGGGACGCCGAAATCGTCTCGGAAAAGGCGCGCGCTCATGACCTCGCCTTGTGGCGCGCCGCCCAGCTTGGCCGCGACAAGGGATTTGCGGCGCTGAAGATACTCGACGAGCATACCGACAGCGACGTCACCACGCACATCCAGAGCACCTACCCGCCCAGTTTCTACGGCTTCTATGGCTACGGCTATCGGCCCTATCACCATTATCCCTATCCGGGGGGATTCGGCCCGATACCTTGGTTCCCAGGCGACTATCCTTATGGCTATTGGCCCGGCGATTCCTATCCGCGCACCAGCTCGAGTTTGCGCGTCAATTCACGCCTAGAGATCAAATTCTTCAAGACCGGCGCCGAAGGGTCCCAGAATATCGACGACATTATCGCCGACATGTCGAAGAGATATGCCGAGGCGACCTACCCCTGACCGCCCGATCGCGCCGCCGGGCGGTATCGAAATCATTTGCTGAGGCGAAGGATTGGCAGCGCGACGGAACCACCTGACGCAAATCGCGTTGCACCCGATAAAGGGCGTCAATCGACAGGCAAGGAGACGACAATGGCGAAAGCCAAAGACATCGCCGCAAGAGGACCGGACGCCGCAAGCCGCCGCAAGGCGCCCCTGGCGACGCCTTCCGATTTCGGCTCGAACGAGATCAGGGACATCAGTGGCGGCCTCAACGCGCTGCTGGCCGACGTTTTTGCCCTTTACCTGAAGACCAAGAATTTCCATTGGCATGTGAGCGGGCCGCATTTTCGCGACTACCACCTTTTGCTGGACGAGCAAGCGGCCGAGATCTACGGCATCAGCGACGACATCGCGGAGCGCGTGCGCAAGATCGGCGGAACCACGCTGCGCTCGATCGGCCACATCGCAAGGCTGCAGCGGCTCAAGGACAACGACGCCGATTATGTGGAGCCGCTCGGAATGCTGGGCGAGTTGCGCGAGGACAATATGGCGTTGGTCGCCAGCATGCGCGCGCTGCACGATCTCTGCGACGAGTTCAACGACGTTGCGACCGCCAGCCTGATCGAGGTCTGGATCGACCAGGCTGAGAAGCGGATCTGGTTCCTGTTCGAAGCCAGCCGGCGCGCCGGTTCAGGGGGGCATTGAATCGGTCGACATCGCGCCGCAAGGAATTCGCCCAGCGCCCGCGGCCTCCAAGGTCGCGGGCGTCTTGCCTTGTCATGCTCGATGTCTTCGCCGCCGAGGCGGGAGGTCGCAGATGACGCCGGCCATTCCTGTCGGCGACCTGCGCAGGGCATCCTTCAATGCCGCCGTTGCCAGAGCCTCGCCGGCGCTGCCCCCGGCTCAGGCGTGATGCGTCTCCACCATCCGTCGCGGCGCCAGCGCCAGGTTCTCGGTGCGGATGCGCCAGGTGAGCAGGGCGAGATTGGCGAGCCCGAATCCCACCGCCAGCCACCAGGCGTGGAAGGCACCGGACAAGACCGGAATTTCGAGCGCCACGACCAGATAGTTGGGGTGGCGCAGGAAGCGATAGGGGCCGCGGCGGACCAGAGCCGCCGAGGGCAGGGTGAGGACCCGCGTGGTCCAAAACCGGCCGAGCGACACGATGACCCATAGCCGGGCGATCTGCAGCAGTCCGAAGAGCCCGAGCAGAACCGGCGCCGGCGATTGACCGCTCGGGACGACGAGCCAAAGCGCGGCGATCCAGAGGCCGTGCAGGGCCACGATCAGCGGATAATGACCCTTGCCATGCTCGATGGCGCCGGCCGCGCGCAGCCGGCGGCTATTCGACTGCGCCCATGCCAGCTCGAGCAGCCGCGCGGCAATCAGATAGGCGACGGTGAGATCGAGTGCCATCAGCGCGGACCGAGGAGCTGGAACGCGGCGGTGAACCCGGGCCCCAGTGCCGACATGAGAAGGTTCCCTTGGGCGCCCTCGGCCAGCATCTTCTCCAGCACGAACAGGACCGTCGCCGCCGACATGTTGCCGTATCGGCGCAGGATCTCGCGAGCCTCGGTCATCGTGCCGGGGGCAATCGCCAGCGCGTCCTCGAGCGCGTCGATCACCTTGGCGCCGCCGGGATGGCAGACATAGCGATCGATCTGGCTGGCGGCGATTCCGTGACGAGCGAGGAACCGCAGCATGGCGGGGCGAAACTTGGCCCGCACCAGGGCCGGAATGTCGCGCGAGAAAAGCACGCCCAGCCCGTCCTCCTCGACATGCCAGCCCATGACATCGAGCGTCCCGGGCCAGGTGTGCTCTCCGCCGGGCCCGAGGACCTGGCCTTCGCCGTCGCACGAGATCAAGGCCGCCGCCGCACCGTCGCCGAAGAGCGCGGTCGCGATCACGTTGCTTTTGGAGTTGTCGCCGCGCCGGAAGGTGAGGGCGCAGAGCTCGACCACCAGCAGCAACACGTTCCGGCCGGGCTCGGCGCGCGCGAGCTCGGCCGCGCGCGAGAAGCCGAGGACGCCGCCGGCACAGCCGAGCCCGAAGATCGGCAGGCGCATCACGTCGCGCCTGAACGGCAACCGTTCCATCAGCAGCGCGTCGAGGCTGGGCGTGGCGATTCCCGTGGTCGAGACCGCGACGATCGCGTCGATCCGGTCCCAGGCGATGCCCGCATTGTTGACGCACCGCTCCGCGGCATCGGCCAGCAGCGCCGGCGCATGCTCGACGAAGAGCGCGGTCCGTTCCTTCCAGCCGTGGCGCTCGAGATACCACTCCAGCGGGACGCAAGAATGCCGCTGCAGGATGCCGGCATTGCCGTAGGCAGGCATCAGCCGTTCAAGCTCGTCGGGCGGCCGGTCGAATAGCCGATCGGCCGCCGCCATGATGTCGTCTTGGGAAAGCGCGTGACGGGGGACTGCTGTGGCGACGCCGCGCAGCCGCGCCAGGGTCGGGAGTGGGCTGGATTGGTCGAGCGGACGGGTCCGGATCAGGGTGTTGGGAGGTACGAGCTGCAAGGGGCGGCCTTTGGGTGGGGCGGCGCACAAGGAAAATCGGCGCCGGCCGTAGGCGATAGGCGAGACTGGGCCGCCTGGAGGCGTGGCGGCAAGTCAACAGCCGATCACTTTTCGGGGAACGTCCGTACGGATTGGTAAGGAATTGCGGCGTTTAATAAGAGGCGGTTTGCAAAGCCGATGTCGTGCGCAGCAAGCCGTCCATGGCTGTGTTTCAGTGGCAGCGGCGTCGGGCATGACCAAGGCCAGAGTCGACGAACAGAGCAAGGCAAGCGCCGCCCGCATCTCGATATTCGGCGGGCTGATGCTCCGTTTGCGGACCTATTTCTTCGCTGGCGTGCTGATCACCGCACCGATCAGCATCACCATCTATCTCGCCTGGGCCATCATCCATTGGGTCGATGGCGCGGTGATTCCCCTCATTCCGGCTCCTTACAATCCCGAGACCTATCTGCCCTTCAGCATGCCGGGGATCGGCCTGCTCCTTCTGTTGATCGGGCTGACCCTGATCGGTGCCGTGACCGCCAGCATGGTCGGCCGCGCGCTGGTGCGCGGCAGCGACCGGCTCCTCAATCGAATGCCGGTGGTGCGCGGCGTCTACAACGCGCTCAAGCAGATCTTCGAAACGGTGCTGTCGCAGAAATCGCAGGCCTTCCGTGAGGTGGTGCTAGTCGAATATCCGCGCCAGGGCGCCTGGGCCCTCGGATTCATCACCGGTACGCCGGATGGCGAGCTCCAGGAGCTGGGCGGCGGCGAGCTGGTCAATGTATTCGTGCCGACGACGCCCAATCCCACGAGCGGGTTCCTGCTGTTTTTTCCCGAGCGCGACGTCGTCCGGCTTGGCATGACTGTCGAGGACGGGATCAAGATGGTGGTCTCGGGCGGCATCGTCGCGCCGCCCGACCGGCGTGCCTCGCCGCCGCAAATGGTCGAAGTGGTCGCTCGCATGCAGGTCTTCGGCAAGCGCGTCGGCTGAGGCGGCGCCGCGGGCTCGCGCAGGCTATTCGACCGCTTGCGAAGCTCATCGGGCTGTCCATGCTCGAGCGTAGGCGCCTGTCCGCAGAGCGGCCGAGCAACCGGTCCCGCCTGCCGCCTCAGTTGGCGACGTGGCAGCCGAGGCAGTTGCTCCTGGTCTTCACCTCCGGCCGGGCGAAGACGGAATCCGGAATATTTCCGTGGATGCTGCGCCAGAACGGCGTGTCGGTGATTCTCAGCGGCGCCTCATCGGCCCCGATCCCGCGCAGGAGGCTGGCTGGAGCGCCCGGCGCCCGGTCGGCCGCATTGGCCATCAGGTATTCCGCGATCGCCTTGGTGGTGGCCTTGTCCAGGCTGGCGTCTTCGCCGAAATGATGGCGCAGATCGCCCGTAATCGCCTGCCAGGACCGGGCCGGCAGGAACACCGGTGGATAAGCCATATGGCAGGCGCCGCACTGCTTGTTGAAGGTTTCCTGGGCGCTTGTGGCGGCGGCAACGAGCACCGTGCCGGAACTAGCGCTGTCGGCCGAGGCATCGGACCCGGCGAGCAGGATCGCAAGGGCGGCCAACGCAAGGCCGAGGCACAGGGCCCTGACCGTGGCATGCCGGCGGATGGATCGCAGACGGCGCATCCTCATTGACTGGCCATGAATGTGACGTAGTCGCCCTTCTCCAAGACGGTACATTCGCGGCCGAGGACAGTGTTGCAGTTGCGCCGGAACCACAGCTCGATCTTCTCCAGATCCGTGAAGCGCTGCGGATTGACCGATACGGCCATGGGGTCGATGGCCTTGCCGACGCGCGTCTGCCCGGGCTGTCTCGGGTCGGCGGTGTGGCAGGTCGAGCAGGAGGGCGTGTCCGCATTCGCGTCATGCTTGGCAAGGAAGAAGGCGTGGCCGCGATCGGCGGAGAAGCTCTTGAAACCGGGGTCGGCGGCCTTCGCGGCGGCCGCGTAGTGATCGATCACGGCCTGCTGCGCGGCGCCGACCGCCGCAAACGCGGCCAGGCTCGACAGCAGCGAAACGGCGATCATGGCGAGCGCCACCGGAAGGGATTTGTCGATTTGCATCACTGGATAGACCCGTGGGGGATGACGATGGAAAGTGGGCTGAAGCGCCCGGTGGAAGCGTCCTGATGGCAGGCGTCGCATTGTCCGCCATTGCCGACGGTCATCGACGAAAAGACCGTCGGCGGTATCGAGGCGTGCCGGCGGCCCCAGAACGGCGTTGCCGTTATGCGCAGCGGGTCGGCCGGATTTTGCGTCAGGAACACATGGGCCGGGAGCGTGTCGTAATGCTCGGCCGCGTTCGCGGCAAGATAGGCGCGGATCGATCTTGCCGTCGCGGGCTCGAGCTCTGCGTTCTCGCCGAAATGGTTGGCGAGCCCATCCATGATCGCGCCCCACGTCGCCGCCGCCAGGAGGCTAGGGTGGTAGGCAACATGGCAGGCGCCGCATTCTTGAACGTAAGCCTTGTCGAGCGGCTGATTCGGAACGCCCAAGGCCGGCCAGCCCGTCATGATACTGACGACAACAGCGGCGCCGAGAAGAACGATCGCGACGATGCTTGCCGCGAGCCCGGGATTGGGCCGGCGGGCGGGAGCGGTGACGTCCTCGCGGCGCGCTTCCTTGCGGCCGTCGAGCATTGCCCGGACAAGATTCTCCTTCGTCCGCCGGCTTTCATAGATCGCGCCGGCGATATGGAGAAGGATCAACCCCAATAGGGCATAGGCCAGCAACTGATGGATCGTCCAGGCCGTCCGGCCGGCGACGAAGCTGGTGGCGTACGCGAAGGGCCCGATCTTGAACGCGCCACCGAGGGCCAAGGCTCCAGTCACGCCGATCGAGACGAGGAGGGCAATCAGGGTGAGGATCATGGCGCCGCCGAGAGGGTTGTGCCCCAGGTGGCGGTGGGCGCGGCCCCGCTGCAATTCGTTCAGATGGGCGAGGAGGGCACGCGGCGTCCGCAGGAACGCTGAAAAGCGCGCATAGGTCGATCCCAGCAGGCCCCAGACGACCCGCCCCGTCACCAGGGCCAAGGCGGCCAGGCCGGCCAACAGATGCCACCCCAGCCAGGTAATCGGAAGGATCAGGCTGGTGGCAAATGCCACCAGGACGCAGGCGACGAGTAGCCAGTGAAACAGCCTGACGAAGGGATCCCAGACGATGATCTTGGACGGTCTCAACATCTGGCCTGGGATCGGGGGCTCGCAGGGTATCGTGGACATCGCAATTGGCGGTCGCGTTGCTCGTCGTGATTCCGGCGAGGAGCATAGCGGCCGGCGCCTGACAGGAACCTGTCTTCAGCCTGTCGCTTCATACGACTGGTGCTGCCGGCCCTTTCTTGGCGGTGGTGCTTGAACTTGCGGTCACGACCGCTCATCCCTTCGCCAATCGGAACCATTCCGGCCATTCCCTCAGCAGCTTGCCGCCATCCGTCGAGAACGTTTCGCCGGTAACCGCGAGCGATCGGATCCGGTCGGCGCGGAAATGCCGATAGTCGTTGCGCAGCTCGCACCAGGCGCAGACCAAGGTCACCTCGACGAAATAGGCGACCGCGATCGGCCAGATTCGGCGGCTCGTGCACTCACCTTCCCGATCGACATACTCGATCTGCAGCTTGTTGCGCTTTCGGATCGCACGCCGGATCAGGGCAAGATCGGCGACCGCGGGCTCGCTGGCGCCGTGTTCGGAGACAAAGAAGCTGGGCGACGTCACTTGGTCCTGTAGCGCCGAGGGCAGGATGGCGGTGATCTTCGCGAGCACCTTGTCGGCGGCGGCCTTGAGGCCCGGATCGCCGGTGCGGCGCGTCAACAATGCGCCCACCAGGATCGCCTCGGTCTCCTCCGCGGTGAACATCAGCGGCGGCAGATCGTAGCCCCGGCGCAGGAGATAGCCCAACCCGGCCGCGCCCTCGATCGGGACCTGACGCGCCTGCAGGGTGACGATGTCGCGGTAGATCGTCCGTGGCGTCACCTCCAGGCGCTCCGCCAGCTCGGCCGCGGTCATCGGTCCCTTGGCCCCGCGCAGCGCCTGGATGATGTCGAACAGCCGGTCGGCACGTCGCATCGGAGCCCTCCGCCGGACGCCTGGAGCTTACCGCAACGCCTCCTGACACCACGCTGTCAGGAGGCAACCCTTAGCCTGGCGCTTGCGTTGATTCTGGCAACCGAAAAGGTGAATGGGATGGCCGGGGCGGGAACGGGCGAACGATGGCTCGGTGTGGGGCTGCTGGTCGCATCGGCCGTGGCCTTCAGCACCGCCGGCTATTTCACCCGGTTGATTCCGCAGGATGTCTGGACGCTGTTGTTTTGGCGTGGAATTTTCGCCGGGCTCTTCGTGGGCGCCATCCTGGTCTGGCAACATGGATCAGCAGCCTGGCGCTCGATCCCGGCGATGGGGTTGCCGGGGCTGGCGGTAACCGCGCTCTCCAGCGTTGGCATGATCTTCTTCATTCACGCCTTTCGCCACACCAGCGTGGCCGATGTCGGCATCATCTACGCGGCCGCACCCTTCGTGACCGCTGGCATCGCGTGGTTCTGGCTCAGGGAACGGCCAGGCCGAGGCACGCTGATCGCGAGCGCGATCGCCTTTCTCGGCGTCGCCGTCATGGTAAGCGGATCGGTTCGGCTCGGCAGCTGGCTCGGCGACATGTTCGCTTTGGCGATGACGCTGTCCCTCTCTTTGATGATGGTCGTGATCCGCCGGAACAAGGAGCGGCGCATGACCGCCGTCGCCGGCCTGTCGCCGCTGCTGACGACGCTGCTGGTCTGGCCGCTCGCGGCGCCCAACGGTGTGGGATCGGTCGATCTCGTCAATCTCGCCCTATTCGGCATCCTGCAGAACGGCTTGGGGCTGCTGCTGCTGACCTGGGGCACGCGGTTTCTGCCGGCGGCGCAAGGTGCCTTGATCGGCGCCCTGGACGCGCCGCTGGCGCCAATCTGGGTCTGGCTTGCCTTCAACGAGATTCCGCCGACCCTGACGTTGATCGGCGGCGCCGTCGTGATGCTGGCGGTCCTGGGCTATCTCGGCGGCGGCCGGAGCGGCACCGTTCCCGCCGACAGCTGAGCAGCGCCTACCCCGAGCGGACCGTCTTCACGACCGCGTCGCGCTCGAAAAGGTAGAGCAGCACGCGCAAGGCTTGACCGCGCGCCGCGATCAGCTCGGGGTCGCGCTCCAGGATGAGCCTGGCGTCGTCGCGCGCGGCCGCCAGGAGCTCGCCATGTTGGGCGATGTTGGCCAGCCGGAAGTCCGGCAGGCCGCTCTGGCGTGTGCCCAGGAGCTCGCCCGCCCCGCGCAGCCGCAAATCCTCTTCGGCGATCCGGAACCCATCATCGGTTTCGCGCAGGATCTTGAGGCGCGATTTCGCCGTCTCGCCCAACGGCGCCTGGTAGAGCAGGAGACAGGTCGAGCGCTTGGCGCCGCGGCCGATGCGACCGCGCAACTGATGGAGCTGCGCCAGCCCGAAGCGCTCGGCATGCTCGATCACCATGATGGTTGCAGCCGGCACATCGACCCCGACCTCGACCACGGTGGTTGCCACCAGGATGTCGAGATCGCCGCGTGAGAATGCGTTCATGGCCGTATCACGTTCGGCCACCTTCTGCTGGCCATGGACCAACCCGACCCGCACCGGCAGGCGCTTCGCCAGATCGGCGAAACGCGCCTCGGCATTGGCGAGATCGACCGCCTCGGATTCCTCGACCAGCGGGCAGACCCAATAGGCGCGCGCGCCATCGGCGATGGCCCGGCCGACCGCGGCGACCACCTCTTCGATGCGCTCGAGCGGGACGGCGCGCGTGTCGATCGGCTGCCTTCCGGCCGGCTTCTCGGTCAGGCGCGAGACGTCGAGATCGCCATAGGCGGTCAGCATCAAGGTGCGCGGGATCGGCGTTGCCGTCATCACCAGCACGTCCGCGCCTTTGCCCTTCTCCGCCAGCAGCAGCCGCTGATGTACGCCGAAGCGATGCTGCTCGTCGATGACGGCCAGGCCCAGATCGCGGAACTCGACATCCTCCTGCACCAACGCATGGGTCCCGACCACGATCGGGATCGAGCCATCGGCAAGGCCGGCCAGAGTCTCGGTTTTCGTCTTGGCACGGTCGCGGCCGGTGAGCAGGCCGACGCGTAGGCCCGCCGCTTCGGCCAAGGGGGCGATCGTCGCCAGATGCTGGCGCGCCAGGATCTCGGTCGGCGCCAGGAGCGCCGCTTGCGCGCCGGCTTCGACCGCTATCGCCATCGCCATCAGCGCCACGACGGTCTTGCCACTCCCCACATCGCCTTGCAGCAGCCGCAACATCGGCGAGGGACCCGCCATGTCGGCCTCGATCTCCTTGACGGCCGTCTTTTGCGATCCGGTCAGGGCGAAAGGCAGGGCTTGGGCGATCCGGCTCCGGATCGCACCATTGCCCTTGAGCCGGCGCCCGACCAGCTTGCGTTGGCGCGCCCGCACCAGCGCCAATGCCAGCTGACTCGCCAGCAACTCGTCATAGGCGAGACGCTGTCGCGCTCCGGTCGCGGGCTCGAGGTCGGCAAGCTCGGCCGGGCCGTGCGCGGCGGCAAGGCTGGCGCGCCAGCCGGCCCAGCCCTGCCGCTTCAGATAGTCCAGATCGATCCATTCCGGCAGCTCGGGCGCACGCTCGACCGCGGCCCGGATCGCCTTGGCCAGAAGACGCGGCGTCAGCCCCGCCGTCAGCGGATAGATCGGCTCGACCCGGCGCACTGTCTCGGCTTCGCTCTCTGGCACCACATGGTCGGGATGGGCCATCTGCAGCTCGCCCTGATAGCGTTCGACCCGGCCACTCACGACCCGGGTCTCGCCGATCGGCAGGGTTTTTTCGAGCCAATCGGCCTTGGCATTGAAGAAG
>Ga0335084_10000731_pt1 | contig 28875 bp, 27 predicted proteins | sample Lox_Sample_44_FD_206721 | JGI IMG/M metagenome (GOLD analysis project Ga0335084, IMG submission 206721) | Soil microbial communities from Loxahatchee National Wildlife Refuge, Florida, United States - Lox_Sample_4.4 | ecosystem: Environmental > Terrestrial > Soil > Wetlands | place: USA... | reverse complement strand
GCAACCGCTTCGACGGGGATTCCTCGCAACTCTGCCAGCTTCGCCGCGACGTACGGTACGAAGCTCGGCTCGTTGGTCTTGCCACGCATTGGGACGGGGGCGAGGTAGGGCGAGTCGGTTTCGATCAGGATCCGTTCGAGCGGCACCCCCATGGCGACGGACTGCAGATCGCGGGCGTTCTTGAAGGTCACGATCCCGGAGAACGAGATGTAGAACCCCAGCGCGAGGGCGGCACGCGCCACGTCCGCCGTCTCGGTGAAGCAATGCATCACACCACCCGCATCTGCTGCGCCCTCCTCCCGCATGATGCGCAGCGTGTCGTCGGCGGAGGAGCGCGTATGAATGATCAACGGCAGCTTCGCCGCTCGCGCCGCGCGGATGTGCACGCGGAATCGGTCGCGCTGCCACTCGAGCGGTTCAGTCAGGCGGTAGTAGTCGAGACCTGTCTCTCCGATCGCGACGATCTTCGGACGCCGCGCCAGTTCGAGCAGGAGATCGACGGTCGGCTCGCGTCCTGACTGCGTGTCCGGATGCACGCCGACTGAAGACCAGATATCCGGCTGCGCAATCGCAAGGCCGTGCACGGCCTCGAACTCTTCTAGCGTCGTGCAGATATTGATGGCTGCGCGCACGCCTGCCGCCCGCATGCGCGCGAGCACGCCATCAATGTCGGCGGCGAGCTCGGGAAACGACAGATGACAATGCGAATCGACGTACACGGACGCGGATCCGGCCGATTGCCGCCGCGCAGCGGCCTACAGCGTGTGCGTGGGACGCGCCGACTTCAGGGCAGAGCCCAGGATCTCTTCGATGCGTTTGCGCGCATTTAGACCGGTTTCATCGGACGGGAAGTGAACGCCGATTCCAGGCTGGCGGGCGCCGCCGCCGGCGGGACTCACCCAGATCACCTTTCCAGCGACCGGAATCTTCGTCGGATCATCCATCAGGGTCAGGATCAGATAGACCTCGTCGCCGAGCTGGTAGACACGCGTCGTCGGCACGAAGATGCCACCATTCTTCAGGTAGGGCATGTACGCCGCGTAGAGCGCAGCCTTTTCCTTGATCGCCAGTGAAAGAACGGCCGGGCGTGGCGAGCCGGCGGACGCAGTCGCGCTTGCAAGGCCCGTCGCAGGCGCCGATGTCGGATTGGGCGTATTGCCGGCTAGGCGCGTATTCGGTGATGCGTCGTTCATTTCTCGCTTGACCCTTTCCCTGCGCCGTCACGCCGACGTCGGCGCCGCATTCGGTGCCGCATCGTTGCCGCGCAGGCAGGACACATACTCGATCAGCAGCGCCTCGATGACGAGGCGCGCGTTGAGCGGATGATCCGCCGTCGACCGCGCCTGCTTGAGCGAGTCGATCCACGCGATCAGACGGCCCTCGGACAGGCCTGCCGCGAGCCGCGACAGAGTTTCCCGCTCATGCCGATGATATCGAACGCTTCCGGCCCGGCGAAGCGCCAATAAGTCCCACCCCCAGCGCTGAAACAGATCAATCATCTCCCCGACCCCGGCCGACCGCGGCAGCCGGCTGGCCACTTCGACCGCATCCAGCCGAACCCCCCGGGCAAGCGCCGCACGCAGGTGGTCTGCGGTGTCCCTCGCGAGCTCGGCGCCTGCGTCGTGCTGCTCCAGCACACGCAGCGGCGCACCTCCCGCGGCCGCGAGGAGGTTTGCGGCGTCGGCAATCCCGTGCTCCTGCAGCCACTTCGTCGCGATTTCCGGCTGCGGTGGCGCAATGCGGACCAGCACGCATCGCGAGCGGATGGTGGGAAGTACGTCATCAATGTGATCGCTCGTCAGGATGAACAGCGTTTGCGGCGGTGGCTCCTCGAGCATCTTCAGCAAGGCATTCGCGGCAGGCGCGTTCAGTGCTTCGGCGGGCGCAAGCAGCACTACGCGCATTCCGGCGCGATGCGCGCTGATGCCGACCAGCGCTCCGATCGCACGCACCGCCTCGATCTTGATCTCGCGGCTCACGCGCGCACCGCGCTTCTCATCGTCGCCGCCTTCATCGCCCTCCTCGCTGTCCTCATCGGCGGCGACGGGCCGCAACCACGCAAGCGTGTCGGGCACGATCACGCGCAGGTCGGGATGGTTGCGCGACTGGAACAGCACACATCCCGGGCAGCGCTTGCAGGGGCGCGCATCGGGCAGGGGTGTCTCGCACAACACGCTCGCTGCGAGATCGAGCGCCAGGCCTTTCTTGCCGATTCCTGCCGGGCCGTGCAGGAGCACCGCGTGGTGACCACGCGCGCGCAGTGCCTGCAAGCCGGCCGACGCCGACGCGTGCCACGGCAGGTTGCGGATCCGGCTCAGTTCGTCAGCCATTGCTGCAGGCGTTCTCGAACGAGACGGGTCACGGCGTCCGTGCTCTGAGTGCCATCGATGACGATGAAGCGATCCGCGTACCGCTGTGCGCGGGCGACATAGACATCGCGCACGCGTGCAAAGAACTGCGCCTGCTCCTGCTCGAAGCGATCGCCGGTGCGGGACCCGGCGAGTCGTTGTGCAGCGATGTCGGGCGGCACATCGAACAGCAACGTCAGGTCCGGCTGGAGACCGCGCTGGACCCAGCGTTCAAGCGCTCCGATCTCCGATTCGTCGACACCACGCCCGCCACCCTGGTAAGCGAACGTCGCGTCGGTGAAACGATCGCACAGCACCCAGCGCCCGGCGTTGAGCGCCGGCTCGATGACTGCCTCGATGTGCTGCGCGCGCGCGGCGAAAACGAGCAGCGTTTCCGTGCGCGGTGTCATCGGCTGGTGGAGCACGAGTTGGCGCAGTTGTTCGCCGAGCGCGGTGCCTCCCGGCTCGCGGGTCACCATGAGTTCTGCGCCGTGCGCACGCAGGATCGCGGCGACGTGCTCGACCTGGGTGCTCTTGCCCGCGCCGTCGATGCCTTCGAGCGTGATGAAGCGTCCACGCATGCTGCCGGCCGATCTAGCGTCCGCCGAGCTGATACTTCCCGACCGCGCGGTTGTGATCGGTAAGCGTCTCGGAAAATTCGGAAGTACCGTCGCCGCGCGAGACGAAATACAGCGCGCGCGTGGCCTCGGGGTTCAGTGCCGCCGCAATCGAGGCACGGCTGGGGAGCGAGATAGGCGTGGGTGGCAGGCCGGGACGCGTGTAAGTGTTGTACGGCGAATCGGTCGCCAGATCGCGCTTGCGCAGGTTGCCGTCGAACTTCGCGCCCAGGCCGTAGATGACCGTTGGATCGGTTTGCAGGAGCATTCCCTTTTGCAGGCGATTCACGAACACCCCGGCAATGCGCGCACGCTCGGCGGCAATGCCGGTTTCCTTCTCGACGATCGACGCCATGATCAGTGCTTCATAGGCGGTCCGGTACGGAAGGCCTTCCGCCCTGCTCTCCCAGGCCTGCTGCAGCGTGGCTCGCTGCGTACGGTAGGCCTGCCGTAGTACCTCGAGGTCGCTGGAACCCGTGTCGAAGACGTAGGTCTCCGGAGCGAATAACCCCTCGGGGTGCGTCTCTTCCGCGCCGACCGCGTGCAACAGATCGGCATCGCTCATATTCGTCGTGTCGCGGCGCAATTCCGGATGGGCGGCGAGCACTGCACGCATTTCGGCAAACGTCGAGCCTTCGAGGATCGTCACCCGTTCGTGCAGCACCTCTCCACGGCGCAACTTGTCCACGACGGCGAGCAGGTTCATTCCGCGCGTGAATTCGTAACGGCCCGCACGCAGCGCTTGCGTTGCGCCGGTCGCCTTCGCGGCCGCGACGAACGCTTCGGCGTCGATCGCAACGCCAGCCTGCTGCAACTGGCGCGCGATCGCGCGTGCGGACGAACCCGTCGTCACGCGCACTTCGACCCGGTCGGCCGGCATGTCCAGCGGACGCTTGAACGCGTACCAGAGGTAGCCCGACGCCGCAGCGATCGCGGCAAAGAGCAACAGAAAAATCAGGCGCCAGCCACGCACGGGAGAAAACCGCAGAAGTCTCAGTGGAACGCGCGCCAGTCGGCGCGCGTGCTTCGTATGATACTTTTCATCTTCAGCAGGATCTCCCAATTGCCGCTAATGCCGATCGACACCGCGCTCATCGCTACTTCGGGAACGTGGCTCGCCGAACCCGGATCGGTACGTGCAGCGAGCGCGGCGCCCGTGTGTGTCGAACTCGAACAGCTCGGCGTCATTGAAGCGCACGGTCCCGATGCAGTGCCCTTCCTGCAGACGCAACTCACGAACGACCTCCAGCACCTCGTCGTTGGACATCTGCAATTGAATGGCTACTGCACGCCGAAGGGCCGCCTGATTGCGGTTTTCGACTGCTGGCGCAACAGCGAAAACGTCTACCTGCAGCTACCGCGGGAAATCCTGCCGCAGGTGCTGAAGCGGCTTTCGATGTACGTGTTGCGCTCGAAGGTCAAGCTCGCCGATGCCAGCGCCGATTGGGCGTGCCGCGCAATCCTTGGTCCGGGCGCGGCGGTTGCCCTGGGACACGCAGGCCTTTCTCCTCCCGAAGTCGGCCAGACGCATCTCACTGGCACGACACTGGTGGCGCGCCTGCGCGATTCTCCGCGCATCCCGGAGCGCTTCCTTGCCATCGTGCCGCGCACCGACGCACAGGCCTTGCACGATCGGTTGCGCGCTGTGCGCGGCGCGGATTCCGCGGCGTGGTGGTGGAGCCAGATCGACGCTGGCATCGCAAGCATTTTCGCGGCAACGCAGGAAAGATTCGTGCCGCAGATGATCAACCTCGAGGTCCTCGGCGGCGTGAGCTTCAAGAAGGGCTGCTATCCGGGACAGGAGATCGTCGCGCGCAGTCAATACCTCGGAAAGTTGCGCAGGCGCATGGCGATCGCGCACATCCAGGGTGAAACTCGTGCAGGCGCGGACGTCTTCGCGCACGGCGATGCACAGCCGGCCGGCACCGTCGTGATGGCGGCCACGGCACCCGACGGCGGCATGGACCTGTTGTTCGAAGCACCGGTCGATCGCGCAAGCGCCGCCACGCTGCTTGCCAACGCACCCGATGGTCCCAAGCTGGATGTTCGGTCGTTGCCGTATGCATTGTTCGACCCCACGGCTTGAACGACGAGCGCAAGATGGAACGTTGGTACGTCTACTACAAGGTTCCGGCAGCCGAAACAGCGGCTGTTGCGAACCGCGTGCGTGCGATGTTCAATGCGTTAGGTCAAAATGCTCCGCGCGCCTGCCTGTTGCAGCGAGCGGATGCGGAGGACGATGAAGTGACGCTGATGGAGGTATATGAACCCGTCGCCGATGGACGGGCATTTGCCTCTCTGCTCGAAGGCGCGGTGCGCACGAGCGGACTCGCGGCCGGCATCGTCGCGCGCCGCCGCATCGAACGCTTCAAGGATCTCTGAATGTGCCTCGCGCTGCTCGCATGGCAATCGCACCCGGACTATCCGCTGGTCGTCGTTGCCAACCGCGATGAGTTCTATGCGCGGCGCACGCGTCCCGCCGCCTGGTGGGGCCAGACCGTGTCGCTGCTCGGAGGGCGCGACGAGGAAGCCGGTGGAACGTGGTTCGGCGTGAATCGGCGCGGGCGCTTCGCGCTGGTGACCAACGTGCGCGCGCCGACCGAACGCAATCCGCACGCGCCCTCGCGTGGCGCTCTGGTGGTCACGGCATTGCAGGCCCCCGATCCCGCCGGCCGGTGGCTCGAGGGAGCGGCCGAACGCGCGCGCACACTGAACGGCTTCAATCTGCTGGTCGGCGATTCGCTCGCGTTGCGCGACCGGCGCACTGCGCCGGAAGTGCACTACTTCAGCAATCGCGACGATGCCGGGCCGCGCCGGCTCGAAGCCGGCATCTATGGGCTGTCGAACGCATTTCTCGACACGCCCTGGCCCAAGGTCACGCGTGCTGTCGCGCGCTTCGCCTGCCAGCTCGCTCAGAAGGTCGACGTCGATTCGATGCTCGCGCTTCTCGCCGATCGCGAGGTTGCGCGCGACCACGAACTGCCAACGACTGGCGTGCCGATCGACTGGGAGCGCGCGTTGTCGGCAATCCAGATCCGCGCCAACGGCTACGGTACGCGTGCGAGCACCGTGCTCACCGTGCGCGCCGATGGGTTGGTGACTTTCGTCGAACGCAGCTTCGACCCGCTCGCGCCCGACGAGCACACCGACCGGCGCTTCGAATTCACCGTGGGTCGCGTGAGCGATCTCGCCGACGGCTTCGGACCGGGGCGTGAACGCCGCTAGGTTCAGCCGCTCTAGAGGCGGCAGCGCATCTCGACGTGCGGAATGCCCGCGTCGTCGTAGGGAGCACCTGCCAATGCGTACCCGTGGCGTTCGTAGAACCCCTGCGCCTGCACTTGCGCATTGAGCACCGCCTCGCGATTGCCGCGACGGCGCGATTCGTCCATCAACGCTAGAAGCAACGCGCTGCCGACGCCGCACCCGCGCGCCTTCTCGAGCACGGCCATGCGCCCGATGTGGCCGTCGGGAAGCAGGCGCCCGGTGCCGATTGCGCTGCCGCTGTGGTCGCGGGCCAGCGCGTGCACCGAAAGCGGATCGAACTCGTCCAGCTCGAGTTCCGCGGGCACGAGTTGCTCTTCGACGAACACCGCGTAGCGGATCGCGAGCGCTTCGTCACGCAGATCGTCCCACGTGCCAAGTTCGATGCGCGGTTCAGCGCCCGCCACTCGCAGATTCCTCCGGCGCGACCAATTCGAAGCCGCGGATCAGCCCGCGAACGCGGTCCGACCACGGCACGGATTTCTTCGTGTTCGGGTCGGCGTTGACATAGATGAGCTCGGCGGCGATCAGCGCGCGTTCCGGATCGTCCTGGCGGAACAACTCGAGCACGAAACGCAGACTGCTGCGCCCGAGTTGCGCGGTGCGGGCGCAGATGAACAGCTCGTCGTCGTAGTGCGCGGCGGCGCGATACTCGAGGGTCGCCTTGCGGACGAAGGTATCAGTGCCAGCTTCGACCAGATCTTGCGGGTATCTCAGGCCGATCGCGCGCCAGTACTCCGTCACCGCAACATCGCAGTAGGTCAGGTAGTGGCCGTTGAACACGACTCCCTGCATGTCGGCCTCCGCCCAGCGAACGCGCAGTGGGACGCGCAAGCGGTAGTCGGCAAACGCCACTACTTTGCCCCTTTCTTCGAGTCGCCTGCGATCACCACGGTCAACTTGCTCGCATCGATGTACTTGCGCACCGCGGCGTTGACATCCGCCGGCGTGAGCGCACGAATCCTGTCTTCGAATTGCTTGCTGAAGACGAAGGTGCGCCCGGCGTCGAGATAACCATTCCAACCCGCCGCGAGTGCACCGTCGTCCGAGCGCGTGATCAGCCGCTCTTGCAGCAGGCCATTGCGGGCATCGTCGATTTCCTTCTGTGTGAACCCGTGCTTCACCATGCGATCGACTTCTTCGCGGATCGCCTGCTCGAGGCGCGGCGTGTTCTGCGGAGCTCCGAGGGCCGCGAGCTGCCAGGCGCTGGCGCGATCGTGCGTGTGCACGATCAAGGACGAGCCGGCGCCGTACGAGATGCCTTCGCGCTGACGGACACGGTCGATCAGACGGTTCGCGAGACCGCTGCCGCCACCGAAGATGTAGTTCGCGAGTTGCAGCGGCGCATAGTCCGGATCGTCGTCCCGCAGCGTGATGTTCAGGCGCGCGCGATAAAAAGCGTTCTCCTTGTCAGGCGTATCGATGAACACACGCGTTGGAGCGATGTCGCGCGGTTCCTGCAGGACGCGCGCGTACGGCGCCTTCGAGACCCACGCCGCGTACTGCTCGCGCAGCAGCGCTTCGATCGCGCGATCGTCGAAATCTCCGACGACGGATATCTCACCCCGGCTGGTGCCCCAGAAATCGTCGTGGAACCGGCGCACATCCTCGAGCGATGCCTTCTGGATCTGGTCGATGCGCTCTGCGAGCGGCATGTAGTAGCGCGGGTCGCCCGGCGGGTATACGTTGAAATGCGTCTGCAACGCATCGCGCGAACGCTCTGCCGGATCGTTGCTCTGCCCCTGCAGCGCGGTCACCAGCTCGCGCTTGAGCGAATCGAACTCGGCCTGCGGGAAGTTTGCGTCGTGCGCGACATGCATTGCCAGACGCAGGGAATCGGCGAGATTGGCGCGCGTGGTCTGGAAGTTGCGGATGCCGCCCGTCATCTTCAGGCGCGTCATCTCGTCGGCGATCTGCTGGCGGGTCAGCTTGTCGGTGCCGCGCGTAACCATCAGTTCCGCCAGCAGAGCGTTGATGCTCTGTCCGGTCAGGCTCTGCGCGTCGCCGTAGCGGAAGTTCATCGCGACGTTGACGGTCTCGCCGCGGGTCTTCTTCGGAAGCAGCGCAATCTTCAAGTCGCCGATGTTGACGAGGCGCGTGCGCCGATTGATGTTGTCCTGAGTCGGCTCGAAAGCCTCGCCAAGCGCGATGCCGGCGCGTGGCTTGAACTCTGCAAGGCGCTGCGCGGCCGTCGGCGCGGGCGGGATGGCTGCGCGTTGCGGGTCGTCGTCGGGGAGGAAGAGGCCGACGGTGCGATTGTCGCGGCGGAAGTACTTCTGCGCGACGCTAGTGACCTGTTCGCTCGTAACCGTGGCGACCTTGTCGCGCGCGAGGAAGAACAGGCGCCAGTCGCCGAGCGCGATCGACTCGGAAAGCGCGACCGCGAATTCTTCGGGGTTGCTCAGAACGCGCTCGTAACCGTTGTCGGAGTCCTTGCGCACCCGGTCGAGTTCCTCCGGCGTCGGTGGCTGTTTGCCGAACGTCGACTCGACGACTTCGATCAGTTTGTCGCGCGCCTTTTCGAGCGAATCGCCCTTCTTAACCACGGCGCCGAACATCATCGCGCCGGGATCATGGCTCGTCAGCGGCTCGGCGAAGACCTGCGCAGCGAGTCCCGACTGGACCAGTTCCTTGTGCAGTCGGCCGTTCGGCGTGTTGCCGAGAATCTCTGCAGTGACGTTGAGCACGTCGGAATCCGGATGCAGCGACGACGGCACGTGGTACGCGAGCAGCGCGATCTGCACGTCGCCGTGACGCCGCACGAGGAAGTCGCGCTCGCCATCCTGGGTAGGTTCGACGGTCCAGAATACCGGCAGCTTGCGCGTGGGACGCGGAATGCGCCCGAATAACTCGACGATCCAGCCGAGCGTCCTGGCTTCGTCGAAGCGTCCCGCAACGATCAGCACCGCGTTGTCGGGCTGGTAGTAGCGTCGATAGAACGCCTGCAGGTTTTCGATGCGCACGTTCTCGATGTCGCTGCGATTGCCGATGGTCGGATGGCCGTAGTTGTGCCAGTCGAACATCGTGGCGAGCGTGTGCTGGAACAGAACCCGGTTGGGATCGTTCTCGCCCATCTCGAATTCGTTGCGCACGACGGTCATCTCCGAATCGAGGTCCTTTTTCGCGATGAACGACTGCGTCATCGCGTCGGCCGTCCAACCGAGAGCCCAGCGCAGGTTGTCGTCGCTCCCCTGGAAGGTCGAAAAGAAGTTGGTGCGATCGATCCAGGTCGTGCCGTTGTTGTGGAACCCGCGCCGGCTGAATTCCTTGTCAGGGTTCGGGTAGTGCTTGCTGCCTTTGAAGAGAAGATGCTCGAGCAGGTGCGCCATGCCGGTTTCGCCGTAGCTCTCGAAGCGCGAACCGACGCGATAGGTGATGTTGACGGTGGCCGTCGGCTTGGAGGGATCGGGGAACAGCAGCACCTGCAGGCCGTTGGCGAGTCGATACTCGGTTACGCCCTCCACCTGAGTGACACGCACTACGCCGGCGGGTGCGTTGGCAGGCGCGGTTGCGGTCTGAGCGCCGGCGGGCGCCCACGCCACGATGATTGACAGCAGGCATGCGTAAGCAAACGTTCTCGTCACGATGATCTCTCTGGAAGTCGCCCATCACCGAATGCTCCGGCGACCCGCGGCGCGGCGATTCTGCCACGCAGCGTGCCGGCGCTCGGTGCTATTGCTGCGCGAAGGCGCGCACGCGTTCGGCAACGTGTGCCGGTTCTTCGTGCGCTACCCAATGCGACGCGGCAGGAAGCCGTTCGACGCCGATTCCCGGAACAAGTTCTTCCAACCCGTCGAGCAGGCATGGCAACAGCGCACGATCGCGCATGCCCCACAGGACGAGCGTCGGAACCGCGACCGTGAACTTTGCAGGGTCCAGCGTCAGGGCGCGTGCGCCCGGATCATCGGCGGTCGGGGGATAGAGCGGCGTGGCGCGATAGTAGTTGAGCGGTCCGCTCAGACCACGTGTCCAGACTTTGCGATAACGCTCGCGCCGCGCGTCATCGAGCCAGGATGCTCCCTTGCCGTCCTTCGCATCGAACGATGCGAACAATCTGGCGAAGCCGTCCTTCGCCAGCTGCTCCTCGGCATCGGCAGCGCGCAGCCGGTTCATGTATGCGCTCGCGCGCTGCTGCTCCGGATTGTTCGCGAGCTCGCGCGCGAAGGTGAACGGATGCGGAGAATTGACGATGACGAGTCTTTGCACGAGTTGCGGCTTCGAGATCGCGAGTTGCCAGCCGGCGGCTCCGCCCCAGTCGTGCGCCACGATGACCGCCCGTGCGTATCCGAGCGCACCGATGAGGCCGATCACATCGCCGACGATCTCTCGCGCTCGATACGCCTCGACGCCGGACGGTTGGCTCGACAGGTTGTATCCGCGCAGATCCGGCGCAACGGCGTAGGCCCATTCACCGAGCAACGGAAGCACGTCCTCCCACGCGCCCCAGTATTCGGGGAAGCCGTGGATGCAAAGCACCAGCGGCCGCCCGCGCACGCCGCAGCTTGCGTAGTGCAGACGGATGCCGTTTGCGAGCTGACTGTATTGGCCCGTGGTGACCGGGTTCGCGTCAGTGTTCACCGGGCTTTGCTGCCAGTGGATCGGTCGGCGCGGCGCCGGCGAGCGCGGCTTCGAAACGCTCGCGCACCGACGGCATGATCTTGGCGTGCGTGAAGATGTAGAAACGGTTGGCACGCACGCCATCGAAGGTCAGCTTCGCCACCTCGGCGGCGCTGATCTTGCCCGAGGCGACGGCTTTCTGCGAACTCGCGCGCGCCATTTTCTGCGATCCGGTCGGCGCGCGCGTGTTGCGGAGGTCGGCCGGCCGATTGCGCTCCGACTGCGCGATGCTGGTCGGAACGAATGCAGGCGAGAGCAGCGAAACGCCGATGCTGCTCCCCGCAAGGCGCAGATCGTGATACAGCGATTCCGTCAGCGACACCACCGCATGCTTGCTGACGTTGTAGACACCCATCAGCGGTGGATTGACCCAGCCTGCCATCGACGCCGTATTCACGATGTGACCGGATTCGCCAGCGCGATTGGCAGCGAGCATGCGCGGGACGAACGCCTGGATGCCGTGCACGACGCCCATCACGTTGACGCCCATCACCCACTGCCAGTCGCTTTCGGTCGACTCCCACAGGAAGCCGCCGCAGCCCACGCCCGCGTTGTTGAAGAGCAGGTTCACCTTGCCGAACTCGGAATACGCGCACTCGGCAAGGCCAGCGACCTGCTCGCTCCTCGCGACATCAACGACCGCGGTGACGGCACGCGCGCCCTTGCCGCCCAATTCGTCGGCGGTCGCAGCAAGCGCGTCGGCCTGCACATCGGCCAGCACGAGTCGCATCCCGTACTCGTGCGCGAGGCGGGCAAACTCGCGGCCGAACCCGCTGCCCGCGCCAGTGATGACGGCGACTTTGCCCTCGAGCGGTTCCATGATCAGATGAGCTTCACGAGTTGTTTGCCGAAGTTGCTGCCCTTGAGCAGGCCGAGAAACGCCGCAGGCGCGTTCTCGAGCCCCTGCACGATCGTTTCGCGGAAGCGGATCTTTCCGCTCGCGACGCCGGCGCCAAGCTCCTGCAAGGCCTGAGGCCACACCTCCATGTGTTCGCTGATGATGAATCCCTGCAGCTTGAGGCGGCTGAGGAGGAACCAGCGCGGATCCTTCAGCGCGATCGCGTCGCGGTCATACGAGGCGATCAATCCGCACAGGGCGATCCGTCCGTGCGCGTTCATGCATGGCAGGACTGCATTCAGGATCTCGCCACCGACGTTTTCGAAGTAGCCGTCGATGCCGCGCGGGCAAAGCGTTGCAAGCTCCTTGCCGACGTCTTCGTTCTTGTAATCGATGCACGCATCGAACTTCAGTTCGTCGACGACGTATCTGCACTTCTCGGAGCCGCCGGCGATGCCCACGGCGTGGCACCCCGCCTGCTTTGCCAGCTGTCCGACCACGCTGCCTACCGCACCGCTCGCCGCCGAAACCACGACGGTTTCTCCCGCTTTCGGCTCGATGATCCGGTTCAAACCGTACCAGGCCGTTACGCCCGGCATGCCGACGGCGCCGAGGTACGCCGAAAGCGGCAGTGCCGGGTCGACCTTGCGGAGCGCCGTGCCGTCCGAGACACCGAACTCCTGCCAGCCCAAACCTCCGGTCACCGTGTCGCCGACCGCGAACTTCGGGTTGCGAGACTCGGTCACCACGCCGACGGTGCCGCCGATCATCGTCTCGTTCAACGGCTGCGGTGCCGCGTACGAGCGCGCGTCGTTCATGCGGCCGCGCATGTACGGGTCGAGCGACAACCAGTGGTTGCGCACGAGCACGTGGCCGTCGGCAAGAGGCGGCAATTCGACCGTTTCGAGTCTGAAATTTGCTGTGCTCGCCGCGCCCTGCGGGCGGCTCGCAAGCACGATGCGGCGGTTGGTGGTCATGAAGTCACCTTCGCTTGGTGAATGCGGGCGTGTCCTTGCGGCGCAGGAACTTGAACGTGCCGAGGGATTTGGCCACGAGTTGTCCCTTGGTATCGAGCAGCTCGGCCTCACAGTACGCCATCGTCGTCGAACGGTGCAGCACCTTGCCGCGTGCGAGCAGCTCGCCCACGGCCGGGCGGAAGAAGCTGGTCTTCATCTCGACCGTGACCGCGCTCATCGGTTCTTCGCCCTCGCGCTCGAGCAACGTGCGTCCTGCGCGCGCCATCGCCACGTCGAGCAGCGTCATCACGACGCCGCCGTGCGCGACACCCCAGCTGTTCTCGTGATCGGGGGCGACGGTCAGCGCGATCTCCGCCAGTCCGTTGTCGGCGCGCGCAAGCTTTGCACCCAGCGCACGCAGGAACGGAATGTCGGCAAGTGCGTTCTCGGGCGCAGTCACACTGCCACCGCACCGCCGTCGACGGCGAGTATCTGCCCGGTGATGTGCTTGCCGGCACGCGAGGCAAACAAGACAACGGCACCCTTCAGGTCCTCGTCGTCGCCAAGCCTTTGCAGTGGCACCTGCTTCGCCATGCTCTCCTCGCCGAACTGCGCGATCACGCCGCGCGTCATCTTGGAGGGGAAGAACCCCGGAGCGATCGCGTTGACCGTGATGCCGTAGGGTCCCCACTCTCCTGCCAGCGCACGCGTGAAGTTCACCAGCGCGCCCTTGCTCGTGTTGTAGGCCAGCGTTTTCATCGTCCCAGGCGGGTTGCCGCGCAGGCCCGCGATCGACGCGACCGTGATCACCCGCCCATGGCGGCGCGGGATCATCGAGCGTTTTCCGATCGCTTGCGTGAGAAGAAACACACCGCGCACGTTCAGGTTCATCACCTTGTCCCACGCCTCGAGCGGATGATCCTCCGCGGGCGCGCCCCAGGTTGCGCCGGCGTTGTTGACGAGGATGTCGATGTGCCCGAGGCGCTGCAGCGACTCGTCGACCAGGCGGGCGATATCGCTCTCGCGGGCCGCATCCGCGGCGACCCAGCCAGCTTCGATGCCCATCTTCTTCAGGTGCGCGCTCGCCTCTTCCAGCTCGTCTGCCTTGCGCGCAGAAAGCACCAGCCGCGCACCCATTTCGCCGAGCGCCTCGGCAATCTGCAAACCCAATCCGCGCGAGCCGCCCGTAATGAGCGCGGTCCTGCCTGCGAGATCGAACAGATCCTTCGCTGCCATCGTCGTCGCCTCCGTCATGCTTGCCTCCGGCCTCGTTGTCGCGCAGTTTCGACATCGCGATGTGGCGAATTACAGCCATGCCTCCTGCAAGTCCGCAATGGTGCGGTCGCCGCTTGCGGCCGGCGCAAGCATTGCCAGGATGCGAGGGATCTCGTAGACGAAGAAGTAGCGGCAGGCGGCCCAGATGCCATGCAGGAACGCGTCGTCCTGCGGGCGGTAGACGCGCGCGGCCGTCAGGCTCAGTTCGAGCCACATCCACGCGACCACGACGTGGCCGAACGCCTGCATGTAGGGCGTCGCATGCGCCAGCGCACGCTCGGAGTCGCCTTGCGACCACAGATCCCGCGTGACGCGCTCGATGTACTCGACCGCGGCGCGCAGCTCGCTCGCGAATCGTTGCGTATCCGGATGTGCCAAGCGTGACGCCTTCTGAATCGTGGCATCGATGCGCCGCGCAACGAGTTTCAATCCGGCGCCGTCGCGCATCACTACCTTGCGCCCCAGGAGATCGAGCGCCTGGATGCCATGCGTGCCTTCGTGGATCATGTTCAGCCGGTTGTCGCGCCAGTATTGCTCCACGGGATAGTCGCGCGTGTAGCCATAGCCCCCGAGGATCTGGATCGCGAGGTTGTTCGCTTCGAGGCACCACTCCGAGGGCCAGCTCTTGGCGATCGGAGTGAGCATCTCGAGCAGCAGCGTTGCGTCGGCGCGTTCGCGTTCGTCCGGCGCGTGATGCTGCTCGTCGACGAGCCGGGCGCAATAGAGATTCAGTGCAAGTGCGCCGCATGTGTACGCCTTCTGGGCGAGCAGCATGCGGCGGATGTCCGCGTGCCGGATGATCGGAACCTGCGGCTGCTGCGGATCCTTCCCGCGTGGACCGATCGGCCGGCCCTGCGGCCGCTCGCGCGCGTATTCGAGCGAATAGCGATAGCCGGCGTAGCCGAGGACGGTCGCACCGAGCCCGACTCCGATACGCGCTTCGTTCATCATGTGGAACATGACAGCGAGCCCCTGCCCCGGCGCTCCGACGCGATAGCCGATCGCCCCGGCGCTTCCCTCGGGCTTGAAACGTCCCTCGCCGAAATTGAGCAGCGTGTTGACCGTTCCGCGGTAGCCCATCTTGTGGTTCAGCCCGGCCAGCGCGACATCGTTGCGTTCGCCGACGACGCCTGCTTCATCGACGACGCGCCGTGGCACGATGAATATCGAGATGCCCTTCACGCCGGCGGGCAGCGATCCATCTGCGTTCGGAATCTTTGCGAGCACGAGATGCACGATGTTCTCGGACAGCTCGTGCTCGCCTCCCGAGATCCACATCTTGTTGCCGAACAGGCGGTAGCGCGGTCCCAGCGCGTGCGCTTCGAACGCTGCGCCGTCGGGAAGTGCACGGGTACGGATGTCCGAGAGCGAAGAGCCCGCCTGCGGTTCCGAGAGGCACATGGTTCCGAAGAAGCGCCCCTCGAGTTCGGGGCGCACGAAAACATCGATCTGCTTCTGCGATCCATACGCAAGCAGCAGATTGGCGTTGCCGATGGTGAGGAACGGATACGCGCTCGCTGCGATGTTCGCCGCCTTGAAGTACGCGAGGCACGCCTTCTCGATCGTCACCGGCAGCTGCATGCCGCCGAACTGCGCGTCCTGCGCTGCCGCCATGAACCCGGAGGCAGCGAACGCATCGAGCGCGCCGCGCAGCTTCTCGGGGATGCGCACGCGCTCGCCGTCGAACTGCGGCTCGTTTTCATCGAGCTCGCGATGCAACGGTGCGAACTCGTTGCGCGCGAGATGTTCGGCCGCATCGAGAGCGGCATCGAACGTGGCGCGCGAATGCTCCGCAAAGTGCGCATAAGCAGTGAGCTGCTCTGCCTGCAACCAGTCGTGCAGCAGGAACGACAGCAGCCGGCGGTCGATCAGATCGGCAGCCATGGCCGGCCCGCGTGTCAGCGCTGGTCGAACCTCTTTCCGGTACGGGCACGCTCGGCGAGGAGTTTCGCGGGCTGCCAGAAATCGGGCGCCGCCTTCGGATTGGCAGCGAACTCCTGCATTCTCGCAACCACCTTGTCAAGGCCCACGGTCTCCGCGTAGAACATCGGTCCGCCCTTGGCACGCGGAAATCCGTAGCCGGTGAGATAGACGACGTCGATATCGCTTGCCCGCAGGGCGATGCCCTCCTCGAGAATGCGCGCCCCCTCGTTGACCAGCGCGTAGATGCAGCGGTCGACGATCTCCGCGTCGTCGATCGAGCGGGGCGTGATGCCCATCTCCTGACGATAGCTTGCGATCATCGCCTCGACTTCGGCGTCGACCTTCGGCGTGCGGCTACCTGCTTCGTAGGCGTACCAGCCCTTGCTGGTCTTCTGCCCCAGGCGCCCGGCTTCGACGATGCGATCGGCGATCGTCGGGTAGCGCATGTTCGGGCGTTCGACGCGACGCCGCTTGCGGATCGCGTAGCCGATATCGAGGCCAGCCAGGTCGCCCATCGCGAAGGGTCCCATCGCGAGCCCAAAGCGCTGCAGCGCGCCGTCGATCTGTTGCGGGCTCGCGCCCTCGTCGAGCAACAGCAACGACTGCCTGCCGTATTGCTCGACCATCCGGTTGCCGATGAAACCGTCGCAGACGCCGGAGACGACCGCTACCTTGCCGATGCGCTTGCCAAGCTGCATCACCGCTGCGAGTACGTCCTTGCCGGTCTTCTTCGCGCGCACCACCTCGAGCAGGCGCATGACGTTGGCAGGGCTGAAGAAGTGCGTTCCGATCACATCCTCGGGGCGCTTGGTCACCGCCGCGATCGCGTCCACGTCGAGCGTCGACGTGTTGGTCGCCAGGATCGCGCCAGGCTTCATGACCCTGTCGAGCGTGCGGAACACCTCCTGCTTGACGCCCATCTCCTCGAACACCGCTTCGATGACGATGTCTGCATCGCGCAGTTCCTCGTACCTGAGCGTCGGACGCAGCAGACCGACACGGGTCTCCACCTGCTCCGCTGTCAGCTTTCCCTTCTTTGCGCTCGCTTCCCAGTTGCGCCGGCAGATGGCGAGCCCGCGGTCGAGCGCCTCCTGCTTGGCTTCGAGCACGCGCACCCCGATCCCGGCGTTGGCGAGACTCATCGCGATTCCGCCGCCCATGGTGCCGAGGCCGACCACCGCGGCGCTCCGGATCGGGCGCGTCTGTGTGCCTTCGGGAACGTCGGGAATCTTCGCTGCGGCCCGCTCGGCGAAGAACGCGTGCCGCAGCGCCTTCGATTCGTTGCTTGTCAGCAGTTCCATGAAGATCGCACGCTCCGTCTGCATCCCTTCCGCGAATGGACTGGTGAGCGATGCAAGCACGGCTTCCATGCACTTGATCGGCGCAGTCAGTCCGCGCGCTTCGCTTGCGACTTCGCGTCGCGCCGCTAGACCGAAGCTCGACGGATCGACCCCGGGTGGCAGATCCACGGTGCGGTCGCGCAGGCGCGGATGCCGGCTGCGCTCCGCCACTTCATGCGCGAAATCGAGGACGCCTTGAAACGTCGTGTTGGGCACGATCCGCTCGACCAGTCCGTACTTGAGGGCCTCTTCGGCGGGAATCGGATCGCCGCTCGTGATCATCTTGAGCGCCTTTTCCGCTCCGATGGCGCGCGGCAGCCGTTGCGTTCCTCCGGCACCGGGGATGAGTCCGATCTTTACTTCCGGCAACCCCATGCTGCCGTTCGGCGTGGAGATCCGGTAGTGACAGCCGAGTGCGAGCTCGAGTCCGCCTCCCATGCAAATGCCGTTGATCGCCGCGACCACCGGCTTGGCGCTCGACTCGACCGCGTCGATGACCGCGAGCAGGTTCGGCTCGGCGGACATCGCTGGCGTGTTGAATTCGCGGATATCGGCACCGCCGGAAAACACCCTGTCGGTGCCCGTGATCACGATTGCCTGCACCTTGCTCTCGGAGTTGGCACGGCGCACGCCATCGGCAACTCCCTTGCGCGATGCGTGATTGAGTCCGTTCACCGGCGGGTTGTCCAGCTGGATGACGGCAAGATCGCCGCGCACTTCGTAGTGAGCTGTCATTTTTTCTCCCGGTTTGGCACAGCTCGAACGTGCTGCTCGTGAGTTCGAGGATGAATCGCTGCTGCCGCAAGACTAAACCGACGTCAGACCTCGAGCCACTCCTGTCGCACCGCCTTGTTCCGCCGCAGTTCGTCGGGCGTTCCTTCGAAGACCATGTGGCCGTGGCCCATCACGTAAACACGCTGCGAAATCTCCAGCGCGATGGTGAGCTTTTGTTCGATCAGCAGGATCGACGTACCACGACCCTTCAACTCGCGCAGGAAGTCCGCCACCTGCGCGACGATCATCGGCGCGAGGCCCTCGGTCGGCTCGTCGATGATCACGAGTTCCGGATTGCCCATCATCGTGCGCGCCAGCGTGAGCATCTGCTGCTCGCCTCCTGAGAGCACGCCCGCAAGCGTATGGCGCCGCTCCTTCAGGCGCGGAAACAGGCGGTACATGTCCTCGTACTTCCATCCGTTGGCCGTTCGCCCCTTCAAGCCAAGCGCAAGGTTCTCCTCCACGGTAAGCGTCGGGAAGATGTCGCGATTCTCCGGAACGTAACCGATGCCGAGGTGGGCGATCCGATGCGTCGGAAGACGCGTCAGGTCGTGGCCCTTGAACTCGATTTCCCCCGTGCATTCGACCAGGCCGATGATCGCCTTGGCGGTGGTCGATCGTCCGACGCCGTTGCGTCCGAGCAGGCCCACGATCTCGCCCTGGCGCACGTTGAGATCGACACCATGCAACACGTGGCTCTTGCCGTAGTACGCCTGCAGATTGCGGACGTTCAGCATCGTGCCCCTCGCTGGAGCTGGTGCCGCGCCGGCCTCATGCCGCCTCCGCATGCTGGCCGAGGTAGGCCTCCTTGACCTTTGGATCGGCCCGAATCCGCGCAGGCGGCCCCGACGCGATGATCTCGCCGTAGACCAGCACCGAGATCGTGTCGGCCAGGTCGAACACCACGCCCATGTCGTGCTCGACCATGATCAGCGTCTTGCCCTGCGTGATCTCGCGGATCAGCGCGACCGCGTTGGCGGTTTCGCTGCGACTCATGCCCGCCGTCGGCTCGTCGAGCAGAATCACCGACGCACCTCCCGCAATCGTGATGCCGATCTCGAGCGCGCGTTGTTCCGCGTACGTGAGCAGCCCGGCGGCGATATTGTGCCGGCGTTTCAGCCCGATCCGCTGCAGCACTGCCTCTGCACGCTCTTCGGCGTCGCGCAGCTTGTTCAGGTTGCGCCAGAACGAATATCTGTATCCGAGCGACCACAGCACCGAACAACGCAGGTTCTCGAACACCGACAGCCGGTTGAAGATGTTGGTGATCTGAAAGCTGCGCGAGAGTCCGAGGCGGTTGATCTCGAACGGCCTGCGTCCCGTGATCTCGGTGCCCAGCAAGCGGATCGTTCCGCTGCTTGGGGGAAAGCGGCCGCTGATCAGGTTGAACAGGGTCGACTTGCCCGCTCCGTTGGGACCGATCAGCGCGTGCCGCTCGCCGTGCGCGATCGATAGCGAGACGCCTCGAATGATCTCGGTCTTGCCGAAACTCTTGCGCACATCGGTCAACTCGAGCGCAGCCTGCGCTCGATCCGATACCTCCCCTCCTCCGCTATGCGGGGGGGTGAGGGTGGGGGCACTGTTATTCGTGGCCATGGATCGCGATGACCTTCGCTAGATCCGCTCCGGGTTCTCGCGCACCCAATCCTCGATCTCAACCTGAATCGAATCCCATTCGTGCTTGAAGCGGCGGCGCATGTACTCGGATGCAATGGCGCCGCCGAGCAGCAAAACCACGACGAAGGTCCACGTCTCGACGCTGTGTGCATCGAGCGGAAAGCCGAACACCTTGACCATCGTCGCGCCGCCCGCCTCGAGCGTCAGGTGATAGGTGAGCTCGATCAGGAGCACGAGACCCACCAGCAGCGTCAGACCGCTCAACGCCACGCCGAGATATGGATCGCGCAAGCGTTTCATCTTGCCGAAGCTCATCACGCGCAGGTTCATCAGGAGGAGGCTCGACAGCCCTCCCGGTGCGTACATGACGAGCAGCACGAAGAACGCACCGAGGTAGAGCTGCCATGCCTTCGTGAAGTCGCTCAGCGCGATCGCAAAGAACGCGAATACGACCGCGCCGATGATCGGACCGAAGAAGAAAAGCATGCCGCCGATGAACACCGCGAACAGCACTCCGCCGGAACGGATCGCGCTCACGTTTTCAGCGGTGACGATCTCGAAGTTGATCGCCGACAGGCCGCCCGCGAGTCCTGCGAAGAAGCTCGACAGGATGAGGACCAGCCAGCGCACGCGCTGGGTGTTGTACCCGATGAATTCGACGCGCTCCGGGTTGTCGCGCACGGCGTTTGCGATCCGCCCGAGCGGGGTTTGCGTCCAGGCGAACATCGCGATCATCGACAGGAAGCACCAGAACGCGATCAGGTAGTACACCTGGATGTCGGGGCCGAAGTTCAGGCCCTTGATGCCGAGGAAGTTTCCGCCGACCGTGCGATTGGCGCTGATGCCCCCTTCTCCCCCGAAGAAACCCGGGAACATCAGCGAGCACGCGAAGACAAGCTCGCCGATGCCCAGCGTGATCATCGCGAACGGCGTGCCGGATTTCTGTGTGGTCGGATAGCCGAACAGGATGCCGAACAGCATCCCGAACACGCCGCCGACCAGAGGGAGCAGCGAAACCGGGAAGTGCAGCTGCCCGGCGCCGATCATGTTCATCGCGTGGATCGCGAAATACGCGCCGAGTCCCGAGTACACGGCGTGTCCGAACGAGAGCATTCCGCTCTGTCCGAGCAGCATGTTGTACGACAGCGCGAAGATGATCAGGATGCCCATCTGCGCGAGCAGCGTGCGCGCAAATCCGTGCGTGAAGATTAGCGGCAGGACGATGAAGAGCAACGCAGTGCCGCCCCAGATCACCCAGCGTCCGAGGTTGATCGGGCGGTAGCTGAGCTCGCCGTCGCTCACCTCAGCCCTCCCGCGTTCCCATGAGACCGCGCGGGCGCACGATCAGGATCAGCACCAGCAGCAGGAACGGAAGCACGGGCGCGACCTGCGCGATCGTGAGCTTCCACACTGCGTAGCCGACCGTGTCGGGCGTGACGGGGATACCGATGCTCGTCAGGATGCCCTGGATCGAATAGTCGAGCGCGAGGCCGAAGGTCTGGATGACGCCGATCAGCAGCGATGCGATGAAGGCGCCCGCGAGCGACCCCATGCCGCCGACCACGATCACCACGAAGATGATGGCGCCGGCCACCGCCGCCATGCTCGGTTCAGTCACGAAGACCACGCCGCCGATCACACCTGCAAGGCCGGCCAGCGCCGAGCCGCCGCCGAAGACGAGCATGAAGACCTGGCGCACGTTGTGTCCAAGTGCTTCGACCTGCTCGGGGTGCGTCAGCGCAGCCTGAATCACGAGCCCGATGCGCGTGCGCGTGAGCACGAGCCAGAGGGCCAGCATCATCAGGACCGCGACCAGCATGATGAAGCCCCGCGAGATCGGAAACGTGGTGGTGTAGATCGTGAAGAGCGAACCCTGCAGGTCCGGTGGCAGTTCGTTGGGCACGGGCGGCCTGCCCCAGATCACCTGCACCAGCTCGACGATGATGAACGACAGTCCGAATGTGAACAGCAGCTCCGGAACGTGGCCCCATCGGTGGACGCGCCGCAGGCCGAAGCGTTCGACCAGCGCGCCCAGCAGGCCGGTCGCGATTGGCGCGATGACCAGCGCCGGCCAGAATCCGACCCACCTGGAGATCTGATAGCCGAAGTACGCGCCGAGCATGTAGAAGCTCGCATGGGCGAAGTTCAGGACACCCATCATTGAAAAGATGAGCGTCAGGCCCGATGCCAGCATGAACAGCAGCAGTCCGTAGCTGATGCCGTTCAGCGCAGAGATCAGCGCGAGTTCAGGAGTCACCGCGGGTCCCAAAAAAAACCGGCCCAAGGATAGGGCCGGCTTTCGAAATTTGGGAGTGCTCAGTCAGGTTTCGCTGGCCGCTGCATGTTGCAGCTGGTGGGCTGGGCGGCGACGAAGGAATTGAGCACCTTCTCGGTCCGCCAGCCGAGGCCGGTGTTCTCGGAGTCGAAACGGACCTGCTTGCCATCCACCTTCTGCCAGCTGGCCACGTGCAGGACCTGCTGCAGCTGGTGATCGGAGGCGCGCATCTCCACGTCACCATTGACGCTCTGGAAGCGCAGGCCTTCCATTCCGTAGGCCACTCGCACGGGGTCGGTCGACTTCATCTTGTTGAAGGACTCCGCCAGCGCCTTGATCACGGAGTACGTCGCCATCGTGTACCAGTCGTCCTTGTACTTCTCCTTGAACTCCTTGTAGATCTTCTCGCCGGTCGACCCGACCTTGTCGTTGTTCAGGTTCCAATAACCGACGTAGCGCACGCGGTCGATTCCATTCGTGCCCATCGCGGTGGGAACGCCCGTCGTGGCTGCGTAGTAGGTGTAGAAATTCGCATTCAGGCCGGCTTCCTTGGCGGCCTTGATGAGCAACGCGAGATCGGAGCCCCAGTTGCCGGTGATGATGGTGTCGGTTCCGGCTGCCTTGATCTTTGCGACGTACTGCGAGAAGTCCGTGATCTTGGCGAGCGGATGCAGCTCGTCGCCTACGATCTGGATGTCAGGGCGCTTGCGCGCTAGGTATTCCTTGGCGGCGCGCCGCACCTGATGACCGAATGCGTAGTCCTGGTTGATGAGATAGACCTTCTTGATGTCCTTCTGATCGGCCATGTACGAGGTCAGCGCCTCCATCTTCATGTCCGAATTCGCATCGAAGCGGAAGTGCCAGAACGAGCATTTCGAATTGGTCAGATCAGGATCGACCGCCGCATAGTTCAGGAACAGCACCTCCTTGCCTGGATTGCGCTCGTTGTGCTTGCTCACAGCGTCGGACAGTGCGAGCGCGACGCTCGAGCCGTTGCCTTGCACGATGTATCTGATGTCCTGATCGATCGCCGCTTTCAAGGCGTTCAGGCTCTCCTGCGGCGAGAGCTTGTTGTCGAACGGGACGATTTCGAACTTGACGCCTTTGGCCCAGTTTTCGCGGTTCGCGATGTCCGCGACCAACTGGTAGCTGTGGAGGATGTTGGTTCCTACCGGCGCCATCAGGCCCGATTGCGGGTCGATGAAAGCGACCTTGACGGTCTTGGTCTGAGCGAACGCAATGCCACTTGAGACGAGCGACGCGCACGCGACCGCCGCCACCTTCATGGAAAGCCGCAACATACTGTCTCCTCTTTGGAACACCTTATGCCGGCAAGAATACTGGAAGCTGACGATGGCCGTAAAGCAAACCGGACATTCGAACCGCAGATTTCGCCGCCGGTGCCTGCGCCTCCAGACAATCCCTGAGTCCCAACCCCGAGGCTTGTGCGCAAAGCTAGCCCGTGGGCAACTTATGGTCCCGGAACTGCTCGCGTAGCCTCGTCTTGAGCATCTTTCCGGTGGCTCCGAGAGGGATCGCCTCCACGAAGACGACGTCGTCGGGTACCTGCCATTTTGCGACCTTGCCCTCGAAGTGGGCGAGGATCTGTTCGCGGGCGACCTCCATACCGGGTTTTTTGACGACGATGAGCAGCGGCCGTTCGTCCCACTTGGGATGGCGCGCCGCAATGCACGCCGCCATCGCCACCGCGGGATGCGACATTGCAACGTTCTCGATGTCGATCGAACTGATCCACTCGCCTCCCGACTTGATCACGTCCTTGCTGCGGTCGGTGATCTGCATGTAGCCGTCGGCGTCGATCGTCGAGACATCGCCGGTCGGGAACCAGCCATCGCGCAACGGATTGCCCCCTTCGCCCTTGAAGTACTCGCGAATGACCCACGGCCCGCGCACCAGCAAGTCGCCGAATGCCTTGCCATCCCAGGGCAACTCGCCACCGTCGTCGCCGACGATCTTGAAGTCCACGCCGTAGAGCGAGCGTCCCTGCTTGTGCTGGACGGCCTGCCGAAGCTCGGGCGGCAATGCGGCCTGCTTCGCCTTGAGCGTTCCGACGGTCCCGACCGGGCTCATCTCGGTCATGCCCCACGCGTGCAGCACCTGGACGCCGTATTTTTCCTGGAACAGCTTGATCATCGCGGGCGGGCAGGCCGAACCCCCGATCACCGTGCGGTTCATGGTGGAGAAGCGCAGGGTGTTGCTCTCGGTGTACGTGAGCAATCCCTGCCACACGGTGGGGACACCCGCCGAAAGCGTCACCTTCTCGCTCTCGAACAGTTCGTACAGCGACTTCCCGTCGAGCGCACCTCCCGGCATCACCACCTTCGATCCAACCATCGCGGCTGCATACGGCAAGCCCCACGCGTTGACGTGAAACATCGGCACCACCGGCAGCAGCGAGTCGCGTGCGCTGAGATTCAGCGCATCCGGCAAGGCGATCGCGTAGGTATGCAGCAGAGTCGACCGATGGCTGTACAGCGCGCCTTTCGGATTGCCCGTCGTGCCGGAGGTGTAGCAGAGCGACGAAGCGCGGTTCTCGTCGAACTCCGGCCACTCGAAATGGTCGGAGTTGCTGTTGGCCAGATCCTCGTAGCAGAGCAGGTTCGTCTTCGTCCCGCTCGGCATCTTCTCCTTGTCGATCATCGCGATGAAGTGCTTGATGGTGCGGCACATCGGCGCGATTGCCTCGATCACCGGGAGAAACGTCAAATCGAAGAACAGCACCTGATCTTCGGCGTGGTTCGCGATCCACGCGATCTGCTCGGGGTGCAGGCGCGGATTGATCGTGTGCAGCACGCTGCCCGAGCCCGACACCGCGAAATAGAGCTCCATGTGGCGGTAACCGTTCCACGCCAGCGTGGCGACGCGGTCGGAATCGCGGATGCCGAGTCCCGCAAGGGCGTTCGCCATCTGCTTCGCGCGCCGGTGCAACTCGCGCCACGTATAGCGATGAATGTCGCCCTCAACGCGGCGCGACACGATTTCGGTGTCGCCGTGATGGCGGTCCGCATGCCTGATCAACGACGAGATCAGAAGCGGCACTTGCATCATCAGTCCCTGCATCGGTGTCTCCTCCACGACGGTGCGCGCAACAAGCGCCCTTGGCTGGAGCGAATGTTTGCCGTGCCGGCCATGCGCGTCAAGTTGCCGCCCTCTACAATCCCGCGCCGTGCGCGCAGCCATGAACGACGCCATTTCTTCGACCCTCCTCACCGCTGACGCCCGCGCTGGCGCCAGCGCGGCGACGTCGCTGGAAGCCCTGCGATGGCGCAACACGTTTGCGCGCCTGCCGCCCGCCTTCTACACGCGCCTGAACGCGATTCCTCTCGCTTCGCCGTATCTCATCGATGTCTCGGATGCCTCCGCAGACCTGATCGGACTCGATCCTGCACGCGCGGACCGCGACCTGTTGCGCGACCAGCTCGGGGGCAATCGTGCAATTGCCGGTACCGACCCGCTCGCGAGCGTGTACGCCGGGCATCAGTTCGGCGTCTACGTGCCACAGCTCGGCGATGGCCGCGCACTCCTGCTTGGAGGCGTGGAAGCGCCCGGAGGCGAGGTGTGGGAGTTGCAGCTCAAAGGCTCCGGGAGAACGCCCTATTCGCGCATGGCAGACGGCCGCGCAGTCTTGCGCTCGTCGGTGCGCGAGTACCTGTGTTCCGAGGCCATGGCAGGCCTTGGCATTCCGACCACGCGCGCGCTGGCGCTTGTCGGCGGCGCAGACCCGGTGATCCGCGAAACCGTCGAAACCGCGGCGGTCGTTACGCGCATGGCCCCGAGTTTCGTCCGCTTCGGCCACTTCGAATTCTTCTACTGGCGTAAACAGCTCGATCAATTGCGCCAGCTCGCCGACTACGTGATCGAAGGTTTCTTTCCGGCATGCCGTGACGCAGCCAGCCCGCATGTCGCCCTGCTCGCAGAGGTCGCGCGCCGCACCGCTCGTCTGATGGCGCAATGGCAGGGCGTCGCCTTCGTCCACGGCGTGATGAACACCGACAACATGTCGATCCTCGGGCTGACGATCGATTACGGCCCTTTCGGATACGTCGATGCCTTCGATGCCGCCTTCGTCTGCAATCACTCCGACGACACAGGGCGCTACGCATACAACCAGCAGCCGCAGATCGCATACTGGAACCTGCATTGCCTCGGGCAGGCATTGATGCCGCTCACCGAAGATCTCGATCGCACGCGCGAAGCATTGCAGGTCTACGAGCACGAATTCGCGCGCGCCATGGAAGCGCTGTTCCAGGCCAAGCTCGGATTGGTCGCGACGCTGCCCGGCGACGCTGCGCTGACCGAACGCCTCATCGGCATCCTGCACGCAAACCGCGTCGACTGGACGCTCTTCTGGCGGCGCCTCGGTGGATTGAAGATCGACGGCAACGTCGCCGACGACGCCCCTTTGCGCGATCTCTTCATGGATCGCGCCGCGTTCGATGCCTGGGCAGCCGAATATCGAGCGCGTCTGCGTGCGCAGGAAGGTGCCGAGGCCACCCGTGCCGAGCGGATGAACCGTGTCAATCCGAAATACGTGCTGCGCAATCACCTCGCAGAACTCGCCATACGTGCGGCGCGCGGCGACGATGATGCGCCCGATTTCTCGGAGCTGCGGCGCCTGCTCGCCGTGCTACGCCGCCCCTACGACGAGCAGCCGGAGGCGGAGCGCTATGCGCAACAGCCGCCCGACTGGGCGACGACACTGCACCTATCGTGCTCGTCGTGACGACCGCACGATTCAACGACGAAGGACATTCGCATTGAAGCTGCTGTTCGACCTGTTTCCGGTCATTCTCTTTTTTGTCGCTTACAAGGTCGGAAACGGTAATCCGGAAGCGTCTGCGCAGCTCGCTGCATCGCTCCTTGGCGGCGTCGTTGCGGACGGCCAGGTCCCCGCCGGACAGGCGCCGATCCTTCTCGCGACGGCGGTGGCGATCGTGGCCTCGCTGCTGCAGGTGGGCTTTCGCCTCGTGCGCAGGCAGAAGGTCGAACCGATGCTCTGGCTGAGCTTCGCTGTCATCCTCGTCTTCGGCGGCGCCACCATCTGGCTTCACGACGAGACCTTCATCAAGTGGAAGCCCACCATCCTCTACTGGTTGTTCGGGCTCATCCTGCTTGTCGGGCGCGTGTTCTGGCGGCGCAATCTCCTGCAGGCAGTCCTGGGCGCGCAGATCGCGGTCGCGCCGCAGATCTGGGAGCAATTGTTATGGCTCTGGATCGTGTTTTTCGCGGCGATCGGCGTGGTCAACCTCGTGGTGGCCTTCAACTTTCCCACCGACTTGTGGGTGAACTTCAAGCTGTTCGGATTGTTCGGGCTCACGTTGGTGTTCACGCTCGCGATGGGAATCTGGCTTGCCCGCCACATCAAGGAAACGCCCGATGCCTGAACCGGATGTGTCGACGCCGGAGCGCATGCGCGTGCTGCTGGAGCAGGCATTCGCGCCGGTGCAGCTCGAGATCGAAGATGAAAGCGCCGCGCACGCCGGCCATCCTGGCGCGCGAGGCGGCGGTGGCCACTATCGCGTCTATCTGGTCAGCGATCGGTTCGGCGGACTGGCCCGCTTGGCGCGCCATCGCCTTGTGTATGATGCCCTGCGAGACCTCATGCAGCGCGATATTCACGCGCTCGCCCTGTCCCTGGTGACTCCCGCTGAGGCGGGCGGTGCCCAGTCTGAAACTCTCACTGGAAGTCAAGGTTCATGATGAAAACTCCGCTGTTTGTCGCGCTCGCATTTGGCGCAAACATCGCATTTGCGCAAAACGTGGCGGTCGTCAACAACAAGCCGATTCCGAAGACTCGCGAGGACGCCTGGGCCAAGCAATTGGTGCAACAAGGCCAGCAGGACACGCCGGAACTGCACAAGATGATCAAGGAAGAGCTGATCCGCCGCGAGGTGTTCCTGCAAGAAGCGCAGAAGCGCGGTATTCCCGATCAGCCCGACGTCAAGTTCCAGCTCGACATCCAACGCCAGAACACGCTGATTCAAGCCCTGATGCGCGACGAACTGAAGCGCAGTCCGGTCACCGACGCGCAGATCCAGGCCGAGTACGACAAGCAGAAGGCGGCGACCAGCCAGAAGGAATACAAGGTCCGGCACGTCCTCGTCGAGAAGGAGGACGACGCGAAGGCCATCATCGACAAGCTCAAGAAGGGCGACAAGTTCGAGGACCTCGCCAAGGTATCGAAAGATCCCGGCTCCGCGGCCAAGGGCGGCGAGCTCGATTGGGCAGGCCCCGATGCTTACGTCAAGCCGTTTTCCGACGCGATGGTGAAACTCGAAAAGGGGAAGTTCACCGAAGAGCCGGTGCAATCGCAGTTCGGCTGGCACGTGATCCGGCTCGACGACGTGCGCGACAAGGAGTTCCCCCCTCTTGCGCAGGTGAACGGCCAGATCAAGGACAACCTCCAGCAGCAGCGCATCCAGGCATTCGTCGAGGACCTCCGCAAGAAGGCCAAGGTGCAGTAAGCCTCGCCGCGTAAGGAAAATGAAAGGGCGCCCTGGAGCGCCCTTTTTCATGTTTGTCCGCGCGCAGCCGCGGCTAGAACTTGTACGTCACCCCGACGCTGAACAGATTGCCTTGGTGAAAGTCCTCGTACTCCGCTCGGATCGCGACACGCGGCGTCAGCGCGAAGCGAGCGCCGCCGCCCAGCAGGAAGTTCACGTCGTTATCGTCGGCCTCGCCGTTCGGTCCGCGAATGCGCTTGCGACCTGCCATCAGGCCGAGCTTTCCGAACAGCGAGAAGTCCTTGTTGATGGGAAGAATGCCGATGCCGGCGCCGCTAACGCCCCAGAAATCCGTCTTCACGTCGCCGAGCGGCGTCGACTCGACATCGCGCGCAAACGTCGTCAATGCCGCTTCCCAGCCGAAGTAGCGAAACAACTGCTGGCCGACGAATCCCTTCAGTCCCACGCTGCCGAAATCGGGGATCCCGATGGCGCCACCGACGTACGTACCCCAGTCGTATGGCGACGCTGATTGCGCGAGCGCCGGCCCGCTCAGAGCTCCCAGGCAGC
>Ga0335084_10000729_pt1 | contig 28894 bp, 24 predicted proteins | sample Lox_Sample_44_FD_206721 | JGI IMG/M metagenome (GOLD analysis project Ga0335084, IMG submission 206721) | Soil microbial communities from Loxahatchee National Wildlife Refuge, Florida, United States - Lox_Sample_4.4 | ecosystem: Environmental > Terrestrial > Soil > Wetlands | place: USA... | reverse complement strand
CAGATCGCCGAGGTCCACGGGGTGCTGGAAAGTAATGTTGGGTACTGACGCCATGCTGACGCCGCCCTCCTCTTGTCCCATGAGGGTGTGACAGATGCTGCAATCCTTGCTCAGCACTTTTCCTGCCCTGCTCACGTGCTGACCGTCATGGCAACGGAAACAGCCATTGAAGTAGAAATGGCCGAGATTATTGGGATGGGTCTCCCAGTTCAATTTCATCTCCGGGAAGGTGGTCCGTCTGAATATTTGCTGGATTTCATCAATCGCATTGCGGATTTCGAGCTGTTTGTTCTTTGCAACTTCGGCGTACTTGCTTTCGTAATATCCGTCAATGTCGTGCGCAATCGCCTGCACCGCCGCTTCGGTCGTGTCGTACTTGCCGGTCAGTGCCGCGACCGCCTGCTGCTTGATGTAGGGAAGAGAAACATCCAATCTGTGAGCCAGCAATGCCTGGTCTACGGCTTGGTCAGGCGGAATGTAAATATGGGTTGGACGATTGTGGCAATCTACGCAGTCCATGCGGTGTCGGGGAGCTTTGGCGATCTGATCCTTGGTTAGCGTGGAATCCTGCGCGTAGTACTCGGTCACCTGTCCCTGCATGTCTTTCACATGGATGTACGATATAAGCTGCCGTCTTTCATCCGCGGCGACGTAGTCAATCTCGTTGCTGATGTTCATGTGCCAGTGGATCCCCGAAGGCGCGCCCGTGGCAGGATCGCCTCCGCCAGTCTTAATCAGCATTCGGATCTGGCGCGGCGTATTCTTTTCGTCGCTGCCGTAGTGGGTAAAAACCTTGAGTTGCGCTCCGTAGAACTTTTTCGGCCAGTGGCACGCTTCGCAGGTTTCCTGTGCCGGACGCAGGTTGTGTACCGGGGTGGGAATGGGCCGCGGGAAAGTATTGAACATAGCGGCAAATACTTGCCGCGTGCCTGACAGCTTCGATTTCACGTACCAGGTCGCGCCTGAGCCCACATGGCATTCCACACATCCTACGCGCGCGTGCGGGGAGAGCTGGTACGCGGTGAATTCCGGCTTCATCACGGTGTGGCAGGTTTGTCCGCAGAACTGTACCGAGTCCGTGAACTCGTAGGCCTTGTAGCTGCCTGCTCCACTGAGCATGACGAACATCACCACAAACGCGCCGAAAGAGATCACAGCACTGCGCTGGCCGGGATCGTTGAGATCGATGCGGGGGTACAACAATAGCTCGCCGACCTGTTTTCGCCGCTCCCGCCAGGCGCCTACACCGACGAGCAGCAGTCCACAAATCAGAAACCCCGGCGCTATCATGTAGGCCAGGATGCCGATGTACGGGCTGGGCCGTGAGGCAATCAAACCGACCAAAGAGAACAGGAAAATATTGCCCAGACTGACCAGCGCCAGCGCCACCCCGGCCAGGCTGATAGGGTTGCGCAGGAGCAGGCGCAACTTGTGCCAATGCTCTTTGGGGTGGGAGGTTTGATTTTCAGGCGCCATGGTTGTTTTCTATCAGAATCTAGAGTGTATTTTCTTGCAGGACAAATCGTGAGCCAGCCTCAGCTCGGCCGCCTTTCGATCTGGCGAACATAAAGACGCAGCCCAATCACCACCGCCACAATTGCGAGCAACGACCAAGCCAGGCCCTTGCGCCGATAGTCCCGTTCCTTGAGTGCGCTCGCACCTTCCTGGTGAGTTTTCGCGGCGATCTGAAGGCCCGCGTCGACGTCCTGCTGCACCCGCGCTGGATTGGCGCTGTGGATGACCACCCGTGACTTGGTGAGCCAGTCCCGCGCCTGGTCCTGTTCCAGTTGCGCGTCGCTGACTTCCATGCCTGCCGACTCAGCCCGGTCCAGAATTTGGCTGGCGTCCTTTACCGAGGTGGCCAGATGATCGAGTTGTTGTGCGATCTCAGTGGCGGCCCGGTACCCCGCGTCGCCCTCAGTATGACAGTTCGTGCAAACCGACTGCGGCCCGGTGCCCAGCATCGCGTCCGTCGGATGTGCGATCCGGTGGTTGCTGTGGCAGGTAACGCATCCGGGAAGCGAAGCCGATTCAAAAGCAGCCTTGTGTGGGCTGGATTCATATAATTGCGCCTGGAAGGCGTGGCACGTTGAACACACATTCTGCACCGCGCTGACGCCTGGCGGCGCTGCGCCGTGGTTGCCGTGACACGTGGTGCAGGTGGGGGCACTCAGGTCTCCGCGCACGGTCAGGGCTTCATGGTGGACGCTGGCGCTGTAGCCCGCGAACTGGTCAGTCGGGATGGAATATCCCTTCATGTAGGCCGCATCGGCGTGGCAGCGGGCACAGGTCTGAGCGATGTTCAAGGGATGGACCTTCGAGCGTGTATCGCTTGCCGGCCGCAGATCATGAACCCCATGGCAATCCGTGCAGACGGCGACTTTCTCATCACCCTTTGTGCGCAGCTTGCCATGCACGCTAGTGAGGTACTGGGCAAACTGGTCAGTGCGCAGCGACGGGTTGTACTGGCGCATGTAGGCACCGTCGGAGTGGCACCGCCCGCACAGCGCCGGGACATCCTTGCGCGCGATCTTGCCGCGGAAGCCCGCTTGCTTGCTCATGGCGTCCTGATCATCCTTGCTCGGATCACCCCCATGGCAACCGGCGCACGTCAGACCTTTCTGAGCGTGAATATCCTGGGAAAACTGCTCCTCGGTAACCTTATAGGGCGGATCGAGCGCGGAGTGGCAGTCCAGGCAACTGTTCGGCGTCTGGGCGTGGGCAACGGAGCCCAGCAACAGCGCCCCCAGGAGCCACCACGGCGGTCTCATCGCGTACTTATTTCGCGAGGTATCCATATAAAGTCATCGATGCCATATACGCCAGGGCAAAAATACCCGCTCCCAGAATCCAACGCTGGCTGCGGCCCTTGCCGTTGCGCTCCAGGAAGGGAAGTAAGGTCCAAATCACTCCCGCCGCGCCGAATAACAGAATTCCGATCACTTCCCCGTCCAATCGCCAGATCTTGGCCGGAATCAATTTCAGCGTCTGAAACATGAACATGAAGTACCACTCCGGCCTGATTCCTGCCGGAGCCGAGGCAAAGGGATCAGCCTTTGTACCCAGCCCCCATGGCGAAAGAGCGGCCAACGCGCCCAGCACGCCCAACGCAATGTACCAGGCCATCAGTTCACGCAGGAGGAAGTTCGGAAAGAAGTGCATCTCCCGCGACTGCTCGGGGTGGGCCGTCCGCTGGGCTTCCACAGCAGGGGGAACACTCATGCCCAGCCTCTGAATCAGTGCCAGGTGGACAAGGATCAGCAATGTAGTGATCCCGGGCAGGACGGCCACGTGGAATCCAAAAAAGCGAGTCAACGTGGCGCCGGTGACTTCTTCCCCACCGCGCAGGAAAATCATTAGAGGCTTGCCGATGAGCGGCACCTGGCCGGCAATGTCCGTACCCACCTTGGTGGCAAAGAACGCCAGCGTGTTCCAGGGCAGCAGATATCCGCTGAAGCCAAAGCCCATAGCGAGGAACAGCAGGATCATCCCACTGACCCACGTGAGTTCCCGCGGCTTGCGGTAGGCGCGGAGGAACAACACGCTGAACATGTGGCAGAAGGCGGTGAAGATCATCAGGTTCGCTGCCCAGGAGTGGATGGACCGCACCAGCCATCCGAACTGCACTCGAGTCATGATGTACTGCACGCTCTCAAAAGCTTCATTCGAGCTGGGACGGTAATAGAGAAGCAGAAGCATGCCAGTGCATACCTGGATGCCAAACAAGAACAATGTAATGCCGCCCAGGAAGTACCAGTGCGAGAGCTTGTGGACCGGGACAGTCTTCTTGCGCAACGGGGCCGTCAGTGCAGCCCAGTCAAAGCGCGCATCCAGCCACTTGCGAACACTGGCCAACAAGTTCAAGCCTCCCGCTTCCGGCTGACTACAAGATCCTCACCCCGCACGTGAACCTGATACTTCTCCAGCGGGCGCGGTGGCGGGCCCGAGACATTGCGTCCGTTCAGGTCGTACATGCCGTTGTGGCAGGCGCACCAGATTTCGTGAAGATCGGTGCGGTACTGGACGGTGCAGCTCAAATGCGTGCAGGTGGCGGAGAAGGCCCGATACTCGCCTTCGCCGACACGGACCAAGAGCCCCGGACGGTTGCCGAAGCGGAAGATCGTTGCACTATTCAGTTTTAGGTCCCCCACCTTGGCAGCGATCACCTCGTCGCCGCCCAGGTCTGCAACCGGCGGTGGGACCAGATAGCGGAGCAGGGGGTACGCGAACGAGACGAGAGAAGCGAATAGGCTGCTGCCCAGGAATAGCTCCACTACACGCCGCCGCGTGGGTCCCACCTCGGGAACCGCTGTGTTCTCCATGTTCGTCCTCGTCTTCAGTTCGTGAGCTACTTCTTCTTCCCCAGTTCCCGAATGTGAGCCAGAACTTGCCCAATCTGCTCAGCCGTCAGCTTGCCTTCGAAGGGTGGCATCTTACCCTTGCCCTTCGAGATGATGGCCGTCAGTTCCGCATCGGTCTGCTTCTGTACCTCCGGGGAACCCAAATCGCGGATGTTCAGCTTCTTGCCCATAGGGGTCTCGCCCTTGCCGTCGGCGCCGTGGCACATGGCACACTTTGTTTTGTACCAGGTTGGTCCATCCTGTGCCGCCAACGGAGTGCTGCCGGTGACCGCCACCACTACAACTACGACCGTTGCCAGCAGACCTAGCCGCGTGTTTTCCTTTTTGCCTTTCATGACTTCCTCCGTGTTTATTGTTAAGTTGTCAGCGTGACCGCCCATTGTATTCCCGCCTCGGTTTCATCCGCGGCGCTGGTGCACCGAAATTGGCACTTCGCCGTCACCGTGTGCATCGAGTTCACGACTCGTGCTCGGTGTCCGGGCTCTTGCTCCTTGTGTCGGTGCCTTCTGTTTCCTTTGGCACCGGCCCTTGCGTCTCCGGTCTCGGGCCTGGAACGTGGCTGGCTTCCAGCAGGGCTTCCAAATCCAGGGGATGTTCCGCCTGGTAGTGGTCGAGGGGCAATTGCCCGTCCCACCACGCCCAGTTCATAGGGTAGGCGTCCGGGTCGAAGAAGACCTGATAAAAATGCCACACCACAATGGCCAGGCTGGCCAGGACAGCTTCGTAGAAATGGATCGCTGTGGCCACGTCCAGCCACCAGCGTGGCCCCAGATTGCCTACCGTGATCGCGGCCCAGAGCATCACGCCGGTGACCGCCATGATGAGGGTGCCCCACACCAGCGCCCAGTATTCCACCTTTTCCGCGTAGCTAAAACGCCCAAAGGGAGGTTTGTTCGGGATCAGGCCGAGATGATAACGGAGATTGTTCCAGAATTCGGCAGCATCCCCGGTTGCCGGCCGAATGTCCCGCAGCAGTCGGTGGCCGTCGCGGTAAAACGCCAGATATACGAGATGATAGAAGGCAGCCGCGATCAGCACGATGCCCGCGATGCGGTGGACGATGCTGCGCAGGCTTTCGTTCATTCCCAGAACCAGATACTTGAACCAGGAGTCAGGAAACTTCAGGGCGAAACCCGTGAACACCAGCACGGTAAAGCTGGCAAACAAAACCGTATGCTGGATGCGCTGTCCCCGATTCATCCGGATGACCGTCCGCCCGCCCTGTCTTCTGCGGCGTGCGATGGCCTTGAACCTCCAGATAATGAAGTTATGTGTAATCATGCCGCTAACCAGGAGCACGATGAGCACGATATAGAACCCTCGCACCCAGCGGACTACAACGCTGCCGGTGTCGTTCGAGAGCGGCGCGTTGATGTGCACCCTCGCGGCGACAAATTGCTGGGTCGCGCCGCGATGACACTGGCCGCAGGTCTTGACCAGGTTGGCTGGGTTGACGGTGGAGCGCGGATCGCTGGAGGGCAAAATGTTGTGTATGCCATGGCAACTGGCGCAATTGGCCACCAGCGTCGACCCTCGCCGCGAGGCCAAACCATGGTAGCTCGCCAGGTAAGTTGACACCCGATTCCCTGCAAAGCCGAATTCCCGGGTGAGTTGCACGCCTTCGTGGCAATGCGCGCACGCCAGGTTCTGCGTCGATACCTGCGAATTCGGGTCCGTATGCGACTTGATGGAATGAATGCCGTGGCAGTCGGTGCAAATCGGCGCCTGCCCGTTTCCGCGCGCAATGGCTTGGCCGTGAATGCTCTGCTGGAATTCCCGTTCGACCGGGCCATGGCATTTGCCGCAGGTATGGGGAACATTGAACTTAAATATCGGCGACTTGGCGTCAGCCGCGGTCATGATGTCATGCGCGCCGTGGCAATCGGTACAGACTGCTGCCCTTTCCACCCCCTTCGCGACAGCCTGGCCGTGCACACTCTCCTGGTAGGAGACAAATTGCTGGGTGGTGCCGCCGGCGGCTGCCATCACAAACTTCTGGTTGTGGCAGGTGCCACAGGTGATGGGAATATTTGCGTGATTGGTTCGTGACTTGGGATCGGTCGAGGGCAGCAACTCGTGAGGACTACCGTGGCAATCGGTGCAGGCGGCGCCGGGCTCAGTGCTGCCCGGACGGGACTTGGCGTGCAGGCTGTGGTCGAAGGCTGCTTGCTGCCCGCTATGGCAAGTGGCGCAGGAGACTTTGGCTGGCAGGTTCGCGTGGGGAGAAGTCTTGACGTCGGTATGGCAATCCACGCAGGCAAACATGCCACCATGCATCGAGTTCTTGAACTTGACCGGATCGACGTACAGAGTCACACGCTTGCCGTTGACGTCGTGGGCGAGGCCGGCATCGCCGTGGCAGGTCAGACAGTCTTCGTTCGTGGGCTTCTGCGCAGCCGCCGCGTCGGCGCCAAGCAGCAGGGTCAGTATCAGGCACCCAGCCGTGGCCGCTGCGCGCACCATCGCAACCAGTTCACTTACCCTTGGCCAGCTGGCGGATATAGGCGACGAGATCCTTGATCTGCGCGGTGCTCAATTTGCTCTCATAGGCGGGCATCTTGTTCTTGCCTTTGGTGGTGATGGTGATCAATTCTGCGTCGCTCATTTTTTGCACATCGGCGGAGGTGAGGTCCCGTATTCCCATTTTCTTTCCGACTGGGGTATCACCTTTGCCGTCAGCGCCATGACACATGGCGCACTTTGCCTTGTAGGTGGCAGCCGCATCATCCGCCGCGGCGGGAGTGCTCCAAAGTGCCAAGCCGGCTGCCAGTATGGCTAACACCACAGCTCGCGACAGATTGATTCTTGCGCTTCCCATTTTCATCTTCCTCCTTGAAGTATCCAATCCCGTGACCCGGATTTGAAAGACCAATGCAAGGCGTTCGAGGGCCTAAAAGTGATACTCGACCGTCGCTGCTAGATAGTGCGCCCGGTACGAGGGCTGGTCGGCCCCTAAAAAAAGATATCTGGCAGCACTGGTATCGCCCACCAGAAAGTATGGATAAAACGGACTGGGCGTACCCAGCAGCGGATTGGTGCATCCGGGCACCGGCGCTCCCGGCGGCAGCGGGCTGACGCAGCCCATGTAGGGCGTCATGGCGCTGGTCTGGTAGTCCTTCGAATCGAATTGCTGGTAGCGATACTCGACCTTGGAGGTCACGTTCTTGGTCAGCTTGTAGCGGAAGATGGCTACCACCTGGTGGTTGCGGCTGACGGTCTCCGGGTAGTCCACGGCTGCGTTGGTGCCAATGAGCAGGAATTCGTCGGGACCCGTGAGGAGAGTGGGGTCACCGAACGGCCGGCTGTCCACATGGCCTTTCGCCGCAGACAGCGTGTAGTAGGTGTTGAGATTCGCCCTCTTGTTGAAGTGCACATCGATACCGCCGGCAAGAATGTGGACGAATTCGCGGGAAGTGCTTCCCCAATCATTGTTGGCGCTATCACAACCCCGCCCGGAAATGCTGCAGTCCAACGGCGTGGGTGTAGCCCCGCCCGGCACGCGGTACCTTGAGGCCATGGCTTTGTAGTAGCGCTCATAGGAGTACTCGGCAAACATCGTCACCGCGTTGGTCAGGGTGAAGTCGCTATCGAAGCCGGCGTTGTATGAAAGATCTTTCAGGACTCCATACAGGTAGTACGGATACGTAGTGCCCGCAATGAAGTTCAGCGGCGTTGCGCTGTTGACTCCGCCCCGGTGATTAAAGTCGTCCTGCAACGTCCCACCGAACCCCGAGAAGCTCAGCCGGTCGGTGGGGCTGTATTCGATCTGGGCATCTCCGCGGTTGCGGGTCCGGGTGGCCTCGTCAAAGCGCCGGCTAAAGACCTGGTCGGCAGTAATTCCCCCGTTAATTTCCAGGGTTTGGTCATCCAGGTACTGTTCCGGGTTGCGAGCTGAATAGCGGTAAGACACCCGGAACGACAGGTCCTTGCGGGGCGCCGAGTCGATGGCGGCCACGAATCCATTTTCGGTCGAATGCTCGACGTCGCGATGCGAGCGGTCCATGATTTCGCCTTCGTAGCCTACTTTCACCGAACTCTTCTTGGCGTAGTACCAGTTGCCGGTCACCTCGATGTTCTTCCGGTTGTATCCAAACGGGGTATTTTCCTCCGGGCTGGTGGGATTCGCGGCCGCTATATCGCCCTCCACGGGAGTGAAACTGAGCACCGGAGTGTCGTTGTTGTAGTCGTATTGCCGGTACCCGGCTTTGATGGCGAACTTCTTGCCGATGGTCTGGATCAATTTGTAATTCATGGCCAGCGTCTGCTTCTCTCCGTGCAGGCTCGAAGCCGGCAGGGACCCAGTGCCCGCCAGCAATATGGCATTCGTCGTGTAGGGCAAAAAAGAATCATTTTGCCGCAGCCAGCCGGCGTTGATGCTGGCCAACAGGCGGAGATGCTTCATCAACAGGAACGAACCGGCAAAGTTAATGTAGTGCGCCTGGTTGTCCGGGTAGAGGTCCACCTGGCCTCTTGCTGGACCTTGGGTTGCGCTCGTGCAACCGTTGGGCTGGACGCAGTCGGTGGTGCGGAAGGGATTGTCGAAAACCAGCGCACTGATATCGTTCTGAAAATATGACCCCGTGTAGCCGATTTGAATCCCAAGTCTTTTCCGAGCGTATTCTGCTCTGACCTTCACCGTGTTATTGAAGTAATCAATTGGTTCCGGTACTTCGGCCCCGTAGCCGCCGGTCAGCGCGGCACTGGGGCTGGAGTTGAAGATCAGGCCAATCGGGCGCGTGCCGGACTCATGCTCGCGCGAATAAGAAGCCAACAGATCCCAGTACGAACCGAAGTTATAGGCCAACAGCACCGTCCCGGCGCGGCGCTCGATGGCAGGAACGATGAAGTTCATGCCGGGCACCAACTGGGTCTGGATGGTGCTCGGGAGCGCGGTTGAGCTGGCGATGGTCTGCAATGCGTTCCGGGTAACCAAAGGGATGGTGAGAACCGCCCAGGTCGTGCTATTTCCCGCGGTGTTGGTGTAGAGGGTGCGGGCGGTATTCGAATAGGTGTGGGGAATTTCGTCGTAGCGGACCTGCAACTTGAAGCGGTTCCAGGCTCCGAAAGTCCCCAGGTAGCTTTGGTCGCGATAGATGGCATTATTCGATTGCACATCCAGGAAATACTTGGACCCGGCGATGTCATCCATACTCAGGCGGACCTTGGGGATGAAGAATCCGTCACGCAGGTCGCGGTATTCGTTGTACTTCGACGTTTTCAGGGAGGGATCGAAGGGCAGGTCAGGGCGGCCGTACACGTCACCCCAACTCCAGCGGGCGCCCATTTCGGCTACGCCCGCAACGGGTGGGGTTTGGTCCTGGCCGAATACGGTCAGCGGCGCCAACAGGAGCGTGAGCATCAGTGACAGGCATTTCGTTCTGGCGGTCTTCATGGCTCTCTCCTTGCTAACGCATAAAGAAATTACCCGAGGGGTGGTTCGACCCGTGAATCTGGGAGTGGCAATTGGTGCAGCCCCGGTTAAAGTTCTTGATGGAACCGAGCGGCTGGGGTTGCGTGGGGTGGCGGCTCGCGTCGTGGCAAGAGTCGCAAACCCGCGGCATCCGCACCTTCAGCAATTGTGGATTACTGCTACCGTGGGGCTCGTGGCAGTTGGCGCAGTTCTCCATGACTGGAGGATGCTCCCACAGAAAGGGGCCGCGCCGTTCGGTATGGCAACTAAGGCAGTTCTCGTTGATCGAGCTTTGTAAGAGCTGGCTCGGATTCGGGCTGCCGTGCGGGTTGTGGCAACTGGTGCAGGTAACTTTGCCCTCGCGATAGGGCATGTGCGAGGAGCGCTGCAACTGCGCCCGCCGCATCTGGTGGCATTGCAGGCACAACTCCGGTTGCGGCAGCTTGGTGCCTACGTGTTCGGTCAGGGGCGCTCCATAACGCGAATCGACGCTGGCCAGTTCGGCATATTTTTCCGCGGGGCTGCCGTAGTGGATCTGATGGCAGTCCACGCAGGCCATGGCTCGCGACTCGTGGGGGCTGCCGGTCCAGAACATCTGATTGCCCTTGTTGTGGCAGGACAGGCATGCCGCATTACGCTCCTCGACCGGAGTGTTGGAATCCTTGGTGAAGCGTACCGGGATGGTGTCCTTGCCGCCCCCGGCCTCCACGTGGGTCTTGCCCGGTCCGTGACAGGCTTCGCAGCCCAGCTTCTCCAGTGGCGTCCTGGCATGTGCCATGGCGTTACCCATGATGGTGTGGACGAAGCTCTTCTCCTGGTCGGCATGGCAGGTCACGCATACCTCGGAGCCCACATAATCGCCTTCCGGCTGAGCGGCAGCTGGAGCGGCGGAGGATGAAGGCCCGGCTGCTACTGGCTTGCTTTCTTGCGCCTCACTTCGCGGCACGGCGATAGCCGCGGCGCCAGCCAGCACAAGCAGGATTCGCCGAAACGAAATGAAAGACTTCATCTCTCCCTCTCCTCGAACCCGGAGTACGCTACTTATGGAGTTCTGACCCTTGCCCTGAATCCGTCACTAACGGTTAAGGCGTTACGCTCGCCCACGCACGGCCATTCCGACGTCTCTCCGCGGACCAAGGCTAACTCATCGCAGCTCCCAGCCCAAGTGCTTTATCCGATGCGGATTGTGAATGTCCGGAGGCCCAATTGATCAGCAACGATAGCCCGAGGGCATTCCCCAAGACTGTGCAAAATTGAACAGTCTTTTGCTTCACCCCTTACTTCTGGCCGAATCTAACAACAGATGGCGCTCTTCACGCCATCGGCGGAAGCAAAAAATTCATTAGTTTTTGCTATTACTCGCGGCCCAGACAGCCGGTGCCACCTGCAGCCGCGATTCTTAGCAGGGTCACAGAATCTTGCTGGGGCCACAGTAATCGCCATCACTTACACTTGTGATCTCGATCACTCCCCGGCCAAAAAATGCAAAAAACACGTAGCAGGCTGCTGCCCTACCATTGGTGGACCTGGTCCGCTGATGGGCGAGAACCCATCAGCCGCGCACCGTGAGCACCGGGCATTGCGCTTGCGCGACTACCTGCGAAGCCACTGGCCAGGGCTTGTGCTCCGACAGGGCACTCCCGCTCGATTTCCGTACTCCCATCACGATCAGATCGACATCTCGCTCCTTGGCGAGGCCCAGAATGCCGTCCGCCGGGAGCTCAAAACCTGCCACAAACTCCGGCTTGCACCAGTTTTCTGCCTCGGCGGGCACCAGAGTCCACAACTCCTCCAGAACGCTGGAGGCGTCGGATTCCTGATACTCGACTGGAGCCAGGGGCATCAGCCGAAACAGGATCAGGTTAGCCTGATTCTCTTCTGCCAGAGACAGGGCGTATGGAAGAGCTTTCAGCGAAGTCTCAGAGCCGTCGGTGGGAAAGAGGACAGTCTTGATCGTCCAACTGAGGCAGCTCAAGGCGGGCACCTGGGGATTGACCGTCAGGACAGGGCAAGTTGCTCTCCTATAGATCTTCTCCGCCTCTGATCCCATCATCAGTTTTCTCAGTCCTTGCCTTCCGTGGGTTCCGGTAACCACAAGGTCGATCTTTTCCTTCTGAATGATGTGGGAGATCACGCCCCAGACCTCGCCGCGCTCTAACAGCAGCTTGGCGGGCCTTACCTGGGGAGAGTTGCCCAGGGCAAATACCGCCAGTCTTTCCTCCGCCTCCAGCCATGCCGGATCATCCTCAACCGGCAACGGATCCACAGGGACACCCAGGGGAAGCTCAGGGCTAAGCGCATGCGCAATAACCATCTTTGCTCCATATTGACCGGCCAGAGCGGCTGCGTATGGCAGGGCAGTTTTCGAAACGGCTGAGAAATCGGTGGTGACCAGGATATTGCTGAGCGAAATCCTCGTATTCGTGCGAAGGGCCTCCATGTGGTGCCTCCTCTCAGGATGCTGCCTCCACGAAATGTTTATAGGCACCTCTCGAGGAACCTGCGGTGACCCCCGTCACTGGTCGCGGTGATGCCGGCCACATCTGTTCCGGGTTGCATCCGATAGAAAGGATTAGCGATTATTGACGTGGCACGGGAGAAGAGAAATGAAGCAAGAAACAGCCATTCTAGATGGGAACGAAGCAGCGGCCTCAGTAGCCTACCGTGTTAACGAAGTGATCGCTATCTACCCCATCACGCCGGCCTCGCCGATGGGGGAGTGGTCCGACCAGTGGAAGTCGGAGGGCCTGCAAAACATCTGGGGTGCGGTGCCCAGCGTCATCGAGATGCAAAGCGAGGGAGGAGCCGCCGGCACCCTGCATGGCGCGCTGCAGGCGGGAGCACTCGGGACTACGTTCACCGCCTCGCAAGGTCTGCTGCTCATGATCCCCAACATGTATAAGATCGCAGGAGAACTGACCCCGACTGTCATTCATGTGGCTGCCCGCGCTCTGGCTACGCATGCCCTTTCGATCTTCGGCGACCACAGCGACGTGATGGCCGCGCGCGCCACCGGCTTTGCCTTGCTGGCCTCGAATTCCGTGCAGGAAGCCGGCGATTTCGCCCTGATTGCGCAGGCGGCGGCGCTCGAGTCGCGCATCCCTTTCCTGCACTTTTTCGACGGTTTCCGCACCTCCCACGAGGTCAACAAGATTGTTCCACTGAGTGATGACGATCTGCGTGCACTGATTGACGACAAACTGGTTCGCCAGCATCGGCAGCGCGCATTGTCACCCGATCACCCTCAGCTGCGCGGCACGGCACAGAATCCCGACGTATTTTTCCAGGCGCGAGAGGCCATCAATGCTTTCTACCGGGCGTGTCCGACAATCGTGCAAAACGTGATGGATCGCTTCACCCAGCGCACCGGCAGGAGCTACCGCCTGTTTGATTATGTCGGAGCACCGGATGCCGAGCGGGTGATTGTGATGATGGGCTCCGGCGCAGGAGCAGTGGAGGAAGCGGTAGAACATCTGTTAGAGCGGGGCGAGAAGGTCGGGCTTCTGAAGATTCGGTTGTACCGTCCTTTTGCGGGAGAAGTGTTCCTGTCTGCTCTCCCGAAGTCGGTGCGCGGCATCGCGGTCCTGGATCGAACCAAAGAGCCAGGCAGCCTGGGCGAGCCGCTCTACCTGGATGTAGTAACCGCAGTGAGCGAGTCGTCGTTGGGAAACGGCAACGGTGTCCGGATGGCTCCGCGGATAATCGGTGGCCGCTACGGTCTGGCGTCGAAGGAATTTACACCTGCCATGGCGAAGGCCACTTTCGACGAGCTGAAGAAGCCCGCGCCCAAGAACCACTTTACCGTCGGGATTCGCGATGATGTGACCCACACCAGTCTGGAGTACGACCCTGAGTTCTCCACCGAAGCCCGCGAGACCGTACGCGCCCTGTTCTATGGACTTGGTTCCGATGGAACTGTTGGAGCCAACAAGAATTCGATCAAGATTATTGGAAAGAATACGGACAACTACGCCCAGGGATATTTTGTCTACGACTCCAAGAAGGCAGGGTCGGTGACGGTCTCTCATCTGCGTTTTGGTCCGCACCCTATCCGGTCTTCTTATCTGATTACCCGGGCCACCTTTGTCGCCTGCCACCAGTTTCAGTTCATGGAGCGCATGGACGTTTTGAACTGCGCCGAACCCGGTGCCACGTTTCTTCTGAATTCGCCTTTTGGCGTGGACGAAATATGGGACCACCTGCCGCAGTCGGTGCAGGAAACCATCATTCAAAAAAAGCTCAAGTTCTACGTGATCGACGCCTATAAGGTCGCGCGCGAGACCGAGATGGGCAACCGCATTAACACCGTGATGCAGACCTGTTTCTTTGCCATCAGCGGGGTTCTGCCGCGCGAGCAGGCGATTGAAGCCATCAAGGACGCCATTCGCGAAACCTACGGAAAACGCGGCGAGGCCGTGGTCGCCAAAAACTTTGGCGCCGTGGACCACACGCTCAGCGATCTCCACGAGGTCAACGTTCCGGCCGCCGCCACCAGCAAGCTGAGAGTTCTGCCCCCGGTCTCCGAGCGCGCACCGGCGTTCGTTCGGGATGTCACCGGCGCCCTGATCGCGGGACGCGGAGATGACCTTCCGGTGAGCGCCATGCCCATCGACGGCACGTTTCCGACGGGAACAGCGATGTGGGAGAAACGAAATATCGCACAACAGATTCCGGTCTGGGACGAACAACTCTGCATTCAGTGCGGCAAATGCGTGATGGTTTGCCCGCATGCGGTCATTCGGGGCAAGGTCTATGACGCCGCCCTGCTGGCCAATGCTCCGGCGGGCTTCAAGGCGGAGAAGCCGCGCTGGCGCGAATTCGAAAGCCTGCGCTACACGCTGCAGGTTTCGCCGGAAGACTGCACCGGATGCGAACTCTGCGTCGAAATCTGCCCGGTAAAGAGCAAGAGCGAGTCAAAGCACAAAGCCATCAATATGCAGCCCCAGGCGCCGCTGCGCGAAGCGGAAAGCGCCAACTGGGATTTCTTCACCAAACTCCCGGATGCCGACCGGGACCTGCTTTCCCACGGCCAGGTAAAAGACGTCCAGCTGCTGGAACCGCTCTTCGAATTTTCCGGGGCGTGCGCGGGTTGCGGGGAGACACCTTACATCAAATTGCTCACCCAGCTCTATGGTGATCGCCTGATGATCGCCAACGCGACGGGTTGCTCGTCGATATACGGCGGCAACCTGCCCACGACACCTTACACCGTCAACTCTCTGGGGCGAGGCCCGACCTGGTCCAATTCTCTTTTTGAGGACAATGCCGAGTTCGGACTGGGTATGCGGTTGGCAGTGGACAAGCAGGCTGACTATGCACGCGTGCTGGTGAAGCGGCTGGCCACGCACCTCGGAGACTCTCTGGTAAACGGGTTGCTGAATGCGGATCAATCGAGTGAGGCTGGCATCGGCGCGCAGAGGGAGCGCGTGGCCGAATTGAAGAAGAAGGGCCTGGCCATGGATTCGCCCGCAGCGCGCGATCTGCTGGTTGTCGCTGACGCCCTGGTGCGCAAGAGCGTCTGGCTGGTGGGCGGCGACGGCTGGGCCTACGACATCGGCGCCGGCGGACTCGACCACGTACTGGGCTCCGGGCTCAACGTCAACGTCCTGGTGCTCGATACCGAAGTCTATTCCAATACGGGTGGACAGATGTCGAAGGCCACGCCGCGCGGCGCGGTGGCAAAGTTCGCTTCCGGAGGCAAGGATGTCGGCAAGAAAGATCTGGCCATGGAAGCCATCAGCTATGGATCGGTCTATGTGGCCCGGGTGGCCATGGGGGGCAGCGATACTCAGACCGTGAAAGCCTTCGTCGAAGCGGAAGCCTATAACGGACCCTCGCTCATCATCGCCTACAGCCACTGCATAGCCCACGGCTATGACATGAGCCAGGGTATGGCACAGCAGAAAGCCGCGGTGCTCTCGGGTTACTGGCCATTGATGCGTTACAACCCCGACCTGCGTCTGGAAGGAAAGAATCCCTTCCAGCTCGATTCCCGAGCTCCCAGTATTCCCTTCAAGCAATACGCCTACCAGGAAGCCCGCTACACCATGCTAGCGCGCAGCAATCCTGAGGTGGCGCGCGAACTGCTGCAGCAGGCACAGGAGGATGTCCGCCGGCAGTGGAGTGTTTACTCCAACCGGGCGGCCATGCCTGGCACTGCCGAAACTCCCGGCAAAGCTGCCTCCGAACCAGCCCCATCCACGCCGCAACCCGTCACCGCAGGAGAACAGAAATGATCGACATTACAACCACCTATCTCGGCTTGCCGATGAAATCACCGATTGTGGCTTCAGCGTCTCCGCTGTGCGAATCGCTGGAAAACATAAGGCATCTCGAAGACGCCGGGGTAGGGGGCGTCGTACTGCCCTCCCTCTTTGAAGAACAGCTGGACCTGGAGAGCCAGGCGGTCGATTCCGATCTCTCCCGCGGCAGCGAGAGTTTCGCCGAATCGCTCGACTACCTACCCGATATGCGTACCTACAATCTGGGGGCGGACGGCTATCTGGAGCTGATTCGAAAAGCGCGGCAACGAGTTTCCATTCCTGTGATCGGCAGCCTGAATGGCGTTTCTCCGGGTGGCTGGGCCCGCTATGCCGGCCTGATGGAGCAAGCGGGGGCGGACGCAATCGAGTTGAACATCTACGCCATCATCACCGACCCCAATATTCTTGGCGCAGACGTCGAACGAAACTATTGCGATCTGGTACGGCAGGTCAAAGCGAATGTCAGTATTCCCGTTGCCGTGAAGTGTTCCCACTCTTTTAGTGCGTTTGCAAATATGGGTAAACAGTTGGACGCCGCGGGCGCCAACGGACTGGTCCTCTTCAACCGCTTTTACCAGCCGGATTTCGATATTGAGTCTCTGGAAGTGGTGCCCAGCCTGACCCTGAGCCGCCCTCAGGAACTGCTGCTGCGGCTGCACTGGGTCGCCATCCTGTATGGCTGGGTCCGCGCCGACCTTGCGGTCACGGGGGGTGTGCACAGCGCCCAGGACGTTTTGAAATCCATGATGGCGGGAGCGAACGTCGCCATGATGACTTCCGCGCTGTTACAGAATGGTATTGACCACGTAACCTCGGTTCTCAAGGACCTGGTTCGCTGGATGGAAGAGCATGAATACGAATCGATCCGGCAAATGCGCGGCAGTATGAGCCAGCGTTCTGTGTCTGATCCAACCGCTTTCGAGCGTGGCAATTACATGCGGGTGCTTAGCTCCTACGTGGTACGACATACGGGTTAGAAAGGTTTGGACCGGGGGTGGCCAGTTTGAAACGACAAAGAAAGGACGATCACCATGAGCGGTGAGGCCGGTCACAGACGTACCCGCGCAGCCCGGCGAAAATGAGTTTGTGCCACACCGCCATCTCGCGAAGGGGAACATATGGCAGACACCGGAGAAGATCGAGAGATCAAGGCACGCACTGAAGCGAAGGAAGCGGAGACCGTCGCGGAGGCCAAGAAGCTGTTGCAAAAATCGATTGCAACGACACACGAGGCGTTGAGCAAACGCCGCCGCATTGCCAGGAAGGAGAATGTGGCGCCCAGCCGATAGCGATTTAGCGGGGATTCGGCTCACCGGGTAGTGCCGCCAAGTTGCCTTGGCTTGAGGGTTTGTCGAGGGAGGAATTTGCTATGACAGAGTCGCCAAAGAAACGGATCCTCATCGTGGACAATGATGAGCAGGAATCAAGCAAGCTCGGAGCGATGGTACAGCGAGCGGGCTATGATCCGATCACCACATGGAGCGGACTGGAAGCCCTGGAGATTCTCACATCCCAGAAAATCGACATCCTTGTAGTGAGCAGTTACCTGCCCGATATGTACATCGGAGATTTTCTTTCCAGACTGGCCAACTTGCCGGTCCAGCCCTGTTCAATTGTTATGCAGGAAGGAAAAAACGTGAATGCGACCTTATTGAAGGTCCAGGACATGATCGGAGAGCAACACTTGCAGGCGAAATAAAGGCAGTCGCACTTGGCAGAATGTAATCCTGAAGCGATCTAGAATAGCAATTGCGCGACTTACGCGAAGGTGTGAATGAAGGCCGCCGTTCTAGACTCCCCTCGAAATATTTCCGGGTGCCCCCTTCGGATTGGCCAGGTTCCCCAGCCTGTCGCCAAGGCGGGGCAGGTTCTCTTACGGGTGCGAGCCTGCGGCGTCTGCCGGACCGACCTGCATATCGTTGAGGGCGAGCTTCCACTTCGGCGGGAAGAGTTGATTCCTGGCCATCAGATCGTCGGCGAGATCATAGAAGGCGCGACGCCGGAAGTCCCCTTGGGGACGCGGGTTGGAGTCTCCTGGATCGGTGGCATTGACGGGACGTGCTGGTATTGTCAGCGCGGCCGCGAAAACCTCTGCGATTCGCCCACCTTTACCGGTTACACCGTGAACGGGGGATACGCGGAATACGCACTTGCCCGCGCTGACTTCGTTTTCCCGCTACCTGCAGGTCTGGATGATCTGCATGCTGCACCTCTTTTGTGCGCCGGCATTATCGGTTTTCGCAGTCTCCGAGTGGCCGGCGTTGAACACGGGGAGCGGGTAGGGCTGTTCGGTTTTGGGGCCTCGGCGCATCTTGCCATCGCCGTGCTGCGGGCCTGGGGATGCGACGTCTATGTCTCCACCCGGGGCGCCTCCCATCAGCGTTTGGCGCAATCGCTCGGCGCAACCTGGGTGGGGAGTGAAACCGAGAAGCCTCCGGTCGAGCTGGACCGGGCCGTGACCTTTGCCCCCAGCGGCGATGTAGTCGTGGCCGCTCTGGGGAGTCTGCGAAAAGGTGGGGTGGTGGCGATCAACGCGATTCACCTGGACCGGATTCCTGAATTCGACTATGACCGCCTGCTCTGGGGAGAGCGCCAGCTTCGCAGCGTGGCCAATATGACTCGCTCCGATGCCCGGGATTTTCTGCCAATCGCGGCTGAAATCGGTCTTCGGCCCAAGGTGACAGTGTTTCCTCTCGACCAGGCCAACGAGGCCCTGGCCGCCGTGAAAGCCGACGCTATTGATGGCGCGGCTGTGATCGTTCCCTGACATCCTGCGGAAAAACGAACGAGGCGCTAACGCGCCACGCATGTTCAGTAGTCCGGCGCCGCGACTGGGGAGGCTGCGGAAAAAGTCGTAGAGGCGAGGAAAGCTCACCACAGGCGCTGAAGCGTGAGTCAATCCCGACGGCTGGACGGCCCGGCTGAAGTCGGGCCCTCCCCAAACCTCCTCGAAATAGTTTTTCCGCAGCCTCTGAACTCGTGCCCTTCCCTAAAACGCCTGAGATTTTGCGTCGCGACTTTCCTGAACGCGCGCGAGCTTCACGATCGGATGTTGTGGGTGCGTCGTATCACTCCACCGGGTGATGCCAGTCACATCCCCGGAGCCGATATGGGAACAGACTAGCGTTCAACTGGCCGGAGGATTCATATGGCGAGCAAGAAGCGCGATCTCCTCGAGGTCCTAACCCTGGAACTTGAGTTCCTCAGGAGTGGAGGCTACCGGAAGGCGTCTTCGTGGCGCCCGCCATTTTTGTTCGAGGATTCTCCTACCTGCCTGAATTTTGACCAGCCGGGACTGAAGAGACCTTGCTCTGAATGCGTCCTGATGCAGTTGGTGCCGCCGGAGTTTCGTGACAGACAAGTTGCATGTCGTTACATTCCGTTGAATGAACAGCGCGAAACCGTTCAGTCACTTTATCAATGTGGCACACCAGAAGAACTCGAGACGGCAGTGATCGAGTGGCTTATGAACACGATCCAGAAGCTGAGACTGGAACGGGGCGAGGGGCGCTTCGATCTGGATGGTCCGACGCCCGAGACAGGGATCGGGGAGGTCTGAAACAGACTGTGGCAACAAGAAGGCAATGTTTTCCAAATGTTCAAATCCGGATTGCGATAGAACGTTTGACTATCGCCGGGGTCGGCTGTTTCGCTTTGACATCGATCAGGCGGACAGCAAAAGCGCGGGCCCCTGTGTCCGGCATTTTTGGCTCTGTGACGGATGCTCTCAGACTCACGACCTGGAATGCCGCGATGTGGGAGTGATGATCAGGTCGCGAGTGGGGACCGAGGTGTCTCGTCCTATCTGCAGTTGCGCCAACTCAGGACTGGGCCTGTGTTTTGCGAAGCGGAGGGTTGCAGGGGGCTTGCTCTGAGGCTGGTGCAGTGCTAAGTTTCCCACCTGATGGGCCAATCGGAATTAAACTACAATGAAGGTCTGAGCCACGGGGATGATAAGTTTCGCCGCCTGCTGGAAGCAGCGCCCGACGCCATCGTCATTGTGGATCGCAGCGGGCGAATGCTGCTGGTTAACTCGCAGACGGAGAAAATGTTCGGCTACACCAGAGAAGAACTAATCAACCAGACCGTCGAGATTCTGATTCCGGAAAATTTCCGCCAAAAACATCCGCAGCATAGGAATGCCTATCACACCGCACCTCACCCGCGCCCCATGGGCATCGGTCTCGAGTTGCTCGGCCGACGCAAGGATGGCAGCACATTCCCGGTAGAAATCAGCCTCAGCCCGCTGGAGCAAGAGGGCGGTGTATTGGTCACGGCCGCGATTCGCGATGTGACCGAACGCAAGCGGGTCGAAGAGGCCTTGCGCCAGAGCCAGGAGCGCTTTCAGACGTTGGTGGAGGAAGTGAAGGACTATGCGATTTTCATGCTCGATCCCAAAGGGAGAATATTGAGCTGGAACCAGGGCGCACAAAAGATCAAGGGCTACGCGGCTGATGAAATCATCGGCCAGCATTTTTCATGTTTCTACACTTCCGAAGACCTGGATATTGGCAAGCCGGACGAGGAGCTGAGATTGGCCGCAGCCGACGGCCGCTGGGAAGAAGAAGGCTGGCGGCTGCGCAAAGATGGTTCACGCTTCTGGGCCGATGTGGTGATCACCGCGCTGCATGACAAGGACGGCAACCTGCTGGGGTTTACCAAAGTCACGCGAGACATCACCGAGGGAAAGCGGGCCCGCGAGGCCTTCCTGCTGGAAGTGACCAACGCCCTGGTGTCAAATCTCGACGTCCGCCAGCTGCTCTCCGCCATTGCCGCCTGTGTCCGTCAGGTAAAGCCGTTCGACTATGCCACACTTGCGCTCTACGACGCGCCCTCCCAGATGCTGCGCATGCACGTGCTGGAGTCTTCGGCTGGCGCTGAGGCCAACGCTGCTTCAGAGGAAGAGCCTCTGGTTCCCCTGGGCGACTCGCCCGCGGGCTGGGCGTACACCACCCGGAAGCCCTTGTTGCTCAAAGGCCAGTCTGGCGAAAAATGGCCTTTCGAAATGCCGCCGCAATTTGCCCATCGATCGCTAAAGTCCGGCTGTTGGATTCCATTGATCGGGCGGGAGGGCGTGATCGGGACGCTGAATGTGTTTAGCCGGCGTACCGGAAACTTTGCTGACGACGATGTGAACCTGCTTACCCAGATTGCAGGCCAGGTGGCCATAGCCCTGAGCAATGCCATGGCGTTCCGGCACATTTCCGAACTCAAGGACCAACTCACCGAGCAGAAACAATACCTTGAAGATGAACTCAAAACCGAATTCAACTTCGAGGAAATTGTCGGCCACAGCAAACCGCTCAGGCAGGTCCTGAAACAGGTCGAAACCGTTGCGCCCACGGACTCTACGGTTCTCATCCTGGGGGAAACTGGGACGGGAAAAGAATTGCTGGCCCGGGCGGTCCACAATCTGAGCCCGCGGTGCGACCACACTTTCGTCCGCGTCAATTGCGCCTCCATTCCCGCCGGCTTGCTCGAAAGCGAGTTGTTTGGTCACGAAAAGGGAGCTTTCACCGGCGCCATCGCGCAACGCGTCGGGCGGCTGGAATTAGCTCACCAGGGCACGATTTTTCTCGACGAAGTTGGAGATATCCCGCTCGAACTGCAACCCAAGTTATTGCGCGCCTTGCAGGAGAAGGAGTTCGAACGGCTGGGCAGCACCCGCACCATTACCACCGATGTGCGGATCGTTGCTGCCACCAACCGCGACCTGGGGAAACTGGTGGCCTCGGGCCAATTCCGCAGCGACCTGTTTTATCGTCTGAGTGTTTTCCCCATCACGGTGCCGCCACTGCGCGAGCGGCGCGAGGACATTCCGCTCCTGGTGCAGTACTTCCTGTCCAAATTCTCCCAGCGAATGAGGAAAAAAATCGAGACTGTGCCAGAGGAAGGGATGCAGGCCTTGTGCCGGTATTCGTGGCCAGGCAATATTCGTGAACTGGAGCACGTCATTGAGCGCGCGGTCATTCTGTCCCCCGGTCCGGTCTTGAAGGTTCCCGTGTTTGAACCTGCCCCGGCAGAGGCTGCTTCTCCTTCCACCTCGTCGGCCCTTGAAGACATCGAGCGCGAGCACATCATCCGCGTACTGCGCGAAACAAAGGGAAAGATCGGCGGACCAGGCGGTGCGGCCGAGCGCCTGGGCATGAATCGCACGACCTTGAACTCGCGCATGCAAAAGCTGAAGATTGTCCGCAAACAGTTCTGACCTCCGTCGTTGGTGGTTTCGAGTGTCGCAGATCACTTCCATTCGTGACGCTTATCACTGTGTGTTTTCCGAGATTCTGCGAATCTATGCTTGCAGCGCTGGCTTCCATTGGTTTCCTGCCAGCGGCAGGAACGGGCTAAGGTCGCCGAACTGCCGGAGCCAGCGCTGATTGCTCTTGGAATAGAGGAGGTTGTTATGGCGGAAACCTCGGTTACGACATCACGAAGCGAAGAAAAGCGGGTAGCAATTACGCCGGTCCAGAATCTGATGGACCGGATCAACAGGACCTCCCAGGCAATTGCGCACAGAGCGTACGAGATCTTCGAAGGAGGCGGGCGCAGGTTTGGACACGACCTCGAAGACTGGTTCAAGGCCGAGATGGACCTGCTCCATCAGGTTCCGGTGAACATCGTAGAGTCGAACGAGAGCCTTGAAGTCAAGGCTGAGGTGCCCGGTTTCACTGAGAAGGAGATCCAAATCAGCGTCGAGCCGCGCCGGTTGACCATTACCGGGAAGCGGGAAGCCAGCAAGGAAGAAAAGAAAGGCAAGGCAGTGTATTCGGAGTTTAGCTCCGACCAGATCCTGCGAGTGGTAGATCTGCCCGCAAGTGTCGACGCCGAGAAGGTAACGGCGACTCTGAAAAATGGCGTGGTGCGATTAATCATGCCCAAGACTGCCGAAGCGAAAACGATTGAGATCAAACCCAAGGTAGCGTAATCACAAGGGCGTACGATCGATGGTAAGGATAACGACGCCGGCGGATCACCCCGGTGGGCGGCAGGAGTGACGAAATATCATCGCTGGATGATAAATCGTCTCGTCATCTCTCCCGGCAATCATCACGTGTGTGGCCCTTTCCTCTGTTCCAAATCACCCTATCTTATTGATGTGTAACAGGCTAAATCTACAATTGCGCAGGGACCGTCTGTGTGGCTGTGTTCTTGCTCTCACTATGGCGTGCTCAGGATCACCATTCAAAATACGTCCAACGCTCTGCTCATGAAATTGGAAGGCAGCGTTAAGGGGCCTTGGGTCGAAGAACTGCGAAAGGCCTGGCTTACGTCGGCAAAGACGGCGGACGGAGAGCCGGTGAATATCGACCTGGGCGGAGTGAGTTTCATTGACGCACACGGGCGGGACCTGCTTCTGCGAATGCAGCAAGAAGGCGCCACTCTACGCGGGGGCTCAAGTTTCCTCCGGCATATTTTGGGGGATGGGACAACAAACGCCGAACGACCTTCAGAAGATAGGGGAGCAATATGAAAACGCGGACACCGTACGGGATGGAAATCGCAGATGATTGCCTCACTTGCCCCGTTCAAAAAGATGGATTTTTTTGCCAGATGAGCACGAAAACTTTGGCGGATTTCCAGAAGATGAAGTTCACCAGCCTGTATCCTGCCGGAGCCCTCCTGTTTGTCGAAGGCCAGGTGCCGCGCGGAGTGTACATGCTTTGCCGGGGGCGGGTGAAACTGACCATGGCCTCGCCTGCGGGTAAAACCGTAATCGTACGGGTGGTGGAAGCGGGCGAATTGTTGGGTCTGCACTCCGCCATTTCCGGAGACACCCACGAAGTTACGGCCGAGACGCTGCAGCCGTGCCAGGTGGATTTCATCCGGCGCGATGATTTTATGACGCTGCTACAGGCACATGGCGACGCTTCGATCAACGCCATGCAGCAATTCAGCAACTACTATCGTGGAGCTTGTCACCAGATTCGCTACCTAGGACTGACTCCTTCCGCGACCGAAAAAATGGCCCACTTCCTGCTCGAATCGGCGGTCCACGGCCAGGAGACGCCGAAAGGCATCCGCTTCAACCTGACCTTGACCCATGAGGAGATCGCCCAGGTCGTCGGAGTGACACGTGAGACGGTCACCCGCGCCCTGACCGAATTGCGGAGCAAAATGCTGATCTCCACCAAAGGCCCGAGCGTGCTGATCAGAAATAAGCCGGCTCTGGAGGCGATGGTTCTTGCCTGAGCTGTGTCAGGTAATGTTCGAGCGAATCGTGCTCTTTGCGTCGCCGTTACTGGCGGGCTGTTAACACCGGACAGTGCGCTTGCAGGACGACCCTGTAGGCGACAGTATTGCGAACGTGAGTTGTAATCTCTGCGGCTCTCCGCACGCCCAGCCCGATTAGGTCCGCACGTCCAGTCTCGGCATGGGCCAGGATACGCTCTGTGGTATCTCCGAAATCGATGATGAACTCAGCCGGGCATCGCGGATCGATCTGCGAAGAAAAGAGGCTCTGCATCTCCTTGCGCAGCGGCTCGGCCAGCGACCCGGCCTCCGGGTTGGTGGCGTTCTCGATGGGTAAGACATGGAGCAGCGTCAGCGATGCCTGGTATTCCGAGGCCAGCGAAGCCAGGTAGGGGAATACCGCGCGGGATTCATCCGAAAGATCGGTGGGGAAGAGGATGTGCTTGATTTCAGAGGTCTCCAGCGAACCCTTATCAACCTTAGGTCCGACCGTGAGCACCGGACAGGGCAAATGGCGGAAGAGCTCTTCGGCCACCGACCCCATCACAAGATGCTTGAATCCGGTGCGGCCATGCGTGCCCAAAATGGCCAGATCAATGTTTTTTTGACGAACCAGTTGGCTCAGTTCCTGCTCAGGAATTCCTGCTTTAACCATCGCGCTCGCAGACAGCCCGGCCAATGCCTTGGTCTTCAGGAGCTGCCGCACCCGCGTCTGAGCTTCGCGCTCGTCCTTGTGTTGCATGACGCCGGCTGTCTCGGGGCTGACCATCGTGTAGGGAGCCGGTGTCCAGACATTTACCACAAACACCTGTGATCCATATTTGCGGGCAACCGCCGCAACCAGCGGCAACGCCGCAAGCGATGCCTGGGAGAAGTCAGTTGCGTAAAGAATTCGCTTCACCGCGACGTCAGGAACGATGGGAATGACGACAGCATTTGCTTTCATGGTAATCACCGGCTTGTATCTTCTGCGATAGAGGAGTTTGCTGCCGTGATTAGGCGCACGTCGGGGCGTGAGCCGGATTACGCCTGCGGCCAGCGCGCAATTGTCCAGCCGGGGGCCAGGCGAGTATAAGGGGTTGGTAGACAACCCACCTTCTGCCGAGAGGTAATCCGGGAAGATAGTGAGAAACACAATGAAAATGCGGCCGCTTTTGTTGGGTGTGGCAATGGTTCTTCTTCTGGGCAGCTTAATGCTGGGACAGGCGATCACGGCTGGAGACAAGGGCAATCCATCTCTCCTGGCCGTAACCCCGCCCATGGGCTGGAACAGTTGGGACGGCTACGGCACCACGGTCAAGGAAGTTGATGTTAAAGCCAATGCACAATGGCTGGCCGAACACTTGAAGCCTTTCGGCTGGCAATACGTGGTTGTGGACATGGAGTGGTTCGTCACCAACCCTACACCGGAAGGGAATTCCAAAACTTCGCAGTACAGCCTGGACGATTCCGGCCGGTACACGCCGGCAGTGAATCGTTTCCCGTCAGCGGCGAACCGTGCCGGTTTTAAGCCCTTAGCTGATTATGTCCATTCACTTGGCCTGAAGTTCGGCATTCATATTCTGCGCGGCATTCCCAAACAGGCCGTGGAGAAAAATCTACCGATAGCCGGCTCGTCTTACCACGCCGCGGATGCTGCCGACACCTCCGATACCTGTCCCTGGAATTTCGATAACTATGGCCTCGATGCCTCAAAGCCGGGGGCGCAAGCTTATTACGATTCCATTGCGCAGCTTTATGCCAGTTGGGACGTGGACTTGATGAAGGTGGATTGCATCAGCAGCCGTCCCTACAAAGGCGATGAGATACGAATGTTGAGCACGGCGTTGGCCCAGACCGGCCGGCCGACGGTTTTGAGTCTTTCGCCCGGACCCGCTCCGTTGGAAAAGGCCGAAGAGATGCGGAAGTATGCTCAGATGTGGCGCATTTCAAATGATATCTGGGACCTGTGGCACAGCACCGTGGATTATCCCCAGGGCTTGGGAGACCAGTTCGCGAACGTCGCGAAATGGGCAGGTAAGGCACAGCCGGGACACTGGCCGGATGCTGACATGCTTCCGCTGGGATACCTGGGGCCGGCTCCAGGATGGGGCCAGCCGCGCTACACCCGGCTCACCCATGACGAGCAGAGAACGTTTCTTACCCTGTGGTGCATCTTTCCTTCGCCGCTGATGGTGGGCGGCGACCTGCCCAGGGCCGATGCATGGACGACTGCATTGCTTACCAATCCCGAAGTTATCGCAGTTGACCAGCACTCAACCGGAAACCATCCGGCAATCACGACGGACACAACCGTGGTGTGGGTGGCGCAATCGGCAGCAGGTAGCAGCTCCCTGGCAGTATTTAACCTCACTCCGTCCAGCCAGAAAGTTCGGTATGAGTGGATAGACCTGGGCTTCACTGGAACGAAATACAAACTGCGGGACTTGTGGGAGCGGAAGGATCTAGGCCCGGCCGATTCCCTCACTTTGACCTTGCCGCCACATGGAAGCGTGTTGTACGGAGCCACCCCGGTGCAGAGGGGCGCGCGTTGAGTTGCGTTGCTCGCGCCGCGACCGAAACTGTTTACACTGCGCCTGCGGAAAAATTGAGTTCTCGGTGAAGGTTGTGGTCAATATTGACCATTTTGCTGGCGGGCGACGCGGCATTATGGGGTCATGAAGGCCACGAAGAAGGAAGCGCTGGCAATTCGTTGTCCCACCTGTGGCGCCAAGCCCGGTGAAAAGTGTGAGCTTAGTACCGGCCAGCCGCGTACCAACTCTCATCGGGACCGGCGTCTGGCAGCGTCAGACAAGAGAACTCGCCTCTAAACCGGTCCCCGTGTATCTCTGCCCAACTCCCCAAGCGTTGCTGATTCCAGCATTTGCTCGATATTGTGATCTCCGGTTCACCTTTCTAATCACTCGCTTTCAAGCAATCATCTTGCTGCTGCCGGTGAAGATAAGGCAGTTCCACAGACCCAATTGGCGGCTGTGCGTTTTTGCTCAGACCTGAGGAACTGTTAATGAGATATTTCTCAGCATTGCGGGGGTACACCATGTGGATTCTTTCAGGACAGCAGACCAAGCAGACTCTCAGACGATCCTGCTCTGAACTGGAATTGCTGGTTTTGGAGCGCACGGCAGAACTACGGGGTCTTTCCCAGCAGCTGCTCAGAGTGCAAGATGAGGAACGCCGCAGGGTGGCTCGTGATATGCACGACAGCACCGGCCAAACCCTGACGGCATTGAAAATATGCGTTGGCCTGGTGCAGGGAAAGCTGGACAAGAACCAGGAAATATACGGCGAGATTTCGGCAATCGCGCGTTTGGTTGATGAGGCGCTTCGGGAGATTCGTACAACTTCCTACCTGCTCCATCCCCCCATGCTGGACGAAAGCGGTTTCACCAGTGCGGCGCAGTGGTTTGTCGCGGGCTTCGCCCAACGCAGCGGGATGAAAGTGTGTATGGACTTTGCGCCGGAGCTCGAGCGTTTCCCGCCGCGGTTGAGATCGCGCTGTTCCGCGTGCTGCAGGAAGGTCTCACCAACGTGCATCGCCATTCAGGGACATCCGAGGTGGAAGTTCGCTTTCGCCGGGGAGTCCAAGCGGCGATCCTGGAAGTGAGAGATCATGGACGGGGAATGCCCAAAGAATGGTTGAGTCGCGTGGGCCCGCCAGCGCAAGATTCTGGCGTAGGCTTGGCTGGAATGCGCGAGCGGTTGAATCAGCTGAAGGGTGGATTGGAAATCGAACCAGCCGATCCCGGGACTAGGTTGCGGGCCATTGTCCCTTTGGTTGCCGAACGGCATCGGCTCGCGTCTGTCCGCTTCCAGAGGCATGGGTACACCGCTCTTCCGGAGAAACCTAAGGTGCGGGAGAACTTCAGATGGACTGGCTTAGGTCAGAAGACCTGAAAGAGGAGAACGTGATAACCACCTCAGCGCACACCATAGCACGGCAGGAGTCGATTTGCTCGTTCCAAATTGGCTGGTAGGGCCCTGTTTGAGCACCTCTTGGATGGAGTCATCCTCAGGGACTTCAGAGCCTGTGTCACAAGGCTTCTTTCGCCCCTTCGGAGCTCGCTCGCGGTCCACGTCTTACCCACGGCTTGCGCCGTGGGCTGTATCCGGTGTGCCGAGCATGTTTGACAACTTGAGGGTGAAAGTCCTGAGGATGAAGAGAATCAATCCTGACCGTGTCGCAGAAGTCAGCAGAGGGCAAAGTAGGTCATGCAGTCGGCAAAGCTACTGAGGCACTCCAAAGCCGAAAGGCGGAGCAAACAAGATAGGCCGAGCCGGGAACGATGATGCGAAGGCCCGAACGGTACCCCGCAAGGGGAATAAAGGGAATGCGTACGGAAAAGTCACGATTGCGGCGTTCGCTGATGCGCTTGCAGGAGCAAATGCGGCGGATGCGGCACTTGCCGATTCAAGAACAAGCCGATCACCTCAATCAACGGCTTCGCGGCCATTATGCATACTATGGCATTGCCGGGAACTTTCGGGCTTTGCAGCGAGTGCATCAGGCCGTGGAGCGCTACTGGCGCAAAATGTTGAGCAGCCGGAGTTGGAAAGGCGAGATCTGGTGGAAGAAATTTCACGAGATCAAGGCACGGTTCCCGTTGTTGCGACCAAAGCTGTATCTCCCTTACCCGGAGTTACAAGCTATCGCCGTGCTGTGAGACTTCTGA
>Ga0335084_10000728_pt1 | contig 28904 bp, 19 predicted proteins | sample Lox_Sample_44_FD_206721 | JGI IMG/M metagenome (GOLD analysis project Ga0335084, IMG submission 206721) | Soil microbial communities from Loxahatchee National Wildlife Refuge, Florida, United States - Lox_Sample_4.4 | ecosystem: Environmental > Terrestrial > Soil > Wetlands | place: USA... | reverse complement strand
CGCCGGTTTTCAAGACCGGAGCCATCAACCACTCGGCCACCTCTCCATCCATACATCTCGAGCGAAATGGGCGCGTTTCTGATCCGAGGGTAGACTGCCTTCGATTAGTGTACATGACTCTGACTTCATCTCGGCTGTGGCGGGCGATTGAGAGGTATATCGATACGAATCAGTGTTGCAGCGACAATCCAAATGCCTTGGAGTGAAATTCCATGACCTCAGCAAAATGCGACAAGAAGTAGCTGATACTGTGATCGCCGGCATAGGCATGGTATTCGTGTTTAACGTGCTGCTGGGATAGTTCACGATCGAGTGCGGCAGATCCCTTCTCGAATCCGTAGTTGTCTTGTTCGCCACAATTGAAATAAATCGCGAGACCACGCAATGCGGCAGCATTTTTCCGCGCCAGCGAGAAAGGATCATTGGCCTTCCAATGCGGCACATCGATGGGCTTTCCGAATACTGGTCCCAGTACTTCGAGCAACGGAGATCCCGAATTCCCCGCGGCATCCAGTTGTTGCGGAGTTTCCGTGATAAGCGCGGGGCTCTGCGCGCTCACAGCCGAGAACGTTTCTGTATGCGCAAACGCGAACCGCAAGGCTCCATACCCTCCCATGGAGATTCCGCTGATCGCTCTGGCAATGCGCTCCGCGCGTATCCGATATTTGTTCTCGATGTAAGGAGTGAATTCCTGCAGGAAAAAGTCGCTATACGGCTCTGAGCCGGTCGCTGCATTGATGTAGAAGGTCCTCCTGCCCTCGGGCGCCACGATGAGAAAATCTGCCATCTTGTGTTGCTTGCGCAGATCATCCAGCAGTGTGAAGCCTCCGCTGTTAAACAGAGTCTGCTCATTGTCTCCGAGGCCATGCAGAAAATACAGAACCGGATATCGCTGCGGAGGACTTTTGAAAGCACCCGTATCGTAGCCAGACGGGAGATACACGCAGTACCGGACAGCTCGCTTTAGGAGACGGCTCTTTAGCGCGCTGCAATCAATTCGGCTCTGGCCAAACGCCGAAGCCAGCGTGAGCAACAGATAACTGGAAACTGCCAGCACGAAGAGCAATGAACGGGCCATTCGGGTCAATTCACTCGTAACGTAGCGCTTGGACAGGGTCGAGCTTTGCGGCCCGACCAGCAGGATACAAACCGGATACCAGACTGACTGCCAACGCGAACCCAATCGCAAATGCGACCAGCCACCACGGCACCGCCCAAAAGTTCTCCGGAGGTAGAGACTGTCGCCTTAGGTAAACATTCGTCCCAAAATTGATCGCCTGTCCGATCGCCCAACCTAGCACTACTCCCAGTATTCCCCCGAGCACCCCCATAGCTCCGGCCTCGGCGAAAAACAGGCTTCTCACATCGCCGTCGCTGGCTCCAATCGCCTTCATGATTCCGATCTCGCGCCTTCGCTCCAGAATTGCCATGACAAGCGTATTCACAATTCCGATGGATGCCACGATCAAAGCCAGACTTCCAAAAATGCCTAGAAATGCATAAAGAACACCAAAAAACTGTCGCAAGCCTCGACTTGCATCAGCGATAGAAAACGTGGTGAAGCCCATCTTCTTTATCGCGTCCTCGGCCGCTTGGATCTTTGCGGGATTTTTCACACGCACGCTGATCGAGGAATATACCGGCTGGTCAGCCGGATGTGAAATTTCTCGCAGGTCGGTGGGCAACATCACATGCAGTTTCTCCGCCAGCCCCAATGGAAGAAAGACCTTTGCGCGAGTCGGTCCCCGCATGCTTTCAGGATCAAGGTCCGACACTCCGACAATCTTAAGTTTCTGCTCCCGGGAGACCACAGAATACGATGCCCCAGCTACGTCCGCATTGTCAGGACCTTCACCCGCCGTGCTCGCAGCCGGTGCTCGTTGTGCGAAGCGCATGACCAACTCTTTCCCTAGCAGTGGCTTTGCCAACTCCGCGACATCTGGCTCGGGCGCGCCCAAGGGAGGAGTCTTCCCCAGCAACTCTTCCGCGAAAGATTTCTGCAGGAGTACCTCAGGAGCGGAATCCGAAGAAAAGAAACTTCCTTGCATACCTTCGAAGGCATCGTTGCCGCGTGCAGAGGACGGCAGTGCCGACACCATCGTCAAATGCGGCTTATCTTCGAATCGCAGCTCGGTAGCAAAGCGAATATCCGGATATGCCTCGGTCACGTTGGCCAGGCGCTCGATTTCCTGCCGGGCCGCTTCGTCAAGAATTCGACTTTCCCCAAAAATAGGCCCGCTACGTTCTTCTTGTCGATCCATACCGCGCATCTCCCGTCGGGAACTTACAATGATCGTGTCAAACAATCCCGACTTCACCAGCCGTCGCGAGGCCATCTGTTGCAGACCGATGCCGAGAGAGAGCATCGCCACGAGCGAGGCTACGCCCACTGAGATTCCGACGGTCGTCAAGGAATTCCGCAGCAGGGACTCTCTTAGATTGCGCAGGGCGAGTTCCGTAAGGTCAGGAATCTTCACGTAGCCCTCCCCACGCTTTGCGCAGGATAACTCAGATGATCATCGATCAATTTCCCGTCAGCGAGAAAAACCATTCGCCGCGCATAACGTTCCGCCAGAGCTCGCTCGTGCGTCACCATGACAATGGTCATCCCCAGTTCGCGATTGAGCTCGCGGACCATGTCCATGATTTCGACCCCCGTGCGGCTGTCGAGATTTCCTGTAGGTTCGTCCGCAAGCAGAAGCTGGGGACGATTGATTAAGGCGCGGGCCAGAGCAGCTCTTTGTTGCTCCCCGCCTGACAGTTCGCTCGGACGGTGATGTATTCGCGCGCTCAACCCGACTCGTTCCAATGCCTCTCGAGCCAGGGTTTGTCTCCGACCGCGATCGACTTCGGCAAACCGCAGGGGCAGTTCGACGTTCTCCGTTACAGTCATGCTGGGAATCAGATTGAAGGACTGAAAGACCATTCCCACCACATGCAGCCGGTACTTGGCTAGTTCTTCTCGCGACAGTCGCGCCAAATCTCGACCATGGACGAAAACGCTTCCTGAGGTAGGCCGGTCCAGCCCGGCGATCAGATTCAATATCGAGGATTTGCCGGAACCCGAACTCCCCAGCAGAGCGAGGAACTCGCCGGAAAGGACCTCCAACGAAACGCCATCCACAGCTCGAATGACGTTTTCGCCCATGCGATAATGCCGGCAGAGATTCTCGCTACGGATCGCGACAGTGCTGACCGCAGCAGGAGCTTCAGGGACGCTCGCCATGGTCTACCGAATCTCTCCTCGCAGCACGCTCAGCGCGTCACCTTTCCCCCCGCCATTCTGCGCGCCTGCTGCGTCCTTGTCTTCCACAACAGAATCGCCCTCGCCGGGAGCTAGGAACAAGTTTTCCTCGACACCGTGTTGTCTCGTATACAAGTCGTGATAGCGGCCGCGGGTAGCATAAAGCTGGGCGTGCGTTCCACGCTCCACAATCTTCCCTTGTTCTATCACCAGGATCTGCTCGGCGCGGCGAATTGTGGAAAGCCGATGGGCAATGACAAAGGTCGTTCGCCCTTGCATCAAATAGGAGAGCCCCTGTTGGATCATCTGCTCCGATTCCGAGTCCAGACTCGAAGTTGCCTCGTCGAGAATCAGAATCCGTGGCTCGGCCAAAATCGCCCGCGCAATTGAAATTCGCTGCCTTTGTCCACCGGAGAGCTTCACGCCGCGTTCGCCAACGACGGTTTCGTACTTGTCCGCGAAGGTTTCAGCGAACTCATCCACTCGGGCAATACGACACGCACGCATGATCTCTTCTTCTGTCGCCTCCGGACGCGAAAATGCTACGTTGTCGCGAATCGTCCCCTCGAATAGGAACGACTCCTGCAACACCACTCCGAGCCGAGTGCGGAACGAATCCAGCCGAACCGTACTCAGATCAATCCCATCCACCCGGATCGTTCCCTTCGTAGGCACATAGAAAGCTGAAATCAGTCCGATTGTGGTCGACTTTCCCGACCCCGAAGATCCCACGAGCGCTGTAACCGTTCCCGGTTGAGAGGTGAATGAAATGTCATGCAACACCTCGTGAGCGCCGTCATAGCTGAAGCTCACGTCGTTGAACTCTACTGTGCCCACAATATCTTCCAGTACTATCGTGCGCCGTGGATCCCGGTCTTCGGGCCGCTCCCGCATGATCTCCTGAGTCCGTTCCAGTCCAGCCAGAGCCTCGGTGATCTGCGTGCCGATCGCGACCACTTGCAGTATCGGTGCGACCAAGAACACCAGATACAGGTTGTACGAAATATAGCCACCGGGTGTTAATGTATGGCCGACCATCTGCCGTCCGCCGACATACATCGTGGCCGCCCCTACCAGACCCAACAGGACGCTGGCCGAAAGGCTCATGAGCGAGGTCGCCGTCAGACTCCGCATCACGTTATCCAGCAACCGCTGAACGCCAGCCGCGAATGTCTTCTCCTCTCGCTCCTCCGCGTGATATCCCTTGACCACTCTTACACCGCCCAAAGACTCGGTTAGTCGCCCGGTCACTTCCGCATTGATCTTTCCCCGCTCACGGAAGATTGGACGTATGGTTGCAAAGGCCCTGCTCAGCACGAACGCGAAGCAGCTCAACGAGCCCACCGCAATCAGTGTCAGCTGAACGCTGGTCCGCAGCAAGAGGACAAGGGCGATCGCAGCAGCGACGAGACCGCCTGTAAATTCAACCAGGCCGGTGCCTAACAGATTTCGCACTCCCTCCACATCGCTCATAATGCGCGACACCAGCGCCCCCGTCTTGTTGGCGTCGTAAAAGGAAACCGGGAGCCTTGAAATATGCTTTTGTACCTCTTCGCGGAGTTCTGCGATTAAGCGCTGCGCTGCTTTAGAGAGCAGTTGCGTTAGCGAGAACGAAGTAATGCCCTGGATGAGCGTGGCCACTAGGACCGCGAAGACAAGAGGCCGCAGCAGTTCGATCTGATGCTTGGTGACCACATTATCAATCAGGAATCGGGAGGAATAAGGCAAGACGAAGCCGGCGACTCTGTTAATGACCATGAGGACAAAGCCGATCGCCAGAAGCCCACGCCTCGGGCGCATGAGCTTCCAAACTTCCGGCAGGACTGCCCTGAGTCTCTGTATCTTGGGCGGTTTCGGACTTTCTTTTCCTGAGGAACTCAACCTGGTATTTGACTCCGGAGAGCCAGCATTGGCTTCATTATTACTGCAGCATTGTCACATATCCTGGCCCCGGATGCGGCCATCAGCCTGTGACACGCGCCATCCCGCCGTTGTATGCTCGGGGCGTGTCCCGTCATTCTCCATCGGACCGTTCACCGACCATCGGCCTTGTCCTTGGGCTCGTCATCACTTTTTCTGCCGTGCTGGCATATTCGGCCTATATCACTTGGCAGGTCAACGGACTCCGCAAGCTGCAGACGGATCTAGTTGATCGCAACCGAAAAGACTCTCTTCAACTCCTGCGTATTCAGAACGATCTGAATCTGCTCGCCGTTGCCATGCGCGACATGATCAGCAGCGACGAACCTTACCCGCTGACAGCCTGGTCTGCCCAATTCCAGCGAATTCGAACCGATCTCGACGATGCTATGCGACTGGAGGCTGGATTTGCTGCTGCCAGCCGCACACTGGAGCAGAGCGCTTTCTTGACCAGCTCTGTCACCCAGTTTTGGGACGCCGTCGACCGCGTTTTCGCTCTCGCGCAACAAGGTCAGGAAACGGAAGCCCGCCGACAAATTCAGCTCTCCCTGCAAGAAAGGCAGGCCGCGCTGAGTACAGCCGTGGCCCGTTTCCTTGTCCAGAATACTGAGAACGAAGAACAGGCTGGCCAGAGGATCGTCCAGATTTATGATCGCGTACAACGGCAGGTCTACTTCTTTCTCGCCGCAACGCTCCTGGCGATTCTTCTGAATGGTCTTTCGCTGATCCGCTGGAACCGCCGCCTGTTCGCTCGTCTCGCCGAAATTTCCGAGCGCCGCAGTGAACTCGCGCAGAAGTTGATCTCCACCCAGGAATCCACCCTCCGTTACATCTCTCGTGAGTTGCACGACGAATTTGGCCAGATCCTCACGGCAATTGGGTCCATGCTGCGCCGGGCTGGAACGCATGCTCCGGAAGGCTCCACCTTGCGCGCCGACCTCCATGAAGTGCGCGAAATTGTCCAGTCTAGTCTCGAGAAAGTGCGGACCCTGTCTCAGGCCCTGCATCCGGTCATGCTCGACGAAGCGGGGCTCGAGAGCACACTCGATTGGTACATCCCTACTGTGGAAAGGCAAACCGGAATTGCCATATCCTATGAGAAGCAGGGGAAGCCTTTTCTTGTGGACGGCGCTGCCGGCGTCCACGTGTACCGAATCCTGCAAGAAGCTTTGAACAACGTTGCGCGGCATTCAGGAGCGAAGCAGGCTTGGGTCCGTCTCCGGTTCCTGGCGCGTACCCTGGAATTGGAAGTGCGTGACCACGGATCCGGTTTTCAAGAAGGACCAAACCGTCGCGGGATCGGCTTGGTCGCGATGCGTGAACGGTCGGAACTGATGGGCGGCCAAATCAGTATTTCACGGGCGCCAGAGGGCGGAACCTTGGTGCACCTCAGCGTCCCCCGGGAGAAAGCGGAAGCTTATGCAAAAGAAGATCACAGTCTTGCTGGTGGATGATCACAGTCTGGTTCGCCGTGGTTTCCGCCGCATGCTTGAAGACGAACCTGACATGGATGTTGTCGGTGAAGCTGGAGACGGCGAGGAATCTGTCCAGCTCGCCAAGCAGCTCCATCCGCAAGTGGTGGTCATGGACTGCGCCCTTCCCGGCATGAACGGACTCGAAGCCACCCGCCAGATCATCGAAAGCTCTCCGGAGACAGCCGTCCTAATGCTCAGCATGCACAGCGAGAGCACGTGGGTGCGGCAGGCCATCGAAGCCGGCGCAAAGGGATATGTCTTGAAGAACGCGATGGATCTCGAGTTGGGCCCTGCCATCCGGAAGATTGCTGCCGGAGAAACAGTCTTTGACCCGAAGGTCGAGCAGAAGACCGCTCTCCGCGGTGAACGCAGTGCCGCGCTGACCCAACGCGAGCTCGAAGTCCTGCAAATGATCGTCGATGGCAAGTCCAACAAGGAGATCGCTACTGCGCTCGACCTGAGTGCGAACACGGTCGCCGTTCATCGCGCCAACATTATGAATACCCTCGGCATTCATAAGACTGCTGAACTCGTCGTCTATGCCATTCGCGCTGGGCTGGTGAACGTTCCGTGAATCGAAGGTCTTTCCTTGGAGGATTGGCAGGACTTGCAGCGGGATCGCAATTTTCGCGGCTCCCAGCCTTCGCGGCCCAATCGGCGGATCATGCTCCACTTGGGTTCCGATTCACCGACGTCACTACCCAGGCCGGAATTCAGTTTCAGCATAATAGCGGGGCCTTCGGCGGAAAGCTCCTGCCCGAGACCCTTGGTTCTGGCTGCGCCTTCCTCGACTACGACGGCGACGGATGGCAGGACATCCTCCTGATTAACGGCGCTGACTGGCCTGGTCATAAGAAATCGCGCACGACTCTCCGCCTTTATCACAATAACGGCAACGGTACTTTTACGGACGTGACCGCTCGTGCCGGTCTAGATGTGGAACTCTACGGCATGGGGGTTGCCGTCGGCGATTACAACAACGACGGATTCCCTGACATCCTCATCACCTGCGTGGGTCAGAACCGCCTTTTCCGCAACACCGGCAAAGGCACATTCGTGGATGTCACCAACGCTGCCGGACTCGGCAAACGGGAAGGCTTCAGCACCTCTGCCCTCTGGTTCGATTACGATCGCGACGGCCTGCTCGATCTCTTCGTCTGCAACTACGTGAAGTGGTCCCTGGAAACCGACATCTTTTGCAGCCTCGACGGCAAGCACAAATCCTATTGCACCCCCGAGGCGTATCGCGGCGCCACTTGCTGGCTTTTCCACAACCGCGGCAACGGCACGTTCGAGGACGTCACTGCCATCAGCGGTATCTTCGACAGCAGTTCCAAATCCCTCGGCGTAGCTTTGCTGGATGAGAACCGCGACGGCTGGCCCGACCTTCTCGTTGCTAACGATACGCAACCCAACAAACTTTACCGCAACCAGCACAACGGCGCTTTTAAAGATTCCGCCGTCGAAGCCGGCATCGCCTTCAGTAGTGAAGGGAAAGCTCGCGCAGGAATGGGAGTCGACGTTGCCGACTTCGACAACTCTGGATCTCCCGGCGTCGCCATCACCAACTTCGATAACGAGATGATCGGTTTGTATCGTCTTAGTGGAAAAAGTTACGAAGATATTGCTCCACAGTCTGGCATCGGGATCGCCTCCCGCAATAGCCTCGGCTTTGGGTGCTCATTCCTCGACGTTAACCTCGACGGCTGGCTCGATTTTGCGGTAGCCAATGGTCACATCGACGAGACCGTACGCAACATCAGGGGTAATGTCGGATACGCGCAGCCGCCACAACTTTTCTTGAACGCCGGTAAGGGAGTCTTCCATGACATCGCTGTGGATGTAGGTGGCAGCTTCGATAGCGCGAAGGTCGGCCGCGGCCTAGCGTATGCCGATTTCGATCGCGACGGCGACCTCGACCTCCTCATCACGACTAACAATGGCCCCGCCTACCTCTATCGCAACGACCAACTCGCGGGCAACCGCAGCATTCGTTTTCACCTCGTGGGAACAAAATCCAATCGCGATGCCATCGGCGCCGCCGTTCGTATCTTGGCCGGTGGAATGGAGCAGTCGCGGGTGGTTAAAGGAGGATCGAGCTACTTGTCCCAGTCCGAACTTCCCGTCACGTTCGGAGTCGAGAAGCGGGACCGGATCGATCGTCTCATCATCCATTGGCCCAGCGGACAAACAGAGGAATACAAGAATCTTGCCTCAAGCCGTGCCTACGATTGCATAGAGGGACAGGGAATTTCCCCTAGGAAGAGCTATTGAGCAGTACGGGCAGCATGTCTCACTACTGCACCTGCAGCTTGAAGATCAATCTCCACCGTGTCACTTACGCGTAGAAACAATGTGCTCGGATTCTTCATGCCCCACTTCTGATACGGCACGTTGAACTGCACGGTCGCTGTCCAATGGTCCGCATCGACTTCCACCTCGGCTGGAACTGTCATCTCCCGCTCTGTGCCGTGAATCTTGAACAATCCGTGAATCGTCACCGACGACTTGCCAGAGTTCGCAACCGGGCCCTCGATCCTGTCGGGACGAAAACTGATCTCAGGATATTGGACACTTTCGAGCACCTCCTTGTGCATCTTCCGGTCACGCATCCCGCTGCCACTTTCGCCGCTGGCGGCATCGACAACTATTTGTCCAGATACTTTTCCATCTCCTTCGATTTGCAGTTCTCCCTTTTTCAGCTTGAAAGTCCCATGCACTGTGTGCAGAACATCCCCTAGTGTGAACTTTACCGAAGTCTGCCCCGGGTCGAGTTGGTAATCCGCATCTTGCGCGACCGCGAGCACAGCGAAGATGGAAAACAGCAGAACCGCACTGAGAACCCAGCTGCTGAAATATCGATTCGTTTGATGCATTGCTTAAGCGGTAATCAATCCCCATCCCAAGGTCAGGCCATCCCAGACCAACTGTTTGGGAGGCAAGGCCCCAACATGCAGGGCCAGCAATCGTCGAAACACTTCCGGCCGGTTCTTGAACACTTGCAACGTGCGGTGCTGCAGCCCTGGCCTTCCATCCAGAGTAAGCATCAGTCGCGCCATCAGCCGCGGCCGCAGCGCCAACCCGTCGTGGAATCCCTGATACGGCGTAAGATCGCCCGTTTCGATGTACTCGGCGAGGGCAACTGCCTGGCTAAAAGCCAATCCCAGCCCTTCCCCGGTGATCGCATCCACAGTTCCCGATGCATCACCAATAAGCGCCACATTCCCACGCCACACCTGTTTAAGCTGGCGGTTCCCGGTAACGGCTCCCCTCTCCGTCGTGACTACCTCCGCTGTCTCCAGTCTTGCGTTCAACCAGGGTAAATCCTTCAGTCCGTCCTGCAAGCGCATCTTGGGATCATGGGACGCCAAGGCGACACATATTTGCTCGCCGCTGACCGCGGTCGCATAACCCTGACAGCGCTCCCCCCAGTGCACTTCCATATGATCCGTCCAGGGCACCACGCGATAATGTCGCCGGAATGCGTAGCGCAATCGGGGGCGGTAACTCGCCTCGAGCCCGGCCCAGCGACGAACCCGCGAGTTCGCTCCATCCGCTCCTACAATCCAGCCAGCGCGAACAAAATCCTTTCCAACGTGAACTCCATCAGCCGTCATGCCGGTTACTGCTTTACCCCAAAGCAACTCTGCACCAACCTGCCCGGCACGCTCTGTCATCACGCGATGCAGCACTGTCCGGCGTACGGCTAACCCAGATTGTGCATTCGGAAACAGGGCATCGGTAGCTAAGTGGCGGCTTAAAAACCTGATTCCCCGAAACGGACATGCCAACTCCAAAGGCACTCGCAGTCCCAACCGTTCCAGCGCGCTCAGTCCGTCCGGCATCAGACCTTCCCCGCAGGTCTTGTCGATTGGCGGTTGCATGCCATCGGCAATCATCGCCTGCAGTCCGCGTTGCCGTGCCGCGATGGCCATTGCCAACCCCGCGGGCCCGCCTCCAATAACAAAAACATCAGTGGAATTCAGCAAACCTTAATCCTCACCACTTCAACAACACGAGTTCCGAGCAGAATCCTGGACCCATCGCCGCCAATATCCCCAGCGTCCCGCGTTCAGGTCGCCGGTTTTTCATTACATCCTCAAGCACAACCAGCACCGACGCCGACGATAGATTTCCGACTCTCTTCAGGCAATCCCACGATGGGTCTAGTTCGCCGTCGTGCAAATCGAGCGCGTCAGCGGTCGCCTCCAAAACCTTTGGGCCACCTGTATGCAGCACCCAGCTTCCAATGTCGCCTCTCCTGTAACCATGCTCACCTAGAAACGCGTCCACATCGTGTCCCAGATGCTCACGAATCAGTGTGGGCACCTGCGGTGAAAGAACGATGTTGAAGCCTTTCTCGCTGACTTTCCAACCCATCATCTCTTCCGTGTCCGGATAAAAAACGGACCGTGTCGCAACGATCTCCGGCCCGCTTGCGCTGAGTTCATCGCCCGTAACGATGACCGCCGCGGATCCGTCAGCAAACAGACCCGAAGAAATCAGATTTGCAACGGAAAGGTCTTCGCGCTGAATCGTCAACGAACACAATTCAACTGATACGAGAGCTGCCGCTTGCGCGGGATACGCCCGCACATAATCTGTAGCGCGAGCAATTCCCGCTGCTCCCGCGACGCACCCGAGTCCAAAAATCGGCATTCGCTTGATGTTCGTCGATAGCCCCATCCGATTTACCAGCAGTGCGTCAATCGACGGACTCGAGATCCCCGTGACCGAAGCAAAGAACAAAGCGCCGATCTTTCCCGCCTCAATGTCAGCATGGTGCAGCGCCCGGCAAAGAGCCTGCTCTCCTAGTTCTTGCGCAACTTGAATCCACATGTCATTTGCGCAACCCCAGGTTTTCAACTCGTAGTATTTCTCATAAGGCATCGCTAGGTGCCGGCCTTCGACGGCAACACTCCGATGCAAACGCGCGAGCATCTGCGGATTCCTGAGACGGTCGCCCCAATATTGCTCCAGTTGCTTTAACAGGAACTTCTGAGAGTAATAATGCTCCGGAAACGCGCTCGCGGCGCTGGCGATGTGCATGTTGTGGGTCCCCAGTCCCGGAAAGTGATTTCAACGCCATAACCTCCGCGGGACATTGCAGATGAACATCTTTGATGGCCGCGCTCGGATTAGGGGTTGTACTCGCCGAAGTCCTAGCCTTCCTATATTGTGCTTCGAGTACCGAAGCCAAAATTGTCACACGATTGTCAAACTAAAAGGACTCTGGTGTTCAGAAAATTCGACACGAAGCTTTCGAAAAATCAGCTACGGAATGCCCGCCGCGCTAAACCGACGGCTTCGGACCAGAAAGCACCCGGAGAATTCGCGAGTTCTACAACCTGTCGCACCCCGGCAACGAAATCATCCATCTGCTCCTTCGTGATGACCAGTGGCGGAGCCACCTTCAGCACCATAAAGTTGTTGCCACAAATCTGAGTCAAGAAGCCAAAGTCACGAAACAGCCTCATTACCACGATCTGCCCGAACATTGCACGGTGGATGGCGCCAAACGCCTCGTATGGAATTCGCAGCCGAGTCCGTTTAGGCCCTTGGAACTCGATTCCTATGAGCAGTCCCAAGCCGCGCACCTCTTTCACCATCTCGAATTCTCGCAGTGCATTGCCAAGCTGCTCCCGCAGATAACTGCCAGCTTCGATGGCGCGGCGTCCCAGTTGCTCGCCCTCCAGAACATCGAGAGTCGCCAATCCTGCCCGCATCGCGAGACTGTTTTCACTAAACGTCGACGTATGCACAAACGCGCGAGGTAATGACGAATAGACAGAGTCGCAAATGTCGTCTGACATCAGCACGGCACCCACCGGCACAAGTCCGCCACTCAGTGCCTTTGCCAGCACGACCATATCGGGCTCGACTCCGAAATAATGCCCCGCCAGAAATGGTCCAGTGCGATACATCCCAGTCTGCACCTCATCCAGCACGAACAGCGTTCCGTGGCGACGGCAGAGTGCGTCCGCATTCCGCAAATACTCCTGATCAGGAATGCGGACCCCCGCTTCCGATTGAATCGGCTCGACAATGAATGCTGCGAATTTCTTGGACTTGAGCTCGCGCTCCAGCGCGTCCGTCGAACCAAAAGGAATGATCGTGGTTTCCGGCAAGAGAGGACCAAACCCCTCTCGCCAGAATTCATCGCTCATCAACGACAACGATCCGCAGGTCAACCCATGAAATGCGTGCTCGGCAGCAAGGATCCCGGCTCTGCGAGTATGGGCTCGTGCAAACTTGATGGCTGCCTCCACGCCTTCGCTTCCCGAAGAAGCAAAGAACGACTTGCGCAGGCGCCCTCCTGCCCTTGCACATAACCGTTTGGCTAACTCTCCCGCCAGGTCCGCAACATGAGTCTGAATCATCGCCGGACCACAGCGCGCCAACTCTTGCTGTAGAGCTTGCACTACATCCGGGTGATTGTGTCCTACGTTGTGAACGCAATATCCCGACAGAAAGTCCAGAATCCTGCGGCCATCGGCGGTAAAAAGTTCTGCTCCCAGGCAGCGTTCGTAGCGGACGTTCATCTCTAGCAAATCGAGAAGCCGCACCCATTGCGGGTTCACGCATTCCGCGTAGAGCGTCGACTGGTCGAGGCATGGTCCGGTTTCAACTGCTGTACTCATTCTTCTCCTCTGATTTACGGGGTGATCACAATCGAGGTCGGCGTGGCGGAAACGGAATAAGTGGCAATCGATGTTAGCGTGCCGCTGCTGCTGAGACTATAGGACTGAAGGCCAGAACTGTAGCCCACGAAAAGGTAATTCCCGCTGGAGTCAGATGCGAGAAAGCTGGGTTGTGATCCGGCAGTGAAGGGCGATCCACTGAGCAATGTCAAGCCACCATCCGACCCGATGTTGTAGGCGGCCACATTCGCCGATCCTTGATTCGCCGCATACAGGAACTTGCCCGATTTGTCGATGAGCAGACTGACCGGCCCGATGAAACTCTCGCCGATGGCCGGCGCTACTGCCACCAGTGAGCCGTCCGAGTTGATCGTGAATGCGGAAATGGAATTGTCCTGCTTGTTCGCCGTGTAAAGATGCGAGCCGGTAGAATCAATTGCCAGTCCCAACGGATTGTTCCCGGTAAAAAACGGAGAGGTAGCCACAGGAAATCCAATCACCCCTTGGCTCACAGGAAACGCTTCGATTACTCCAATATTCGCGCCTCCCGCCAGTTGCTCTTCCCCTGTAACGTAAAGAAAATTCCCCGATGGCGTGAGCGCCATGTTCATCGCCTGCAGCCCAATCGGCGCGGTTGTACCCGTTGCCTGTGCCACCGGCGTCAGCAGGCCGGTGCTGGAATCGATGGAATACACCGAAATATCCGTTGAGCCGGAGTTCCCTGCATACAGAAAACCTCCCGCGGCATCCATCGCCAGCAACGTCGGGGACGTACCTGCGTTTGTCCTCGGCGTAACCTCTGTCAGCGCCCCCGTACTCGAAACGGTGTAGAGAGAAATGTTGTTGTTCCCCGAGTTGGCGGCGTACAGATATTTTCCCGAAGGATGCAGGGCCACGGCTTCTACGGCGGATCCAGCCGAGATCGGACTTCCCGACAATTGCGTCAATACGCCAGCATTCGGGTCCTCCCGATAGGCAACAAGCGTGTTTGACGTAGGAATTGCCGCATACAGAAATCGACTGCTCGTCGTGCCACACCCCAACCATGCGCTCATGCTGGCGCAAACCAACACTAGCGCCGCTGCTTTCTTTAGCATCCCTCACTCCTCGGTGGATTTTTCTCGAAACGAAAATTCGGAACGCTGGCCTGCCCGGCAACCCGCAACATCGGTCGCTTCCGGGCGGCTCTACTCGTGATCCCCTATCATACGGGACAAGTGGTTCCAAGCGCAGCCGTCGGGTTCTCTCCTCTGCGATGCAGGATTTCTCCGGCAGGGTTGTCCTCAGAGACCGGCATCATGGATCATCATCAAAAGCAAGACTCGGACCGTAAGATCTTGGCGAGTAGATCTCGCCTCATCAATCACCGTGCGCCGGACTCGGCCGTGGCTCAGCACCTGAAGACGTGGAGGGCAACGCGTGATCGGCTTCGCCCTTCAGGAACAGCCGGAATCGATCCAGATATACGTAAACAACCGGCGTAGTGAATAGCGTGAGCATCTGGCTCACAATTAGGCCGCCGACGATCGTGATCCCCAGCGGCCGATGCAACTCCGACCCCGTTCCGGTCCCCAACGCCAGTGGCAGCCCACCCAGCAGAGCCGCCATGGTGGTCATCATGATAGGACGGAATCGCAGAATACAGGCATCGTAAATTGCCTCCACCGGCTTCTTGCCTTCGTTCCGCTCAACCTCCAGCGCAACATCGATCATCATGATGGCGTTCTTCTTCACCAGTCCGATCAGCAGGATGATCCCGATCATCCCGATCACATTCAATTCATTGTGCGTCAGAAGCAAAGCCAGAAGTGCACCCACGCCGGCGGATGGAATTGTCGAAAGAATCGTAATGGGATGAATATAGCTCTCGTAGAGCATCCCGAGCACGATGTAAACCGCACCCAACGCAGTGATGATCAGGATCAGCATGTTCGACTGCGACTCCTGAAAGGCTGCGGCTGTTCCCTGGAAACTTGCCGTAATGCTGGGCGGAAATCCGATCGACCGTTCCGCCGCCTCAATCGCTGCCGTCGCTTGGCCGAGAGATATGCCCGGCGCCAAGTTGAATGAGATGGTCGCCGACGGAATCTGTCCCTGATGGTTTACGGCGAGGGCCGTGTTCGACGGCTCAAAATGGGTAAATGCCGCCAGCGGAATCGGGGTCCCCGCCGTCGACTTCAGATAGATATTCTGCAGCGCTTCCGGAGTCTGCTGGAACTGCGGAGCTACCTCCATCACCACGTGATACTGATTCAGCGGTCGGTACATCGTCGATACTTGCCGTTGCCCGAACGCGTCGTAGAGAGCATTGTCCAGCGTCTGCGGCGTGATCCCTAGTCTGCTGGCCGTATCGCGGTCAATCACCAGTTTTGCTTGCAGGCCTTTATCCTGCTGATCGGAATTCTGGTCGCGCAGTTCCGGCAGTTCCCGCATCTTCTGCAAAAGACGCGGAGCCCAACTATTCAACTCGGTGATGTTCGCGCTTTGCAAAGTGTACTGATATTGCGCGTTGCCATATCGCCCGCCAATCGTGAGTTCCTGAGCCGATTGCAGAATCAAGGTCGCGCCCGGCACCACAGCAAGTTTCCCACGCAAGCGGTTGATCACATCGTCGGCAGTTGGGTAATGGCATGACTCCCAGAAATGCTTCTTCTGACAGGGTGCCCGTTTCTCGAGCGGCTTCAGCATCATGAAGAAGCGTCCCTGGTTGAGCGCAGTCTGTCCGCCTGTAAAGCCGGCCATCGTGTCCACTGCGGAATCTGCCATCACGATCTTCACGTAGCGCCGCATCTTGTCCGACATCGATTGGAACGAGATATCCTGCGCGCCGATCACCGTCCCCTGAATGCGCCCAGTATCCTGCTGCGGAAAGAAACCTTTGGGCACCTTGTAGTACAACCAGCCGCTCAGGAATGCGACCGCAATCGTCACCGCGAGCGTCAAGAACTGGTATCGGAGCACCCAGCGCAGCGCGTGGGTGTAGCTTCCCAATAGTCGATTGAACGCCCACTCGCTCGCTCGGTAGAAGATGTTGTGCTTCTCGTCCTTCCTTGGCAACCGCAGGAACTTCGCGCACATTGTGGGAGTCGTGGTAAGAGAGACCATCAGTGATACTCCGATCGCGACACTCAGAGTAACTGCAAACTCCCGAAACAGCCGGCCGACAATTCCGCCCATCATCAAGAGTGGAATAAACACCGCTACCAACGACGTGCTCATCGACAGGACGGTAAAGCCAATCTCGGACGCACCTTTGAATGTCGCTTGTACCACGTCCATTCCATGCTCGATGTACCGTGTGATGTTCTCTAGCACCACAATAGCGTCATCCACCACGAATCCAGTCGAAATTGCCAGCGCCATCAGCGACAAGTTGTCCAGGCTGTAATCCAGCAGATACATCACACCAAATGTTCCCACCAGCGAAAGCGGAACCGCGATACTCGGAATGATCGTCGCGCGCACCGTGCGCAAAAATACAAACACGACCATGATGACCAGCCCAATGGAAATCAGCAGCGTTCGCTCGATATCCTTGACCGACGCCCTCACGGAAGTGGTTCGATCCATGATTACCGACAGGTTCATCGCCGGAGGAATCGAAGACTGCAGATACGGCATGATTTCCCGCACCCGGTCCACCGTGTCAATGATGTTCGCGCCGGGCTGTCGGAAAATCGGTAAAACGATTCCAGGTTTGCCGTTGATCAGGCCAAGGGCGCGCCTATCCGAAACCCCATCTGTCACCTCTGCCACATCGCCTAGCCGCACTGCCGCGCCGTTGTTATAGGCTACGATCAACGGTCGATATTGATCCGCAGTGAACAGTTGATCCGTGTCACTGAAGGTGTAAGTTCGGTTGCTGTTCGATACCTTGCCTTTGGCTCTGTTCGCGTTTGCCGCGTTCAACGCATTGCGAACCGTATCGAGCCCGACCCCAAGCTTGTTGAGTAGAGTCGGATTAACTTCCGCGCGCACGGCCGGCTGCGACGACCCCCACACAAATACCTGACCCACTCCGTCTACTTGCGCCAGTTTTTGGGCCAGGATCGAGTCAGCCGCATCGTACATCTGGGGAACGGTCATCGTGTCCGATGTTAGCCCCAGCAACAAGATAGGAGCGTCGGCTGGATTCACTTTGCGATAAGTGGGATTGCTCGGTAGATTCGCGGGAAGCTGACTTCGAGCGGCGTTGATCGCGGCTTGCACGTCCCGGGCTGCGGCGTCGATGTTTCGATTCAAATCGAACTGCAGCGCGATCCCGGTGCTTCCCAACTGACTCGACGAGGTCATCTGATTGACGCCCGCGATTCGTCCAAACTGGCGCTCCAGTGGGGTTGCAACAGCAGAAGCCATCGTTTGCGGATCAGCCCCCGGCAGCCCCGCACCCACGCTGATCACCGGAAAATCCATCTTCGGCAGGGAAGCGACCGGAAGAAAATTAAACGCCAGAATCCCAGACAACAACAGCGCCGCCGCCAGAAGCGAAGTCCCGATCGGCCTGCGAATAAATGGACTTGAAATATTCATCGTAAGTAGAGACAGTCGCTTCGGCTGTCTGCCACGATTCAATTCCGGGTGCCGCGGCGCTTCAGCGCTGCGACCCACTCATATCTCCGAGCGTCTTTAGCCGCCGAGCATGCACTCAAGCTAATCCGCCTGCATCGGCTCCGGCGGAATTTCATTCCCGATCCGGTATTTCGCGAATCTCAGCGCCAATCGGTCAAACCACAAATAAACAACTGGCGTGGTGTAGAGCGTCAGCAACTGACTCAGCAGCAGCCCGCCGACAATCGTGATTCCCAGTGGTCGCCTCAACTCCGCGCCGGTGCCTGTTCCCAGCGCCAGGGGCAGTCCACCCAGCAATGCTGCCATAGTCGTCATCATGATCGGCCGGAACCGCAGCAGGCAGGCCTGGTAGATCGCCTCCTCAGGCGGCTTATGTTCTTCACGCTCCGCCTCGAGCGCAAAGTCGATCATCATAATCGCGTTCTTCTTTACGATTCCAATCAGCAGAATGATTCCTATAAGTGCGACAACCGTCAGGTCGTTTCCCGTAATCATCAGCGCAAGAATCGCGCCCACCCCTGCCGAGGGTAGCGTGGAAAGAATCGTGATGGGATGGATGTAGCTCTCGTACAAAACTCCCAGCACGATGTAGACGGTAATCACCGCCGCCAGAATCAGGAAAGGCTCAGTCGACAGCGAATTCTGAAATGCCGCTGCCGTCCCCTGAAATGAAGCATGGATACTGGGTGGCAGTTGAATGTCTCTCTCCGCCTGCTGGATTGCCTTGGTCGCCTGTCCCAGCGATGCACCCGGCGCCAGGTTGAACGACAACGTCACGACTGGGAACTGCCCCTGATGGTTCACCGCGAGCGAGGTATTCGCAGCGGCGGTCTTCGTGAACGCAGAAAGAGGAACGGGAGCCCCGCTGGTCGTGACCGACGCCCCATTCGCTGTTGGCGCGCCGGAGTTCGCGGCCACTACGCTTGGGCGAATGTAGATATCACCCAGATTCTCGGGGGTCTGCGCAAAGTTCGGCAGCACTTCCAACACGACGTGGTATTGATTCAGCTGCGTAAAGATCGTCGATACCTGCCGCTGACCAAAGGCGTCATATAAGGTGTTATCAATTGCCTGCGGAAAGATTCCCAACCGCGATGCGGTATCCCGGTCAATCGTGATATGCGTCCGCAGCCCTTCATTCAACTGGTCGGTCGCGACGTCGCGCAACTCCGGCAGAGTCTCTAGTTTGACCACCAGTTTCGGCGTCCACTGCGCCAGTTCGTTCGCATCCGCATCCTCAATCGAGTACTGAAATTGAGTCCTGCTGACCCGATCCTCCACCGTGAGATCCTGCACCGGCTGCATGTACAGCGTAATTCCCTGGACTTTGCTCAATTCCGGCTGCAGTCGCCGAATGATCGACGAAGCGTCATCAGACCGCTCGTCGCGCGGCTTCAAGTTGATTTGAATGCGTCCTGAGTTTGGCGTGAGGTTGGTCCCGTCGACGCCGATAAACGACGACAGACTCTCGACGTCCTTATCCTGCAAGATGACCTTCGCCAGCGCCTGCTGTCGCTCGGACATGGCATCAAACGAAATGTAGTCAGGAGCCTCGGAAACCCCAAGAATCACACCCGTATCCTGTACGGGGAAGAATCCCTTCGGCACAATCACGTATAGGTACAGCGTAAGCACCAGCGTGGCGGCGGTTACCAGCAACGTCGCGGTCTGATGCCTCAGCACCCATTTCACTGTGCGTCCATAGAACGCGATGATGCGGTTGTAGTAGCCCTCGGTAAGGTCGTAGAAGCGTCCGCGCTGACCCTCCTTCCGCGGCTTGAGCAGTTTGGCGCACATCATCGGCGTCAAGCTCAAGGAAACTGCTGCCGAAACCAGGATCGTCACGGCAAGAGTTATCGCAAATTCGCGAAACAGCCTGCCGACGATGTCGCCCATGAACAGCAACGGGATTAGCACTGCGATCAGCGATACGGTCAGTGAAACGATCGTGAACCCAATCTGTCCCGCTCCCTTCAGCGCCGCTTCCAGCGCCGACTCTCCGCCTTCGAGGAAGCGGTCAATATTCTCGATCATGACGATGGCATCGTCCACCACGAACCCGGTGGAAATCGTCAACGCCATGAGCGTCAGGTTGTTCAAGCTGTACCCGAGCAGGTACATCACGCCGAACGTCCCAATCAACGAAAGCGGCACAGCTACGCTGGGAATGGTCGTCGCAGGAAGATTTCGCAGAAACAGAAAGACCACCATCACGACCAGGCCGATCGCCAGCATCAGCTCAAATTCCACATCCTTCACCGACGCACGGATCGTCGTTGTACGATCCGTAAGGATCTGCACCTTGACTGCGCTGGGGAGCGATGCTTGTAACTGCGGCAGCAGCTTCTTGATGCGATCCACCACGCTGATAATGTTCGCGCCCGGCTGCCGCTGAATGTTGACGATCACCGCCGGCGTGAGATTCATCCACGCCGCTAGCTGATTGTTCTCCGTTCCGTCGATGACGTTGGCAACATCGCTCAGTCGCACCGGAGCGCCATTCCGGTATGCGATCACGATGGGCTTGTACTGCTCGCTCGAGAAGAGCTGATCATTCGCGCCGATCGTGTAAGACTGCCGTGGACCGTCGAGTACGCCCTTCGCCTGGTCCACATTCGCTTGCATCAAAGACGCCCGCAAGTCTTCCAGGCTCAGTCCATATGAGGCCAGCGCGGTCGGATTTGCCTGAATCCGCACCGCAGGCTTCTGTCCTCCGCTGATCGACACCAGCCCCACTCCCGGCAACTGCGAAATCTTCTGCGCCAGCGATGTGTCAGCCACATCCTCGACCTTCGGTAGGGGCAGCGAATCGGAAGTGAGAGCGAGCGTTAAGATCGGCGCGTCCGCCGGATTGACTTTGTTGTAGATCGGAGGATTGGGTAGATCGGTCGGGAGGTACGTGCCCGCGGAGTTGATCGCCGCCTGCACCTGCTGCTCTTCGACATCTATGTTCTGGTCGAGCCCGAACTGCAGGGTGATAACTGAACTGCCGAATGAACTCGTCGACGTCATTTGCGTCAGTCCCGGGACCTGCCCGAACTGCCGCTCCAGAGGCGACGTTACCGAAGATGCCATCACATCCGGGTCCGCACCCGGATAAAACGTAACCACCTGAATCGTGGGATAGTCCACTTCCGGGAGCGCCGACACCGGCAACTGCATGAACGCTACCCAGCCCACCAGCAACACACCCACCATGAGCAGCGTCGTCGCAACCGGCCGCAGAATAAATATGCGTGAGGGGTTCATGACACTCAGTCGCCCTGGGCTGGATTCGGACTCGCAGCAGCGCGCTGTGCTGGCCGCCGGTTCGAATCCCGCTCCGTCGACTCGGAGATGCTCGAACTCGTTTCCGGGGTCGACTCCCTTTGCACGGCTCCGGTCACTGGAGCATTCGCATTCCGGCTGGGCGGACCACCGCGCGGCTCAATGTGTGATCCTCGTTGCAGCTTGTCTTGACCGTCCGTGACTACCGTCTCGCCCGGATTCACACCGTCCGCCACGACCGTCACGTCTCCTTGCGTCAAGGCAATTGTGACCGCCTTGTCCTGCACAGTCCTGTCAGGATTTACCGTGTATACGTACGCTCCCTGGGGCCCGCGCAAGATTGCCGCCGTCGGCACCACGGTACTGTTCTTCCGCGTCTCCAGAAGCAGATCGGCATTTACAAACTGGTTGGGCCACAGCTTGTTGTCCTTGTTGTCGAATACCGCCTTGAGTTTCGCGGTTCCCGTAGTGGGATCGATCTGATTGTCGATGGTCAGCAGATTCCCTGCCGCCAGTTTGGTCTGATCGTCGCGGCTGAATGCGTCTACCTCGAGCGTTCCGTGCCGCATCTGTTGCGCCACCTTGGGCAGCACATCCTCAGGCAACGTGAAAATCACCGCAATGGGCTGAAGCTGCGTCAGGATCAGCATTGGATTGATGTCCGATGCATGCACAATGTTTCCCGGATCTACCTGCCGCAAACCAATCCTTCCATTGAATGGCGCCGTGATGTGGCAATACGTAATGTTCAATTTCGCCGAATCAATCTGCGCCAGGTCATTGCGTACGGTCCCATCAAGCTGATCCACAAGTGCCTTCTGGGTGTCGACTTGCTGCTGCGCAATACTGCCCGAGGGAATCAGCGCGGTGTAGCGCTCCAGATTCAGCCTTGCATCTCTCAACTGCGCCTGGTCGCGAAACAACTGCGCCTGCAACTGCTCGACCTGCACTTCGAAGGGCCGCGAGTCGATCTCGATCAAAAGCTCTCCCTGGTGGACGTCCTGTCCTTCCCGGAAGTTCACTTTCATGATCTGGCCGTCCACACGGCTCTTGATGTTCGCCGTGTTGAACGCGGTCACGGATCCGAGTCCAGACAGATACACCGGCACATCCTGTTTCTGCACGGGAGCAATGGCTACGGATACAGCCCGGGCAGGGCCTGCCGCCTGGGCTTTTCCCTGTCTCGGGTCGCCAGAACTGCACGCCACAACAATCGCGCTAACTGCCGCAAGAACAACAACACAGGCCACGCGCTGCACTCTTCTCGCGCGAGGTCCTCGATAATGACCTTCTATGATGTTCACAGGTTAATCCGTTGATGTCGCTCTACCCGGGCCGGTGAGATCCCAGGTATTAGACGTAAGCATTCTAGGCTCGGTTTGCGGTAACTCGGAATTTCTACCCGGGTAGCGCCAGGATCCAGCCGGCGAGCCTGCCCTGAGCGTAGTCGAAAGCCGCAGCCATCTTGCCCGCGACTGTGGAAGTCAACACTCACGCCCCACAGTTTCAGTGTTACAGTAACTTCGCTGCAGTTGCTTTGGCAGAACCGCGCAAGTATAGGATCAACCGCGCACCTAGGGCTGGTCAATACTGGCGCGCCGGTTTTACATACTTTTACTTGGATTGACTGTCGTTGAATTTCAGGAAACTTTAAGCCCCGCAGAAGCTGGATGTTTGCTTTCGTACGCTGCAATTTCGGCTTCATGCCGCAGCGTCAATCCGATGTCATCAAGACCATTGAGCAGGCAATGTCTTACAAACTCGTCGATCGGAAACTTGGCGCTGAATCCCTGATCGTCACCCACCTCGCACTTCTCCAGATCAACCGTGACTTGGTAATCGTCGACGTCATGCGCCCGCTTCATGACGGTCGCAACTTCATCTTCCCTGAGACGCACCGTCAGGAATCCATTCTTGGTCGAGTTGTTCGCGAAAATGTCGGCAAACGACGACGAAATCACAGCGCGAAATCCAAAATCCGCCAGCGCCCACACTGCATGCTCCCTTGACGATCCGCACCCGAAGTTCTTCCCCGCGACCAGAATCGTCGCCCCCTCATACCGCGGCTCATGCAGCACAAAGTCAGGATTCTTCTTGCCGTCGGCCCCAAACCGCCAGTCGTAAAACACAAACTGCCCAAATCCGGTTTTCTCAATGCGTTTCAAAAACTGCTTGGGGATAATCTGATCGGTATCCACATTGACCCGGTCCAGCGGCGCTACTCGCCCGCGATGCACGGCAAATGGTTTCATCGATTCGCTCTCTCGGTTCGCCGCTTGTCACTCTTACTGCGTTCGCGGTCAAAACCGCTGATTTCTGCTGACGCTGCCCTTAGGGGACTTGGCCTGCTCAGATCCATTCGAGATCGTTCAGACAGTGCAACACCGACTCAGTGGGACAAACACACTCACTGGAACTCCCAATTTCGGATATCTGTGAAATGCCCGGTGATCGCCGCCGCCGCCGCCATCATCGGACTCACCAGATGCGTTCTCCCCCCACGCCCCTGACGGCCCTCAAAATTCCGGTTGCTCGTCGACGCGCATCGCTCTCCCGGTTGTAGGATGTCAGGATTCATCCCCAGACACATCGAGCACCCCGACTCCCGCCACTCAAACCCCGCATCCCGGAAAATGCGATCCAATCCCTCTTGCTCCGCGGCGCGTTTCACGGTCTGCGATCCCGGCACTACCATGGCACGCACCTTCGAATTCACGCGATGCCCCTTCGCCACCCGCGCGGCGGCCCGCAAATCCTCAATTCGCGAGTTGGTGCACGATCCGATGAACACCCGATCAATTCCGATGTCTTGGATCCGCCTTCCCGGTTCCAGCCCCATATACTGCAGTGCGAGTTCGGCCGCGCGCCGTTCGGCTTCCTCCATCCTGCCGATCTCCGGCACCCGCCCCGTCACGGGTGCAACCATGCCTGGATTGGTTCCCCATGTCACAAACGGACAGAGTTGAGCCGCATCAATCTCTACAACTTCGTCGAACACCGCACCTCCCTCGGACGGCAAACCTCGCCAGTACGCGACTGCCTTCTCCCACTCGGCTCCACTCGGAGCAAAGCGTCGTCCCTTCAGGTAATTGATCGTAGTCTCGTCCGGTGCCACCATCCCGCCTCGCGCTCCCGCTTCGATGCTCATGTTGCACAGCGTCATCCGCCCTTCCATCGAAAGCGCACGCACGGCCGGCCCTGCGTACTCGATGACATGCCCGGTCGCGCCATCAGTTCCAATCTGACCGATAATTCCTAGCGCCAGATCCTTCGCCGTCACGCCCTCCGCCAGGCGCCCGCGTACATCAATTTTCATTGTCTTCGGCTTCGTCTGAGGCAGGCACTGCGTGGCCAGCACATGCTCGACTTCCGACGTCCCAATGCCAAACGCCAGCGCCCCAAACGCGCCATGCGTCGAGGTATGACTGTCTCCGCAGACAATTATCATACCCGGCTGCGTCAACCCCAGCTCCGGTCCGATTACATGCACGATGCCCTGCTCGGGCGAGTCCATATCGAACAGCCGGATCCCAAATTCTCTGCAATTCGCCTGTAGCGCCGAGATCTGCTTCGCTGCAATCAAATCGGTAATCGGAGTTCCCCGTGGTTCGGTGGGAACGTTGTGATCCACGGTCGCCACGGTGCGCAGCGGTTGACGTACCTTCCGTCCCGCTGCCCGAAGACCGTCGAATGCTTGCGGCGAAGTCACCTCATGCACGAGATGCAAATCGATATAGAGAATCGGCGATCGCCCGGAAGGCGTCGCGACTAAATGCGCATCCCAGATTTTCTCGAATAGTGTCTGCAACATAATCGTACCGGCATTCTGCCGGTTATCCTGCCCTCAGAATTCTAAGGGCACAAACATCTGCCCGCCCCCGAGTGAAGATTTCGCGTCTTTGTAGTTTTTCACAGCGTCGCAGGTGCGGGCAAGACTTCGCCCGCGCCAAGGGAGCCGAAGATCCTCGAACACGGGCGTTGGAAAGGATGAAAGTTATTGTTCGGAGTCTGTCGCCGAGAAAGCTCCGTTTCCGTCAGACGACGCGCCCCACACCACGCTGCTCGCTGTATCGGTGGATGATCCCCACACTACGCTGAATCCAGTTGCTGTGCTGGCTCCCCAAACCACCGAACTGCCCCAAACGACCGACGAACCCGATACGTTTGCGCCCCACACCACCGATGAGCCCCATACCACTGACGAACCCCACACCACCGACGACGAGGCGACGGTGCCATTGCCGTTCGTAATGGTCACTGCGCCCGTAGAAGGTTTGTACGTCGCGCTCGGAGACAACGCCGCGCCAATATTCGCAGGTGCCAGATCAGTGTTCGCCAGTGCAGCCCCCAAATCCACATATCCGGATCCGACTGTGAACAAATCGTAGTACGAGGTGTAGGTCATGCCCGTAGACGCATCGGTGGCAACCGATGACGCGGGAAATGACTTGTATGCAGTCTTCATCAGGCGTGCTTTGACCTGATCAGGCGTCAGATTCGGATTCTGCTGCAGCATCAGTGCGACCCCACCTGCGACTGCCGGAGTCGCCATGCTCGTGCCACTCAATGTGAAGTAATCATGGCTGGAATAGTTTCCCGCTACATCGTTCCCCGGAAACTCGCTTTCGAGTGTGCTTCCGGGCGAATTCGTCGCAACCACCATGTTCCCGGGAGCCACCACGTCCGGCTTCACCACGTGGTCATATGTCGTCGGTCCTTTGGAACTGTAACTCGCAATCTGGTCATCCGTGCGGGAGTACGTCCCCATCGATTTCATCGCCCCAACGGTCAGCACTAGCGGATCATTCCCCGGCGCCGCAACTGTCCCATACCCGTTACTGCCATTCACGCTGACGCGCCCGTAGTTGCCAGCCGCGACTACCACAACGATCCCCGCATTCCAAGCCGACTCGACCGCTTGGCAAAGCGGATCCTGTGCATAGCCCGAGAAGATTCCCCGGCCCAGAGACAAGTTGATCACTCGAATGTTGTAAGTGTTCTTCAGCGCAATCGCCTGTTGAATGGCGGCGATCACCTGGCTATCGCTGCCTGCGCCGTTGGCGTCCAGTACGCGCAGGTCAATTAGGTTCACATTCGGCGCCACACCCGCATACTGCCCGTTCGATTTGTTCCCATTGCCGCCAATGATGCCCGCAACATGCGTTCCGTGCCCGTACAGATCCCACACCTGCTTGTTGTTCAGGTAAGTCGTCGTTCCTGTGAAGTCTTGATGATAAAGAACCCGGGAATTGTTGCCGTTGCGGAGATCAGACTGTTTGTCGTAGATTCCGCTGTCGATGACCGCGACTCCAATCCCCGTGCCGTCGTAAGCGGCATTCACCGCGGCAGTTACATTCATTGCCGCGTCAGTGTAATCGTCCATGCCCTTCAAGGGATGATCCACACTTACGAAGGCAACTTCGGGGTCATTCGCCAGTGCCGCCAGTGAGCCAACAGGAACAGTGAACGCCGCGCCTCTGACCACACCCAGGTGATGCCCCATCCGTCCACCCAGATTTTGCACCCGCGACAATGCCGTGCTCTTTGGCGTTTGTTCGTACTGCACAATCACCTTCACCTGCTGGGTCGGATGCGCCGCAAAGCGGTTCATGATTCTCGCGACTTCCGGATGAATCTTTTCAGCGGCCATCTTCTGCGCGCTCATACGATTCGCTTGTCCGGACATCGCCCCGCTAAGAAGCAGCACTGCAACGCTCAGGCGCTTTCCCCAAGCCGCGCTGTGGCGCTCGTTGCGTTTTCCCGAAGTTCTGGATCTCTGCTGAGTATCCATGAATGGCACGCTCTCTCGCTGGGGGAGAAAGTTGGGTGACACCTCCCTGTTGCACGACGAGCGCCAATGCATTCGCCGTTAGTTACTCATTACAAAGTGTTTACAGCGACCACGGAGAAGGACAGTGGGCCATCTTGTCCTCCACGTCGCACGTTGGGACAGGTTGTCCCACGATCTATAATCTTCACCGACGATGGGCGGAAGTAACCGGTCGCAACATGACTTCCAGAGTGAGAGTCATCTGTGATGATTACGTCGCGGAGCCCTTCAAGAACAAAAAGAGGTGGGCACTTGGGTCCGGCTCATCCGCAGAGGAACGTTTTTGCTCTGCGCTCTCGGCGCTCTCTGCGGTTATCGCTTTTCCAACATCCGGTTTGATGCGGTACCGTCTTCGCAGGAGAAAGTAGTCCAAAACCTACGAATTCTCAAACCGCTCAGGGTAGCAATTTCATCTTGAGAATCAGCGCAGCCACTAGTAGCACGCTCCCCAGCAGTGCGTTCCACTCGCGGTGTTTGAGATAGAGTTCCGCGGAAAATTCTCCATGGCTGGCATTCGCGGATGGAATCCGCGGCAGGAGTCGCGGCACACGTTGCGCGTACTCCTCGAATTCAGGAAATTTCCCTCTCAGAAATCTCTCCTCGCTCCCGATTACCGGCACGTAAATCGCAAAAAACATCCCGACCAGCACAGCGCCGATCCACCAGTTCCGCGCCGCCACGGCAAAGCCGATCCCGATCAACAGGGATCCCAAATACAGTGGATTCCGCGTATATGCGTACGGCCCCGTAGTTGCCAATGATTCGTTCTTGCGCACATATCCTGACGCCGATGCGCGAACCCAAAGGCCCGGCACGATGGCAATTGCGCCCATCGCCAGCGAGCGCCAACTAGGATGCGCCAGCCACAGATACACCACCGCGAACACAAATCCCAGCGGAACCCGAATCCGCCGCGCAACCCGCGACCAATCAGCCACGCATGGCCTCCGTGGTTCCGCAAATAAAACTCCGTGCCGCATCCACCACCGCGTCCACGCTGATCGCCAGCATCCCTTCGTCAGCGCACTCCGTCCGCGCATGTGTCGTAGCGCTCGCAGCATTCCGTAACACCACACTGCGCGTTCCGTAAGGTCCGTTCCGCGCCGGATCCGTCGGTCCAAAGATCGCCACCACTGGAACCTTCAGCGCCGCCGCCAGATGCAGAGGTCCCGTATCTCCACCGACAAACAGCTTCGCTCGCCGGCTGAGTGCGACGAGTTCGCTGATCGAACATTGCAGCGCGCGCGCAGCCCCATTGCTCGCCGCCTCTGCCTCCCGCGCAAGTTGCTCTTCACCCGGTCCGAAATTCACAACGGATTGCATGCCCCATCTGCTCAATGCCTGCGCCACACGACCGTACCTCTCCACTGGCCACTGCTTCGCTCCCCACCCAGCGCCGGGATTCAGAATGGCAAACTCTCCGATTCCGCCCTGGCGCAATCTCTCCTCAATCTTTTCCTCCGCACGTGAATCTCTGGGGAACTCGACCTCAGGAACATCCATCCTTTTTCCAGCCACCGCCTCGACAATCGAAAGATTCTGCTCGATCACGTGCGCGCCCCGCAGTCTCGTCTGCCGCGTATACCACAGCGCTGCCGGAGTCTCTCGCGGCTCTCTCGCCCCATACACCACCGGAGCTCCAGACCAGGCCCCTAGCACTGCCGACCGAATAGCCCCCTGCAAATCGATGGTGACGTCATAGCGTGCAGCCCGAACATCGTTCCGCACCCGCACAATCTGCTCGGCGGTGTGAATGGAAAACAGAGACTTGCGCCATCTCTTTAGGTCAACTGTGTGTACCCAGTCGACAACCGGCCGCTGTGTCGACCGCGGCCCCCGTCTCGCCGCTCCCGGAGCACACACGAGTTCTGCCCAGCGCTCCTCGATCAACCACCCGATCATGGCCCGCGGAAAGGCCCGTCGCAAACCGTACGCTGCCGGAAGCGTGTGTATCACAT
>Ga0335084_10000726_pt1 | contig 28925 bp, 26 predicted proteins | sample Lox_Sample_44_FD_206721 | JGI IMG/M metagenome (GOLD analysis project Ga0335084, IMG submission 206721) | Soil microbial communities from Loxahatchee National Wildlife Refuge, Florida, United States - Lox_Sample_4.4 | ecosystem: Environmental > Terrestrial > Soil > Wetlands | place: USA... | reverse complement strand
GGTCCCAAGGGTATGGCTGTTCGCCATTTAAAGTGGTACGTGAGCTGGGTTTAAAACGTCGTGAGACAGTTTGGTCCCTATCTACCGTGGGCGTTGGACGTTTGCGGGGGGCTGCTCCTAGTACGAGAGGACCGGAGTGGACGCACCGCTGGTGTACCGGTTGTGACGCCAGTCGCATTGCCGGGTAGCTACGTGCGGAAGAGATAACCGCTGAAAGCATCTAAGCGGGAAACTTGCCCTAAGATGAGACGTCCCCAGATGTTAAGTCTGCTAAAGGGTCGCGGAAGACCACCGCGTTGATAGGCCGGGTGTGGAAGGGCGGTAACGCCTTAAGCTAACCGGTACTAATTGCCCGTGCGGCTTGATCCTATAGCCTTGAGCCTGCGGCTCGAGGCTACCTTGTAGGCCTTGGTTGCGATCATTGTGCCCAGTACTTCTTCCAGAACACGTCGGGCGCGGGAGCGTAGGGATCATCCCGACTCCTGCAGCCTGACAACTGAATTCCTGACGAACATAGCGCTGTGGGCCCACGCCTTCCCATCCCGAACAGGACCGTGAAACGCAGCTGCGCCGATGATAGTGCGGGGTATACCGCGCGAAAGTAGGTCATCGTCAGGACCCTACCAAGTGAAACGCCCTGGGCAGATGCTCAGGGCGTTTTGCTTGGTACGGTGCACGATGACCGGTTCGTGCCAGCAGCTTGCGGCATGCGAAGCATGGGAGCCCGATCACGCCTTGACTCACCTGGGGCTTGCCGCAGGTTACGTGAGCGCGAGCGGAGGTCCACACTAAGTTGCGCGCGCGAGTGAGGGCGCTAGCCGGGTGGGGACCAAAGTCAGCCATCGCCAGGACCCACACAGGGACACCCCTGGCAGCAAGATCAGGGCTGTTTAGGCTTGTGGGAGCGCAAGGGACCGGATATTGGTGAACGGCTTGCAGCCAGCGCCCCGGCCCGCCGCTAATAGCCAGATCGGCTCGCCCTAGCCGGCACAGAGGGGACGATCGCGGAAGGAGGCTATAGACAACCGCGCTGCGGGCTCCTCGGCTGCCAGGCCGCCGAAACCCGCACCCTCGCGCCCGGAAGGCATTCCTGCGCCTGCGCAGCCCGCAGCCGGCCGAGGCTGTCCCCTATGGACCTGGCGCCGGGCGCACCTTGCAAACCTCGGCCGCGTCCCCATGTTGGAAACGGCCGCTGCATCTGTTAAACTTTCAAAATTAGAATCTTAATGGGCGTCACGCCCATTTTTTATTTGTGATCAGCCGCAACCAACTCGAAGAGCTGTTGGGCCCGACATTGGCTGGCCTGGGCTACGAGCTCGTGCACCTGGAGGCGTCGCCATCTGGCGGCGTGATCCGCGTGTTCATCGATCGCTCGGGCGGCGTCACGGTGGACGACTGCGCCGCTGTCAGCAACCATCTCACCCGCCTGTTCGTGGCCGAAAATGTGGACTACGATCGCCTAGAGGTGTCCTCGCCCGGCCTGGATCGACCTCTGCGCCAGCTGAAGGACTTCCAGCGTTTCGCGGGAGCGCGCGCCCAGGTGCGCATGCGGGTGCCGATCCAGGGACGGAAGAACTTCGTCGGGATCCTCCGCGGAACGAGCGAGGCCCAGGTCAGGCTGGAGGTCGACGGGACGGTTCTGTCTCTGGAGTTGGAGCAGTTGGACAAAGCGAGGTTGGTGCCTAATCTGTAGCGGAGACCCGATATGAGTCGAGAACTTCTGCTGCTGGTGGATGCCTTGGCGCGAGAGAAGAATGTCGACAAGGACACCGTGTTCGGCGCTCTCGAGCAAGCGCTCGCGTCCGCGACCAAGAAGCGGTTCCGCGACGACGTGGACGTGCGCGTCGAGATCGATCGGAACACCGGTGACTACCGTTCGTTCCGGCGCTGGCATGTCGTGCCCGACGATGCGCTCGAGGCGCCGGAGCGCCAGATGAGCCTGGTCCAGGCGCAGGAATTTGTCGAGGACATCCAGCTCGACGAATATGTCGAGGAGCCGCTCGAGCCTGTGGAGTTCGGACGCATCGGTGCGCAGACCGCGAAGCAGGTCATCTTGCAGAAGATCCGCGATGCCGAGCGCGAGCAGATCCTGAACGACTTCCTCGCGCGCAAGGAACATCTTGTTACGGGAACGATCAAGCGTGTCGAGCGCGGCAACGCGATCGTCGAGTCCGGCCGCATCGAGGCGATTCTCCCGCGCGATCAAATGATCCCGAAGGAAAACCTACGGGTGGGGGATCGGGTCCGTGCATTCCTGCTCAAGGTCGACCGGAGCAGCCGCGGGCCCCAGCTTGTGCTCTCCCGCGTGGTTCCCGAGTTTCTGGTCAAGTTATTCGAGCTGGAAGTCCCGGAGATCGAGGAGGGTCTGCTCGAGATCAAGGCGGCGGCTCGGGATCCGGGATCGCGGGCCAAGATCGCGGTGAAATCCAACGACGCTCGGATCGACCCGATCGGGACCTGCGTGGGCATGCGCGGCTCGCGCGTGCAGGCCGTCACCTCCGAGCTCGCCGGCGAGCGCGTAGACATCATCCTCTGGTCGCCTGACCCCGCGCAGTTTGTCATCAATGCGCTCGCGCCTGCTGAGGTGAGTAGCATCGTCGTGGACGAAGATCGCCACAGCATGGATATCGTGGTGGACGAGGAGAACCTCGCCCAGGCGATCGGGCGGACCGGCCAAAACGTGCGGCTGGCAAGCGAGCTGACCGGCTGGCAGCTCAACATCATGACGGAAGAGGAGTCGCAGCAGAAGAGTGAGCAGGAATCGGCCGCAGTGAAAACGCTGTTCATGGAGAAGCTCGATGTGGACGAGGAGGTCGCCGACATCCTCGTGCAGGAGGGCTTCACCACCCTCGAGGAAGTGGCCTACGTCCCGATCAACGAGCTGCTCGAGATCGAGCAGTTCGACGAGGACACGGTCAACGAGCTACGCAGCAGGGCCCGGAATGCGCTCTTGATGCAAGCTATCGCCAGTGAGGAGAAGGTCGAGGAGCTCGCCTCGGATTTGCAGGCGCTGGAAGGCATGGACGGGCAGACCGCCCGGATGCTGGCGGCGAAGGGCATCCATACCCAGGAGGAGTTGGCGGAGCTTGCCCTGGATGACCTCGTGGAGCTTACGGGCATGGAGGCCGAGCGGGCCAAGAAACTGATCATGGCGGCCCGGGCACCCTGGTTTGCGTAAGCGCGCGTGAGAGCGGAGCATAGGATTGAACAGTAGCGTGAGAGGCGGATAGATGGCACAGACCAACGTCGCCCAGTTTGCGAAGGAGCTTGGTGTTCCCTCGTCGCTGTTGCTCGAGCAACTGCAAGCCGCGGGCGTGAGCAAGCAGCTGGTCGAGGACACGTTGCTCACCGAACAAGACAAGACTCAGCTGCTCGAATATCTCCGGCGCGTGCACGGAACCAAGGAGACGAAGAACAAGATCACCTTGACGCGTCGCCAAACCACGGAGATCAAGAAAGCCGACAGCACAGGCAAAGCGCGCACCATCCAGGTCGAGGTGCGCAAGAAGCGCGTGCTCGTCAAGCGAGAAACGGCGCCCGTTGCCGAAGCGATGGCCGAAGCGGCTCCCGCCCTCGACGCGGAGCAGGCTGCGTTGAGGGAGGAAGAAGCCCGCAAGCAGGCCGAGCTGATTGCGCGCCAGGCCGCGGATGCGGCAGCCAAACAAGAGCAGAAGAGGAAACGCAAGGAAGCGCAGGAGGCGGCAGTTGAGGCTGCACCCCCGCCGGTCGAGGCGAAGGCGCCCGAGCCCAAGCCTGAAGCGGAGCAGCGGGTGGAGGCGGCGCCGACAGCGGAAGTGCCAGTCAAGCCTGCCGCGGTCGGGACGCTGCACAAACCCACGACGAAAACAGCCGGAGCGCCCGAGAAAAAGGCGCCGAAGAGGCCGACCCGAGAAGTGGTCTGGCGCGACGAGGCCGCGAAGAGGCGCGCCATCAAGACGCGCGGCGACGAAGGCGGGGTCGCCGGCTGGCACGCGCGCAAGGACCGCCACGCAAGGCCAAAAGTGGAGACCGGAGCGCCTCAGCACGCGTTCTCCTTGCCGACCGAGCCGATCGTACACGAGGTCTTGGTGCCGGAGACCGTGACGGTCGCGAACCTGGCGCAGAAGATGTCCGTGAAAGCCGCCGAGGTCATCAAGGCGCTGATGAAGCTCGGCAGCATGGTCACGATCAACCAAGTCCTGGATCAGGACACGGCGATGATCGTGGTCGAAGAGATGGGGCATGTCGCGCGACGGGCCAAGCTCGACGACCCCGAGGCGTTCCTGACCGAAGCGCGGGAGCAAAGCGCCGTGGCCGCGGAGCCGCGCGCTCCCGTCGTTACCGTCATGGGTCACGTCGACCACGGCAAGACCTCGCTGCTGGACTACATCCGCCGCACGCGGGTGGCCAGCGCGGAAGCGGGCGGCATCACCCAGCACATCGGTGCTTATCACGTGCAAACCCCGAGAGGGATGATCACGTTCCTCGATACGCCGGGGCACGAAGCATTCACGGCGATGCGCGCGCGCGGCGCCAAGGTCACCGACCTTGTGATCCTCGTGGTTGCAGCCGACGACGGCGTCATGCCTCAAACGGTGGAGGCGGTCCACCACGCGAAGGCCGCCAAGGTGCCGATCGTCGTGGCGGTGAACAAGATCGACAAACCCGAGGCCAACCCCGAGCGTATCCGGCAGGAGCTGGCTTCCCAAGGAGTCGTGCCCGAGCAATGGGGCGGAGACACCATGTTCGTGGACGTCTCCGCCAAGACCGGAAGCGGCATCGATGGACTGCTCGAATCGGTTTTGCTGCAAGCCGAGGTGTTGGAGCTGAAAGCGCCGCGTGAGACGCCGGCGAAGGGGCTCGTCATCGAGTCGAAGCTGGACAAGGGGCGCGGTCCGGTGGCTACACTGCTCGTCCAATCCGGGACGCTGCATCGCGGTGACATCGTTCTCGCCGGTGCGGTTTTCGGACGCGTTCGCGCGATGCTCGACGAGAACGGCAAGAGTGTGCCGGATGCAGGACCGTCCATTCCCGTGGAGATCCAGGGGCTCTCCGATGTGCCGCAGGCCGGAGAAGAGGTCATCGTGCTGGGCGATGAGCGGCGGGCCCGGGAAATCGCGCTGTTCCGCCAAGGCAAGTTCCGAGACGTGAAGCTCGCTAAACAGCAGGCCGCGAAGCTCGAAGGCATGTTCGACCAGATGGCCGCCGGCGGCACAAAGTCGCTCTCGCTTGTCATCAAAGCCGACGTGCAGGGCTCGCAGGAAGCGCTCTCTCACGCGCTCCAGAAACTGTCCACGGATGAGGTCAAGGTCCACATCGTTCACAGTGGCGTAGGGGCGATCACCGAATCGGACATCAACCTCGCGCTCGCCTCGAACGCCGTGGTTCTGGGGTTCAATACCCGGCCCGACGCGACGGCGAAGAAGCTCATCGGCGCCCACGGGGTGGACGTGCGCTACTACAACATCATCTACGAGGCGGTGGATGAGGTGAAGGCGGCGCTCTCCGGTCTGCTCGCTCCCGAGAGGAAGGAAACCGTCACGGGCCTGGTGGAAGTACGCCAGGTGTTCCACATCTCCAAGGTGGGCACCGTCGCCGGCTGTTACGTGCTGGAGGGCGTCATCAAGCGCAGCTCGATGGTGCGGGTGCTGCGAGACAACATCGTCGTCCACTCGGGAGAGCTGGACTCGCTCAAGCGCTTCAAGGACGATGTGCGCGAAGTCAAGGCGGGGTTCGAGTGCGGGCTTTCGCTGAAAGGGTTCAGCGATATCAAAGAGCGCGACCAGCTTGAAGTATATGAGGTCGTGGAAGTGGCCCGGACCCTGTAGCCGGCTGGCCCTGGAAGGGCGGCGTGCTCGATGCCACGCGATTCCACCCGTGCTTCACGTGTCGCTGACCAGATCCAGCGCGATCTGGCCGACTTGATCCGCCTGGAACTGAAGGATCCCCGGGTTGGGCTGGTCACCTTGACGCAGGTCGAGGTCAGCCGCGATCTGAGTCACGCAAAGGTGTACGTGAGCTGCCTCGGAGACACAGAGTCTACCGAGCGGAGTGTACGAAGCCTGCAGCACGCTGCTGCATTCCTGCGCCGGCTGCTCGCCAAGACTCTGAGTCTGCGCAGCGTGCCGCAACTCGAATTCGTGTACGACGCGTCCGTCGAGCGGGGCGTGCGATTGTCCCATCTCATCGACGAGGCGGTGCTCGCCGACGCGGGACGGGCTACGAAGGATGGCGACGCCGGCGAATGAGGTGCCGCGAAACGGGCGCAGCGGGGGGCAACTCGACGGCGTGATCCTCATCGACAAGCCCTCCCAGTTGAGTTCGAACGCGGCAGTCCAATCTGTGCGGCGCTTGCTGGGGTGGGGAAAGGCAGGGCACACAGGCACGCTCGATCCTCTGGCCACGGGGCTGCTGCTCGTTTGCCTCGGAGAGTGCACCAAGTTCGCCGGCGTCGCATTGGACGCGGACAAGACTTACGAGGCGGTCGTTCGTCTCGGCTTGGCAACCGACTCGGGAGACGCGGAGGGAGCACCGGTGTTCGAGGGACCGGTCGCCGGGTGCCTGGATCGGCTCCCGGAGGTATTAGCGCAGTTCCGGGGCGGGTTCGACCAGCTGCCACCGATGTTCAGCGCATTGAAGCACAACGGGCGGCCGCTGTACGCGTATGCTCGGGCGGGAGCCGAGGTGCCGCGCGCTCCGCGTCCCGTCCGCGTCGAGCGGCTGGAAATCATTTCTTCGTCAGAACAAGAGGTTATAATCGAGATACGCTGCAGTAAGGGCATGTATGTACGCACCCTCGCCCACGATATTGGCATGCGCCTGGGCTGCGGCGCCCACCTGCGCGCCCTGCGCAGGACCCACATCGGTCGCCTCAGCGTGATCGACGCGATCAGCCTAGATGCGCTCACCGGGCTGACTCCCGCCCAAAGGTTGGCACATGTCCGTCCTGCTGACCTGATCCTACTCGACCTCCCGTTGCTGACGCTCGACGATCGAGCTGCGCAGACGGTGCTGCAGGGTCGTCAGACCGAAACGCCGTCCATCTGCCCGCGGGGGGCGGTTCGACTGTACGACGCACAGGGCAACTTCCTCGGGCTGGGCTTAGTCCAGGAGGACAACCGTGTCGCCCCAAAGCGAATGTGCTCGAGGCGGCTTCCCGGCATTGCGCGGTCGGGACCCGCGGCGCTTGAGGGAACCTCGCTGCAGAGCGTAAAATGGCGCGTTTTTCCGGAGACATAGGATGGCAACCACGACCGAGCAGAAGTCCCGCATTGTGGCCGACTACCAGCGAGCGAAGGGCGACACCGGTTCGCCCGAGGTTCAGATCGCGCTGCTCACGGCGCGGATCAACGATCTCACTGAGCACTTCAAGACGCATGTGAAGGACTTCCACTCCCGGCGCGGCCTGCTTCGACTGGTGTCGCGCCGGCGCAAGCTACTGGATTACCTAAAGCGTTCCGACAGCCAGAAGTACCGGGGCATCCTGGATCGGCTGGCGCTGCGCAAGTGATCCACCAACTCGACCGGCACCCACCTCATCGGCGATTGCGCGCGGCTGCCAGGGTGGGCTCACCGATCCATAACCTGAAAGTCCCACGGAGGCGCCCTCTCGCCCTTCACCTATGGACGTAAATCCCCTACCAGCGATCAAGAGATCTGTTTCCTACGGCCGGCATCGACTTACGCTCGAAACCGGGGAGATCGCACGCCAGGCACATGGTGCGGTCATGGTCAACATGGACGATACATGCGTGTTGGTCACCGTGGTGGGCAGGAAGGAGGTCAACCCCGGTCAGGATTTCTTCCCTCTGACGGTCGACTACCAAGAGCGGACCTACGCTGCGGGCAAGATCCCCGGCGGGTTCTTCAAGCGGGAGGGCCGGCCCTCCGAGAAGGAGACCCTGACTTCGCGCTTGATCGATCGGCCGATTCGCCCTCTGTTCCCGGACGGGTTGTACAACGAGGTGCAGGTCATCGCGACGGTGATGTCATCGAACAACGAGGTCGACTCCGACATCGCGGCGATGATAGGCGCTTCCGCGGCGCTGGCGATCTCGGGCATCCCGTTCAACGGACCGATCGGGGCGGCGCGCGTCGGTTACGTTGACGGCGAGTACGTCCTCAATCCCACCGCCACCGAGCTCAAGACGTCGCGGCTCAACCTGGTCGTCGCGGGTACGCAGCAAGCCGTGCTGATGGTCGAGTCGGAGGCCGCGGAGCTTCCGGAGGAGATCATGCTCGGCGCCGTGGTCTACGGTCACCAGCAAATGCAGACGGTGATCGACCTCATCAACGACTTAGCGGACGAGGCCGGCAAGCCGCTGTGGGATTGGATGCCTCCGACGAAGGACCAAGGCCTCATCGATCGGGTCGCATCGATTGCAGAAGCTCCGCTGCAACAGGCCTATCGAATCCGGCAGAAGCAGGTTCGTTCGGAGCGTATCGCGGATGTGCGCGATCAGGTCTTGAAAACGCTCGTCGAACAAGCCCCAGAGGCCGCAGACGAGAACCTGGTGCGCACGATCTTCAGCGACCTGGAAGCCAAGATTGTGCGGGGTCAGATCCTGAACGGAGAGCCGCGGATCGACGGTCGAGATACCCGCACGGTGCGGCCCGTCTCGATCCGCACCGGCGTGCTCCCGCGGGCGCACGGATCCGCCATGTTCACGCGCGGGGAAACCCAGGCCGTCGCGGTGGCCACGCTTGGCACGGCGCGCGACGAGCAGATCATCGATGCGCTGCAGGGCGAGTACACCGAGCGCTTCATGCTCCACTACAACATGCCACCCTATGCCACCGGAGAGACCGGTCGCGTTGGAAGCCCCAAACGGCGTGAGATCGGGCATGGCCGGTTGGCCAAGCGCGCGCTGGCAGCGGTCCTGCCGACCGCAGAGGAGTTCGGCTACTCGATGCGGGTCGTATCAGAGGTGACGGAATCCAACGGCTCCAGCTCCATGGCAACTGTGTGTGGTGGATGCCTCGCGCTCATGGACGCGGGCGTGCCGATGAAGGCGCATGTGGCGGGGATCGCCATGGGGCTCATCAAGGAGGGCAACCGCTTTGCCGTGCTCTCCGACATCCTGGGCGACGAGGATCACTTGGGCGATATGGACTTCAAGGTGGCGGGCACCGAGCGCGGTGTCACCGCTTTGCAGATGGACATCAAGATCCAGGGCATCACCAAGGAGATCATGCAAGTCGCGCTGAACCAGGCGCAGGAAGGGCGTCTGCACATCCTGTCGCTGATGAAACAGGCGCTGGAAACCCCGCGGGCGGAAATCTCCGTCTACGCGCCGCGCATGATCGTCATCAAGATCAAGCCGGAGAAGATCCGCGATGTGATCGGTAAAGGCGGTGCGGTGATCCGCGCCATCACCGAAGAGACCGGTACCACCATCGACATCGCCGAGGATGGCACCGTGACCATCGCGTGCGTCAGTTCCGAGGGTGGGCTGGCGGCCAAGAAGCGGATCGAGGAGATCACCGCCGAGGTCGAGGTCGGCCGCGTGTACGAAGGCACGGTCCTCAAGCTGTTGGATTTCGGGGCAATCGTCAGCGTGTTGCCGGGCAAAGACGGGCTGCTGCACATCTCCCAGATCGCGGAGGAACGCGTGAAGAACGTGGGCGACCATTTGAAGGAGGGCCAGTCGGTGCGCGTCAAGGTGCTCGAGGCGGACGAGAAAGGCCGGCTGCGCCTGTCGATGAAGGCGGTGGCGGCCGAGACCACCGCGAGTCATTAGCTCAGCCGATACGGACGCGCAGAGCGTCCATCGGTGTCCGGGCGGAGCAAACGCGCGAGCCGCAGTACAGCAAAGCCCACCTTCAGGGTGGGCTTTGTCGCTTTCGGACTCTGCTCGCAGGCTAGCTTGGCATCGTCACCTGCATCGCCGGGATCACATATGCTTGGATCGTCACGAGCAAGCCGACCAGCGCGGCAAGCGCGATGCTGTGGAAGAACACATAGCGCAAGATGTCGCCCTCGTGCCCATACCACCGCGTCGCGGTACTGGCGACCACGATGCTTTGCGCATCGATCATCTTGCCCATCACGCCCCCGGAGCTGTTGGCGGAGGCCATCAGGATCGGGTTCAGGCCAAGCTGCTCAGAAGAGACTTTCTGCAATCCCCCGAACAGCACATTCGAAGCGGTGTCCGATCCGGTCAGCGCAACACCCAGCCATCCCAGCATGGTTCCGAAGAATGGATACAGCACCCCCGTGTGGGCGAACGCTAGGCCCATCGTTGCATCCGTCCCGGAATAGCGCGTGACGGTGCCGAGCGCCAGCATCGCTGCGATCGTCAGCAGCGAATAGCGCACCAGCACGATCGTATCCCAGTATTTCCTTGCCAGACCGCCGATCGAGTAGCCCATGGTCAAGCCGGCGACGATCGCCGCGAGCAGAATTCCGCTGCCGGTCGCAGACAGCCAGTTGAGAACGTAGACCGCATCTTCCTTCTTCGGAGCGGCGACCACGGGCGGAACCTTCACTACCGCCTGGTGCAATCCGGCGATCTCGAACTTCTTCACGGTCACGTTGCCGAGCGCTTGCTTAGTTGCGGGCGAGGAGCCGTTCAGCAGGTCCTTCACCGTGGGCAATCCCCATGCAAATAGAAATACCGTCAGGATGATCCAGGGGACCCATGCCTTGACCACAGTGTTAGTCGGATGCCTTTGGAACTGCGCGGGCGCTGCCTCGCTCGCCCCGCTGTCGGCTTCGTGCCCGCGGGGCACGGTGGTGCGCCAAATCTCCTTCGGTTTCCAGACCTTGAGGAACGCCGTCAAACAGGCCATCGAGACGATCGCGGAGCCCACATCGACCAGCATCGGGCCGTGGTAGTTCGAGATCAGGAATTGTGGGATCGCAAACGAGACGCCCGTGACGAGGATCGCAGGCCATACCCCTTTCATGCCTTTCCAGCCCGCAAACGCCCAGATCAGCCAGAACGGAACGAGCAGCGAGAAGAACGGCAGTTGTCGTCCGACCATCGCCGATAAAGCCATCTCGTTGAGGCCCGTGACCTTGGCGAGCGTGATGACCGGAGTTCCCAGCGCACCGTAGGCGACCGGCGCCGTGTTCGCAATCAAAGAAAGGCCGGACGCGGCGAGCGGTGAGAAGCCCAGACCGATCAGGATCGCGCCGGTCACGGCGACCGGCGTGCCGAATCCTGCCGCGCCTTCGAAGAACGCGCCAAACGCAAACGCGATCAAGAGCAGCTGCAGCCGACGATCCTCGGTGACGTTCGCAATCGTGTCCTGGAGTACCTGGAAGTAACCTTTCTCCTTCGTGAGCTGATACAGAAAGATGATGTTCAGGACGATCCAGCCGATCGGCAGCAGCCCGAACAAGGCGCCCAAGCCAGCGGAGCTCAAAGCCATGTTCGGGGGCATCTGAAACACGATCGTGGCGACGAGGAGCGCGCTTACCAGACCCAACACCGCGGCCCAGTGCGCTGCCATCCGGAAGAACGCCAGGCTGCCAAGCAGGACGATAACGGGGATCGCTGCGCACAGCGTGGAAAGCCAGGCGTTGTGGAGTGGATCGTAGACCTGGGTCCAGGGCATCTTGAGTCCTCCCGAAGTCGTTTCGTTCTGATTTTTCTCCGCGTCACCACGCGGAAGCCACGAGCGTCCGCACGGACCCGCCCGTCCCGGTCGCCTCGAGGTTGGGCTCCCCGAAGTCCATCCCAGGCCGCTGGCATTATATCCAACATCCTAGCCCCGCACTCCTCAACAGCGTGCCCGGGCCGCGCGGACGCGCGAAGCTATAATCTGCGGGGGGTCGACGTCCCGCAACTTCTGCCAAGCACGCCGTGAGGAGGTACGCAGCCATGAATCGAAGCATGCCGGTGCAAACAGGTGGCCAGATCCTCGTGAACTGCTTGCGCGTGCACGGGGTAGAGCTCGCCTTCTGTGTGCCAGGCGAGAGCTTCCTCGCCGTCCTGGATGCTCTGTACGACTGTCGCGATCAGATGCGGTTGATCGTGTGTCGCCAGGAAGGAGGCGCGGCCTTCATGGCGGAGGCTTACGGCAAGCTCACTGGGCGTCCTGGCGTATGTTTCGTCACGCGTGGGCCGGGTGCCACCAATGCGAGCATCGGCGTGCACACGGCCTACCAGGATTCCTCGCCGATGGTCCTGTTCGTCGGGCAAGTCGGCGGCGACGTGGTGGAGCGGGAGGCGTTCCAGGAGCTCGACTACCGCCGGATGTATGGCCAAATGACCAAATGGGTGGCGCAGATCGACCGCGCCGAGCGCATCCCGGAGTATGTGAGCCACGCCTTCCATCTCGCCGTTTCGGGACGACCTGGGCCGGTGGTGCTCGCGTTACCGGAGGACATGCTCGTCAGCCAGGCCGTTGCAGCCGAGACGCAGTGCTACCAACGGGTCAAGCCCAACGCAGGGCCGCGTGAGATGGATCGGCTAGTGAGCGTGTTGGAACGGGCGTCCAGGCCGTTGATGATCCTCGGGGGCGGCGATTGGACGGCTCAGGCCTGCCACGACGCGCGTGCCTTCGCCGAAGCCTGGAACTTGCCCGTCGCATGCTCGTTCCGGCGTCAGGACCTGCTGGACAACCGCCATGGCAACTACGCCGGAGAGGTGGGCATCGCCATCAGCGCGGAGCTGAAGAAGCGAGTGGGCGAGGCCGATCTGATCCTCGCCGTCGGGCCAAGGCTCGGGGAGATGACCACGGGTGGCTACACGCTGTTCGCACCGCCGCGCACACACCAAACGTTGGTGCACGTGCATCCCGCGGCGGATGAGCTCGGGCGTGTGTATCAGGCCGAGCTGATGATCAACTCCGGGATGGCGGAGTTCTGTGCAGCGGCGCGCAGCCTACGGCCGTCGTCCGCGCCCACCTGGAGCAGCTGGACTCGCGCGTCGCGGGAAGAGTATCTGTCGACGCTCGATCCGGTCTCGACGCCCGGGCGGCTCAATCCGAGCGAGGTCGTCGCATGGCTGCGCGGCCGCCTGCCTGAAGGCGCCATCGTCACGAACGGGGCCGGCAACTTCTCGGGTTGGGTGCAGCGCTTCTACCAATATACCGGGTGGCGCACGCAGTTGGCCCCTACCAACGGCGCGATGGGATACGGAGTGCCCGCCGCGATCGCCGCCAAGCTCGTGCATCCGGACCGCGTAGTGGTGTGCTTTGCTGGAGACGGCGATTTTCTGATGACCGGGCAGGAGCTGGCCACCGCGGTTCAGTACGGGGCCGCAGTGATCTTCGTGGTCGTCAACAACGGGATGTACGGAACGATCCGCATGCATCAGGAGCGAGACTATCCCGAACGCGTTTATGCCACTGCGCTGCACAACCCCGACTTCGCGCAGCTTGCAGGCGCCTACGGCGCTTTTGGCGCGTTGGTGGAAGACACCAGCGATTTCGCTCCGGCCTTTGAGGCTGCCGTAGCTGCAGGCGGACCCGCGCTGTTGGAGCTTCGGATCGATCCCGAGGCCATCACCACGCGGACCACGCTGACCGCCGTGCGCCAAGCCGCGCTCCAGCGAGCACGTCCGCAAAACGTGGAGAAGTCATAGCGGAGCGCTTGGCGTCCGTCTCGTCGCCCGGGGTGGGTTGCGGTCAGAACCCGACCGCCTGTCCATCCCGGCGCGGGTCCGAAGCCGCGAGGTATCCTCCGGCGAGGCGATAGATGAACTGCCCGGCGCCGAACTCCAGACTTCCGCGCTCTGCGTGGCGGACGATATGGCCTCGCCGGGCCAGCTCCTCCACCACGCTCGGTGCCACGGCATGCTCGAGCACAACATTACGCCCACCAAGTACCTTCCAGCGGGGGGCGTCCGCAGCGGCTTGTGGGTTCTGTCCATACTCGGCCAGCCGGACCATGATTTGTGCATGGCCCTGCGGCTGCATATCGCCGCCCATGACACCGAAGCTCATGAGTGGGCGGGTCTCGTGCATGACGAAGCCGGGGATGATGGTATGAAACGGCCGCTTGCCGGGCGCGACGCGGTTCGGATGGTTGGGCTCCAGGCGGAAGCAAGCGCCACGGTTGTGCAGGCTGATGCCGGTGCCAGGCACGACCACCCCTGAACCGAAGCCCATGTAGTTTGACTGGATGTAGGACACCATCATCCCTGCCGAATCGGCAGCAGTCAGGTAGATGGTGTCCGAAGCCCCCGGCCGGCCAGGGGCGAAATCCTTTGCGCGCGCGCGATCGATCAGCGCGGCACGCTGCTTCAGGTAGTCCGCGTCGAGCAGCCGTCCTGTCGAGACGCTCATGGCACCGGGATCGGCCACATATCGGTACGCGTCCGCAAAGGCGAGCTTCATCGCCTCGATCTGCAGGTGCAGGCTGTCGGCGGAGTCGACTGGCAGGTCCGCCAACGGGTAGCGGTCGAGGATACCGAGCGCGATCAACGCCGCGATGCCCTGACCGTTAGGCGGGATCTCGTGCAGGCGCATGTCCCGATAGCTCAGGGAAATGGGCTCCACCCACTCCGGCTGGTGGTCGGCCAAGTCTTCCAGCGTCATCGCACCGCCCTGCGCGCGGCTGGCCGCGGCGATCTTCTCAGCCAACGCGCCGCGGTAGAAGGCCTCTCCACGGGTTTCCGCGATCGACCGCAGCGTAATCGCCTGTTCGGGAAACCGGAACAATTCTCCCGCGCGCATCGGGTGGCCGCCGGGCAAGAACGCTTCCGCGAACCCGGGCAGGTCGCGCAGCTGCGGTCCCTGCGCCTGCCACTGGCGAGCGACGATCGGCGACACCAGAAAGCCGCGCTCTGCGTAATCCACTGCAGGCCCGAACAGTTCAGCGAATGGCAGCCTGCCAAACCGAGTTGACAACGCGACCCAGGCGGAAACGGCGCCCGGGACCGTGATGCTGTCCCAGCCCGTCACGGGCATCGCGTCCCTGCCGCCGAATCTCTCCGGTATCCACCCGCGTGGTGCTTGGCCCGACGCATTGAGCCCGTGCAACCGCGACCCGTCCCAGACCAGCGCGAACGCGTCCGAACCGATCCCGTTCATGGTCGGTTCCACGACGGTTAGCGTGATCGCGGCGGCCAAAGCGGCGTCGACGGCGTTGCCACCGCGAAGGAGCATCCGCATCCCCGCTTGAGCCGCCAGGGGCTGCGAGCTGGCCACCACGTTGGCGCCCAGCACTGGCATCCGCTGAGAGCAGTAGGGAAACTCCCAGGTGAAGGGCGTCATTTTCTTTGTGACTCCAAGAACACTTCGTCGTCTTTGCGTCCCACCGGGAGGAGCACTGCGATTGCCCGCAGCGCTGCGGTGAGGATCGGCATCAGTGGCTTGAACGCGCCGGTCGCAACCCCATGTGTGCTCCGCGCGGTTGCGGTCCATCGGGAAGCCGCACGCCTTACCCTAGCATGCCGAGAGGGGCTGGCCGGACCACAGCCTACCACAAGGACCCGGTCCGACGATGTCGGACAGGAAACGGCCGGGCAAGGTCTCCGGCGCCTCGGCTCCCGAACCACAACTAGCTGCATTTGCTACCATTCGCGCCTTCGCTGCACGCATAGACTCCCGCAGCGCTTCTATGGTAGACACGAACCGATCCGCACTTTGGCCGCAGTGCGTGGCCGCACCGCTGGCGCTTGTACGTGGCACAGTATTTCTGGATCCATCCGACGCACCCGCAGCCGCGACTTATCGGCCAAGCGGCGGCGATCATACGCGCCGGCGGTGTGCTCGTGTATCCCACGGACTCCTGCTATGCGCTCGGGTGTCGCCTCGGAGACAAGAACACGATGGAGCGCATTCGGTCCATCCGACAACTGGACTCGACGCACCAATTCACGCTGGTCTGCCGCAACCTGTCGGAGATCTCCCGCTATGCACGCGTCGACAATCAAGCGTACCGGCTACTCAAGGCGGCTACACCCGGAAGCTACACCTTCATCCTGCCGGCGACGCGCGAGGTGCCACGGGGACTGCGCGACCCCAAGCGCAGGACGATCGGATTGCGAGTACCCGATCACCCGGTGGCCCAAGCGCTGCTCCGTGAGCTCGATGAGCCGTTGTTGTCCTCCACGCTGCTGTTGCCTGGCGATGACCTCCCACTCAACGATGCCCAGCAGATCCGCGGGCGGCTGGAGCATCGGGTCGAGCTGGTCCTCGATGCCGGGTCCTGCGGAATCGAAATGACCACGGTGGTCGACCTGACCCAGCCACAGCCCACGGTTCTCCGAGCTGGTAAAGGAAGCACTGCAATCTTCGGAGCCCATGTAGCATGAATTTGAATGCCGTCCTTGTGATGATCACGCTGTATGCGATCCCGATGATCTTCGCGATCACGTTGCATGAAGCAGCGCACGGATATGCAGCCAAGTACTTCGGGGACTATACCGCGTATCAGGCGGGGCGGATCTCGCTCAACCCGCTCGACCACATCGACCCGTTGGGAACGATCCTGGTGCCGGCGCTACTCATCGTGCTCAGCGCGGGGCAGTTCGTGTTCGGCTGGGCCAAACCCGTCCCGGTGAACTTCGGCAACCTGCGCAATCCCAAGCGGGATATGCTGTGGGTGGCCGGGGCCGGCCCCGGCGCCAACCTGGCGATGGCGCTGTTATGGGCCTTGGTGCTGAAGCTCGTCGTCTCCACGCCCGACACCTATTTCTCCGAGCCGCTTAAGGCGATGGCCGCGGGCGGTGTCAACATCAACTTGGGCTTGATGGTGCTCAACCTCATTCCGATCCCGCCCTTGGACGGCGGGCGCATCGCCGTCAGCCTACTTCCGAACCGGCTGGCGTATCGGTTTGCTATGATTGAACCGTATGGCCTCATCATCATCGTCGCGCTGCTTGCCACCCGGGTGCTCGGCGCGGTGATCTGGCCTCTTGTCGCAGCGTGTCAGGATCTGATCGCCGCCCTGTTCGGGCTACCCTGAAGACCGTCTCCACGATGTTTCCCGATCGAGTTCTGTCCGGCATGCGCCCGACCGGCGCCCTGCACCTCGGCCATTTCCATGGCGTGTTGAAGAATTGGGTCCGCTTGCAGCACGAGCACCCATGCCTGTTCTTTGTCGCCGACTGGCACGCGCTCACCACTCACTATGAGAATCCGGAAGTCATCGCCCAGAATGTGTGGGACATGGTGATCGATTGGCTCGCCGCGGGCGTGGACCCGGCGCAAGCCACTTTGTTCATCCAGTCGCGCGTTCCGGAGCACGCTGAGCTGCATCTGCTCATGTCCATGATCACGCCGCTCGGATGGTTGGAGCGCGTGCCGTCCTACAAAGACCAGCAGGAGAGGCTGTCGGATCGCGACCTGTCGACGTACGGCTTTCTCGGCTATCCGCTGTTGCAGAGCGCGGACATTCTCATCTACCGCGCCACGCTGGTTCCCGTGGGTGAGGATCAGGTCCCGCATATCGAGTTCACGCGCGAGATCGCGCGGCGCTTCAATCACATCTACGGCCGCGAGCCGGGGTTCGAGCAGAAGGCGGAAGCGGCGACCAAGAAGCTGGGAGCCAAGCGCGGCAAGCTCTATCGTGAATTGCGCAACCGCTATCAGGAACACGGCGACGCAGAGGCGCTGCAGGCCGGGCGCGCGTTGGTGGACGAGGCACAGAGTCTGAGTATAGGCGACCGCGAACGCCTGTTCGGCTATCTCGAGGGCGGTGGCAAGATGATCTTGTCGGAACCCGGCGCGTTGCTCACCGAGGCGTCGAAAATGCCCGGGCTCGACGGCCAAAAGATGTCGAAGTCGTACAACAACACGATCACGCTGCGCGAGGACGCGGACAGCGTCACGCGAAAGATCCGCACGATGCCCACCGATCCCGCGCGTGTCAGGCGCTCGGACCCGGGCGAACCCGAGAAGTGCCCGGTATGGCAGTTTCATCTCGTGTATTCGGACGAGAAGACCCAGCAATGGGTGCAGAACGGTTGCCGGAGCGCCGGGATCGGGTGCCTAGAGTGCAAGCAGCCTGTGATCGACGCGGTGCTCAAGGAGCAGGAACCGATGCGCGAGCGTGCGCAGCGCTATCTCGACGATCCGACGCTGGTCCGCAATATCGTGGAGGACGGTTGTGACCGCGCGCGCAAGCAGGCGGCGGACACGATCCGTGATGTGCGCGGGGCCATGGGTCTCAGCTACGACTGATGGAGCTGAGGCGGATCGCCGCCGCGTTCGCGCGTGGCGGGCGTTCATTCTCGTCCCGGATCTCGACCTGCGTGCCGGAACTGCTTCCACGGCGGAACCGGCGATGCCTCAGGGGTCTCGAGGTGAGCCGTGCACGAGGTTGCGGCCTCACGCTTGGCGTCGCAGCAGCCGCTGCTGCTCTCTGCGCCATTCCCGGTCCTTATCCGCTTCGCGCTTATCGTGCTGCTTCTTACCCTTCGCCAAGCCGATCTCCAGCTTGATCCAGCCCGCGCGATAGTGGAGGTCGAGCGGAACGAGGGTATAGCCCGCGCGTTCGACCTTCCCGATCAGCCGCCGCAGCTCCTCGCTGCGCATCAGCAGCTTGCGAGTGCGAGCTGGATCCGCCTGCACATGGGTGGACGCGGCGGGCAGCGGGCTGATGTGACAGCCGATCAGGAACAGCTCCTCGTTGCGCAGGACGACATAGGCTTCCGAGAGCTGCGCGCGACCGGCTCGGATCGCCTTGACCTCCCAGCCTTCCAGCGCCAACCCGGCCTCGTACCGCTCTTCGATGAAATAGTCATGGAAGGCCTTCCGGTTTTGAACGATGCTCATGGTCGGATAGCAGCCTGGATGTCGCTACGGTCGCTCGTTACAGCCGGCGCGCAGTGTATCAGCTCGGGTGCCACAGCGGGCGCGGCCTCCGATACGTGAGACTCGCGTGGCGCTCGTAGAAAGGTCGGTACTGGTGGGCTACTCTGCAGAACGGATGTATCGGCTGGTGGATGATGTCGAGCGTTATCCAGAGTTCCTGCCCTGGTGCGGAGCTGCGCATGTCGAGCTACGCGATGGCACGTTGACCCGTGCCTCGCTGCTGGTCGTCTACCATGGCGTAAGACAGAGCTTCGAGACCGAGAACCGCGGCCAGCCGCCGGAACTGATCGAGATCCGGCTGGTGCGAGGGCCGTTCCGGCACCTCGACGGTGCCTGGCGGTTCACCCCGCTCGCAGCGCACGCCTGCAAGATCGAGTTTCGCCTGCATTACGAATTCGCCAATCGCATTCTCGACAAGATCGTCGGCCCGGTGTTCAAGCACATCGCCAACACGTTCGTCGATGCGTTCATGCAACGGGCCGAGCAGCTCTACGGCTGATGCGCCGGATTCAGGTCGAGGTCGTCTACGCGCTGCCGCTCGCCCAAGACCTCTGCCGACTGGAGGTTGAGGAGGGCACGTGTGCTGGGGAGGCCATCGCGCTGTCTGGTATCACGCGGCGTCATCCGGAGATCGATCTGGTGCACCACCGTGTGTCGATCTTCGGGCGGCTCGCGACGCTGCAGACCACGCTGCGTGACCGCGACCGTGTCGAGATTCTCAGACCGTTGACCGTGGATCCGAAGGAGGCGCGCAGGCGTCGGCCGGACAGACCCTGACCGCGGTCACGGCGACGTCAATGGCACCAGGAGTCGGCTGCTTTCTGAGCCTCGGCGACCGCCCTCGCGATCTCGTCGTCGGTGAGAAACACCTGCTCCCCGTTGGGTCCGTAGCGCGTGACCCGGCCGCCGTTTTGCATCGCGGCTACCTGACCGGTGGCGCGCTTGCAATTCTGCTTCTTCTCCTCCTCGGCTTTTGCGTCCTTCGCGGCTTTCGCCTCGGCTTCCGCGGCCTCCAGCCGGCGCTTGCGGAATTCCATCTCCAGCTCGGCTGCCGTTTTTTGTGCGGCGGCCGGTTTCTCGCCCGATGGCGAGGCGGAGTGGTGTGCCAGCGTGTGCGCCTTTAGTGCCTCGCTCTTACGGACGTTCGGCGGAGGAGGTTGATCGGAGTAGTGCACGCCGCCGTTCTCGTCCGTCCACTTGTACATCTCGGCCCACGCGGGCAGCGCGAGCACGCACAATGCCAGAGGAACGAAACGCAGGATGATAGATCGCATCTAGGGCTTCGGGATCGGAAGCGGCGGATAGCGCGTCTGCGCGATTCCCAGCTGGGCTTGCTCGATGGCGACGGTGGCGGCTCGCTGCGCGCCCTCGTAGTCCCCTGTCTTGAACAACGTCTTTGCTTCCGTGAAAGCGTGCTGCGCAGTTGTCCACAACGCTCGAAGTCGGGCCGCCGACTCTACGGCGGCGTCGGCTTCAGCGAGCCTTAGCCTTGCCTGCTGGCAGCTCTGGGGCGTGTCAGGAGGACAGGATCCCAGGTCGGGGCCCTCGGCGCCAGCCGCCGAGCAGGCCCAGAGCAGGACAACCGTAGCAACAACCATACCGTTCAGTCGGGGGGGATGCACGCCGGGACGCAAATCCGCCAGCGCCGCGGCCGAACAGCAACCCAGGATGGCCGCTACCAGGTCTTGCCCCATGTTGCAGTGCGCACCGCGCGCCCCTCGCGTATAATGGTTTTTTTGTGAAGGATCATGAGCATGCGAGTGGTACAGAAGGCCCTCACCTTCGACGATGTCTCCCTGCTTCCCGCCCATTCCGCCATTTTGCCCCGCGATGTTAGCCTGAAGACCCGGTTGACGCGCTCCATCCCCCTGGACTTGCCGCTGGCGTCCGCGGCGATGGACACCGTGACCGACGCGCGCCTGGCGATCGCGATGGCGCAGGAGGGGGGAATCGGGATCCTCCACCGCAATGTTCCTGCCAAAGTGCAGGCCGCCGAGGCGGCGAAGGTCAAGCGCTTCGAGAGCGGCGTGGTGAAGGATCCCGTGACGATCCCGCCGAGCATGACGGTGCGCGAGGTGCTGAGCCTCATCCGGGCCCACAAGATCTCCGGCTTGCCCGTGCTGGACGGCGAGCGCGTGGTCGGCATCGTCACCAACCGAGACCTGCGCTTCGAGACCAACCTGGACCAGCCGGTGCGCAACATCATGACCCCGCGTGAACGGCTCGTCACCGTGCGAGAGGGGGCGTCTCTCGAGGAAGCCATGCGTCTGCTGCACAAGCATCGGCTGGAGCGAGTTCTGGTTGTGAACGGCGATTTCCACCTGCGCGGTCTGATCACGGTGAAGGACATCCTCAAGTCTTCCGAGCACCCCAACGCTTGCAAAGACGATCTGGGCAGGCTTCGCGTGGGAGCAGCCATCGGCGTGGGCGAAGGTACAGAGGAGCGTGCCGTCGCGTTGATGGAGGCGGGTGTCGATGTCCTCGTGGTGGACACTGCGCACGGACACTCCCAGCGGGTGTTGGATCGCGTGCGGTGGGTCAAGCGCACGTTTCCTCAACTCCAGGTGATCGGGGGCAATATCGCCACCGCCGACGCGGCGAAGGCTTTGGTCGATCATGGTGCGGACGGGGTTAAGGTCGGAATCGGCCCAGGCTCGATCTGCACGACTCGGATCGTAGCCGGCGTGGGAGTGCCGCAGGTCACCGCCGTGCAAAACGTGGCCGCGGGGCTGAAGGGCACCGATGTCCCGATGATCGCCGACGGCGGGATCCGCTATTCGGGCGACATCGCCAAGGCGATCGCCGCGGGAGCCGATGCAGTCATGCTTGGCGGGCTGTTCGCCGGTACCGAGGAGGCACCGGGCGACATCGAGCTCTATCAGGGCCGCTCGTATAAATCCTATAGGGGCATGGGCTCGCTCGGCGCCATGCAGCTTGGATCGAGCGACCGTTATTTCCAAGACGACGAGGACACGCCGGAGAAGCTGGTTCCTGAGGGCGTGGAAGGGCGGGTTCCGTACAAGGGGAGCGTGGTGGCCGTGATCCTTCAGCTCATGGGCGGCCTGCGCTCGGCCATGGGCTACGTCGGCTGCGCCACCATCGACGACATGAAACGTCGGGCCGAGTTCGTCGAGATCACTTCGGCGGGCGTGCGCGAATCGCACGTCCATGACGTGCAGATCGTCAAGGAAGCGCCGAACTACAGGGTCGAGTGAAGCAAAGCGTTGCTAGCCGAAACGCTGGGTGTGAGGGCACTCAGGGGGATCGTGGCCACCCAGTGCTCGATGTGCCGGCTGGGCGGCGCGCCTCACTGAAATGATGCATTCCAAGGTCTTGATCCTCGATTTCGGCGCGCAATATACACAGCTCATCGCCCGTCGCGTACGGGAAAGCCACGTCTACTGCGAGATCCATCCGTACGACGTTTCCGACCAGTTCGTGCGGGAGTTCGCACCCAAGGGCATCGTCCTCTCGGGGGGACCCTCGTCCGTATACGAAGAGGGGACGCCACGGGCTCCCGACGTCGTATTCGAGCTGGGGGTGCCCGTCCTCGGCATTTGCTACGGCATGCAGACCATGGCCGCCCAGCTCGGCGGCGGCGTGGAACGCGGTTCCGTGCGCGAGTTCGGCTATGCCGAAGTGCGCGCGCGCGGGCATTCTCAGCTGCTGCGCGACATCCAGGACCGCGTGGACACCGAAGGCCACGGGCTGCTTGACGTCTGGATGAGCCATGGCGATAAGGTCACGGCGCTCCCGCCCGGCTTCAAGGTCATCGCCAGCGATGCGGCCACGCCAATCGCCGGGATGGCGGACGAATCGCGCCGGCTGTACGGAGTGCAGTTCCACCCCGAGGTGACGCACACCCTACAAGGTCGAGCGATCCTGGAACGGTTCCTGCACGTGGTATGCGGGCTGGGAACCGATTGGAACATGCCCGACTACCTTGAGGAGGCGGTAGGACGAATCCAGTCTACGGTGGGAGCGGACGAAGTGATCCTCGGCCTATCGGGCGGCGTGGACTCGGCGGTGGCGGCGGCGCTCATCCACCGAGCAATTGCGGACCAGCTCACCTGCGTGTTCGTGGATACGGGGCTGCTTCGGCTCAACGAGGCGGAGCAGGTGATGGACACGTTCTCGCGCAACCTCGGCGTGAAGGTCGTGCATGTGGATGGCGCCGGTCAGTTCCTGCATGCCTTGGAGGGCGTTGCTGACCCGGAGCGTAAGCGGAAGATCATCGGTCGGGAGTTCGTGGAGGTGTTTCAGCGCGAGGCGGCCAAGATCAAGAATGCGAGATGGCTGGCGCAAGGGACGATCTATCCGGACGTGATCGAATCCGCCGGGGCCGGTACCAAGAAGGCCGCGACCATCAAGTCACACCACAACGTCGCCGGACTGCCGGAGACGCTGCGCCTGAAGCTGCTCGAGCCGCTGCGTGAGCTGTTCAAGGACGAGGTGCGCGAGCTCGGGCTGGCGCTGGGTCTTCCGCACGAGATGGTGTTCCGGCACCCGTTCCCGGGGCCGGGCTTAGGGGTACGGATTGTGGGCGAAGTCACTCGCGCGTCCGCGGATCTGCTGCGGCGCGCTGATGCAATCTTCATCGACGAGCTGCGCGCCGCCGGCTGGTATGACAAGACGGCGCAGGCATTCGCCGTCTTTCTCCCGATACGGGCGGTGGGCGTGATGGGAGATGGCCGGACCTACGAGCATGTCGTCGCGCTGCGGGCGGTGCAGACCGAGGATTTCATGACCGCGCGCTGGGCCGAGCTGCCCTACGAGCTGCTGTCCAAGGTGTCCAACCGCATCATCAACGAAGTGCGCGGGATCAACCGCGTGGTCTATGACATCTCGGGCAAACCCCCCGCGACGATCGAGTGGGAGTAGGCGTTGCTGAACGGCGATGAGCGGGCCGACGATGAATCTCACCGCGAGCGACGAGGAGCGCTTCATGCTCCGGGCACTGGAGCTAGCCCGCATGGGGCTGGCGGCGGGAGAAGTGCCGGTGGGCGCGGTGCTGGAGCTGAACGGAGCGATCCTCGGGGAAGGATACAACTGTCCGATCGGCATGCGCGACCCCACCGCTCACGCCGAGATCCGCGCGCTGCGACAAGCCGCAGAGCGCGCGCAGAACTACCGCCTGCCCGGAGCCACGTTGTACGTCACGTTGGAGCCCTGCCTTATGTGTGCCGGCGCGATCCTCCACGCCCGGGTTTCGCGGCTGGTGTTCGGCGCGCCGGACCCAAAGACCGGGGTGTGCGGGGGATTGATCAATCTTCTCGCGGAAACACGCCTCAACCACCACACGCGGGTCTGCGGCGGAGTTCTGGCCGAGCCGTCCGGCGAGCTGCTGCGCGCCTTCTTTGCCTCTCGCCGTAGCCCCGAAAACTGAACCGTATCCGAGTCTATATCCCGGATCAGGTGCTCGACCTGATCGACGCCGCAGGTGCGCTCATCCGGCGCTACCCCGTGTCCACGGCCGCGCGCGGAGTTGGAGAACGCAACGGGAGCTTCTGCACGCCCCGCGGCAGACATGTGATCCGCGCCAAGATCGGGGCAGGACAGCCCATCAACGCGGTGTTCGTCGAGCGGCGGCCCACTGGCGAGATCTATAACCCCGCGCTTGCTGCCGCCACCGGCCGGCGCGATTGGATCCTGACCCGCATCCTATGGCTGTCGGGCTGCGAGCCGGGGTTCAATCGCCTGGGCGACGTCGACACGATGCGACGCTGCATCTACATCCACGGTAGCCCGTTGAGCGTGGCGATGGGTACTCCCGGCTCCAGGGGTTGCATCCGGATGCGCAATCAGGATCTGCTTGAGGTGTTTGACCGGGTCCAACGGGGTACGCCGGTCGAAATCCTGGACCAATCCGCGGGCGAACACACTGTATTGTGCGCCGCGGAAGATTCCGTTACATTGCGGCATTTTGCCGTGAGGTGACGGCGGACTAAGAAGGAGAACTATGCGGTTGGCAGGCAAGGTTTCCATCATCACCGGCGCGGGGCGCGGCATCGGTCAAGCCACGGCGCTGAAATTCGCGCGCGAAGGGGCCCTCGTGGTCGTATGCGACCTCGACCAAGACAGCGTCGACCAGACCGTGAGCGCGGTGCGTGCCGCTGGCGGGGAGGCGGTCGGATTCCTGGTGGATGTGACCTCGGCGGCCTCGATCCGGGCCATGGTCGAAGGCGTGGTGCAACGCTATGGGCGCATCGACGTGCTGGTGAACAACGCCGGCATCGTCCAGGATGCGCAGCTCATCAAGATGACAGAGGAGCAGTTTGACCGCGTCCTCGAAGTCAATCTCAAGGGCACCTACAACTGCACCAAGGCGGTCGCGGAGATCATGGTGGACCAAAAGTCGGGCGTGATCCTGAACGCCTCCTCCATCGTCGGGGTGTACGGCAACTTCGGGCAGACGAACTATGCGGCCAGCAAGTTCGCGGTCATCGGCATGGTCAAGACTTGGGCGCGCGAGCTGGGACGCAAAGGGGTGCGTGCGAACGCGGTGTGTCCAGGGTTCGTCGAGACGACCATCCTGAACACCATCCCGGAACGCGTGCTGCAGGCACTGAGGGAGCGTGTACCACTGGGCAGACTGGCCAAGCCGGAGGAAATCGCCAACACCTACGCGTTCCTCGCCTCCGACGAGGCAAGCTACATCAACGGCGCCGTGATCGAGGTGAGCGGCGGGGCGACGCTTTAGCCTACAGCGACGATTCGCCACCAGCGGGCGCGAACAATCCACGGATACCGGCTTCGGTCAGGGGCTGAACCACACCGCGTTCTGTGATGAGCGCCGTGACCAATGCCACCGGCGTCACGTCGAACGCCGGGTTTCGCACCGCGACCCCGTCGGGCGCCCAGCGCATGTCGCCAAACCCCGTGACCTCATCCGCAGAGCGCTCTTCGATCGGGATGTCGCTTCCATGCCGGATCGACAGGTCGATGGTGGAAAGCGGACAGGCGACGTAGAAAGGGATCGCGTGCCGCTGGGCCAATACGGCGAGGCCATAGGTCCCGATCTTGTTCGCGATATCACCGTTGGCCGCGACTCGATCTGCCCCGACGATCACCATATCGATCTCGCCGCGCGCCATCAATAGGGCGGCCGCACCGTCCGCGATCAATGTCACGCCGATGCCTTCCTGCATCAGCTCCCAGGCGGTAAGCCTCGCACCCTGCAGCACTGGCCTGGTTTCGTCGGCGACGACCGTGATGCGTTTCCCCGCGGCCGCAGCGGAGCGGACGATCCCAAGCGCAGTGCCGTAGCCGCCTGTGGCGAGTGCCCCGGCGTTGCAGTGCGTGAGGATTCGCGCGCCGCCGGGGATCAGAGCCGCACCATGTCCACCCAGGGCCCGGTTCGCCGCGATGTCTTCCTTCAGGATGGCGTGCGCCTCCGCGAGCAGCGCCTGTGCGATCCGAGGCGGTTGCGCGGCGCTCAGTTCGTTCCACACCCCGCGCTGGCGCTCCAGCGCCCAGGCCAGATTCACGGCGGTGGGCCGACTGCGGCGGAGCAGATCGAACCCTCGTTCCAAGCCCGAAGAGAACGTCTCGGGTCGCAATGCCGACAAACGCGTGCCCTCTAGGGCGATGCCGTAGGCGGCGGCGCAGCCGATCGCCGGCGCCCCGCGCACGACAAGGCTGCGAATGGCGTCAGCTACGCCTTCGGCCGATTCGTAGCGTCGATACTCGACCTGCAGCGGCAGTCGGCGTTGATCGAGCATCTCCAGCCTGCCATCGCGCCAACGCAGCGTTTCGATCTGCTGGGGCGCAGGATGCCCGAATGTGTCTTGTGCGGTGTTCGACAGGCTTTGCATCGAGATAGGCGGAGATGGAACAGACCGCGTGGGAGCGCGTGATCGTCTCATTATAATCGTCGGGATGAACCGTAAATTCACCGTGCGCCGTGCGAGCTGGGACCGAGACCAGCGCGCGCTGCGCGAGCTCCGGGAGACGGTGTTCGTGCGCGAGCAGAGCGTGCCGTGCGTTCTGGAATGGGATGGGTTAGATGCCCGCAGCCTGCATGTCATTGCGGAGGACGCCTCTGGAGTGCCCATCGGCACGGGCCGGCTGCTGCCAGATGGACGGATCGGGCGCATGGCGGTGCTGCAGCCGTGGCGCGGGAAGGGAGTCGGCTCCGCAGTGCTGGCAGAGTTGATCCGCGCCGCAACTGAGCGTGGGCTGCCCGAGGTCACGCTCCATGCCCAGACCCACGCCCTCGCGTTCTATGCGCGCATGGGGTTTGAGGCAGAGGGGGCGCAGTTCCTGGACGCCGGCATTCCGCACCGGCACATGCGCCGTGCACTACGGCCTACGGGTCAAGCGAGCGGCAACGTCGAGACCTGAGGTGTCATGCGGAAGCGGCGTGTTTCCAGCGCGTGCCCTCCCGGCCCGAAGTTGCGCTCTACGAAGGTGATTCTTCCCGAGTTGTCCACGAGGACGACGGTGGACGCCCGCGTGCCGTAGTCGGGAGTAACGATGAAAGCGGTCGACAGAACCCGCTCCCGCTCGATGCCAATCCCGGTGTGGGGAAGGGCTGCGTCGGGTGGCACTCGCATGTCGCTCAGCGCATCGAACAGACCGTGGATAAGCGGCTCACCGGTTGCCGCGAGCAGCCGGCCCACGGCCGCCTTTCCCCGCTCGACTTTGGGCCATGGAGTATCGAGCAGATGGTTGCTCAACCCATGGACGCCCGGCGTGACCGGCGTCAATCGATGGCCGGGTTTGGCATAGTGGAGCAGGACGCCCTCCGCTGCCACGAGGAGGTTGAATCCCTGGTAGGACTCCACTTGCTCATGGAGACGAGCCAGAAAGGCGGCCGGCTCGAGATCGGACGCAACGAAGTCGCTCACCAGCAAGCCGCGCGAGCGTGTCCCGCTCTTTGGCCCGGCCCCGTCTCTGTAATTGGTCACGGCGGCGAGGCGACCGCGTGCGCTCACGGCCAGCCAGGTGCCGCCCTTCTCCAGGTCACGCCCGGCGATGATCCCCGGGGCTTCGGCCCAGGCCTCGGCAATGCGGGTGGGCCTCGCAAAGGACTCGTCGCGGTTGGCCGCCAAGATCAACGGATAGTCCGCGTGCGCTCTCCATGCCAACAGGATCAGGCACATGTTCAGCCCTCGAAGCACTCCACAAAGCGCTGTCCACCCGCCAGGTACTGTTCCAGCCGCAGGGTGGAGGCATGAGTCTCCAGTGCGCGCTCGAACGCGCTCCCATCCGGCACGTCCAGGTAGACCTCCATCCATAGATGCGGCTCCTGGCGTTTGGTGAGCAGCTTCCCGCGGATCCCGGTCTCCTCGGACACGCGGCTGAGCAGTTGCGTGATCGCATCCCTGGCGGCCGCCGTAGATCCCGGTGCTACGCGATAATAGACGTAGTAGCTGAGTATCGGCACGCAGTCAGACCGTCACGCTGCCCGGAATCGGATAAGGAAGCGGCAGCGCATGTAGCGGCGAACCCTCGGCCCTACCTGCGGTCAACGGCGTGTGCCGCGCGCTCAGCTGGACGACGGCCAGCAGTTCAAATCCGCCGGTGGGAGCGGGCGCACAGTTGACCACCACTCCGACTTCGGTCGCGCCGGCGAACACGGCGTCTGCCGCGGAGAAGGGTGCAGAGCTGGAAAAGCGGAAGAGTCGACGCTTGACCTCACCCAGGTGCTCGGTGCGCGCGACGATCTCCTGGCCGGTGTAACACCCTTTCCGGAAGCTCACCGCCCCGACCAGCTCCAGGTTCAGCATCTGCGGCACGAACCGATCTTGCGTCGCGGCCGTGATCGTCGGCATCCCCGCCGCCACCGCATGCCAATCCCAGGCGCCTTGACCGCTCGGCTCGCAGTCCGGCGCAAGCGTGTCCCAGACTCGTGCCGCCGAATCATAATCGAGCACGAGCAGGACCCGGTCACCCGGCAACGAGATCGCGGTCCTCCCCTCATGGGTGGCGGATTCATACGGCTGCGACACGGCGAACCCGAGCCGATCTCGCACCAAGGAGCTCGCCCCGGCTCCCGCGAGGCCCAGCAGCGCCTTTTGCTCCGACAGATCGGACAGGCGGACCCGTGAGCGTAGGACGTAGGTCTGCAGGCGATTGCGGACGGGCCCGCATAGATCGCCTGCGGCGAGCAGGAACAGGACCGTATCCGCTCCCCACAGCAGCATCGTGGCGAGAACGCGTCCACTGGGCGTGCAGTGCGCCGTTGACTGGGCATGTGCAGAGGTTACCGCCGCGACGTCGTTCGTGAG
>Ga0335084_10000725_pt1 | contig 28936 bp, 30 predicted proteins | sample Lox_Sample_44_FD_206721 | JGI IMG/M metagenome (GOLD analysis project Ga0335084, IMG submission 206721) | Soil microbial communities from Loxahatchee National Wildlife Refuge, Florida, United States - Lox_Sample_4.4 | ecosystem: Environmental > Terrestrial > Soil > Wetlands | place: USA... | reverse complement strand
AGGTTTTTCGCCGCGGCGTCGTCCCAGCGTGACTTCATGGCCGGCGCGACTGCATGGCGACACCATACCCGAATCGCCCTCGTGGTACAACCGACCCATGGCCGGATCCGAGCCGATTCCGCCCGAGGTGCGCGCCTACTACGCCCGAGGAGGAGAAACCCGGCGGCTGTTCAAGGGCCACGGGCAGATCGAGCTCGCGCGCACGCAGGAGATCATCCTGCGCCACCTGCCGCCGCCGCCCGCCGCCGTCCTCGACGTCGGCGGCGGCCCCGGTATCTACGCGTGCTGGCTCGCCGCGCGCGGCCATGACGTCCATCTCGTGGACGCGCTGCGGCTCCATGTCGAAGAAGCGCGACAGGCTTCGGCGCGCCAGTCCGATACGCCGGTGGCCAGCATGCGCGTGGGGGACGCGCGCAGGCTTGAGGACGCCGACGCGACCATGGACGCTGTGCTCATGCTGGGCCCCCTCTACCACCTGACCGAGCGTCCCGACCGGATCCAGGCCCTCAGTGAAGCGCGCCGGGTATTGAAGCCCGGCGGGCTCCTCTTCGCCGCCGGTATCGGGCGCTTCGCCTCACTCCTGTCGGGCATGGTCGACAACTTCCTCGGCGATCCCGACGCGTGGAAGATCGTCGAACGGGACCTGCGCGACGGCCAGCACCGGAACCCGACCGACAAGGACTACTTCACGACGGCGTTCTTCCACCGGCCGGAGGAGCTCACGAGCGAGGTGATCGACGCGGGCTTCGACCTGGTCGACCTGCTGGGCGTGGAGGGCCCGGCGTGGCTCCTCACCGACCTCGAGCGGCGTTGGACTGACCCGGAGGAGCGCGAGCGTCTCCTTCAAGCGGCGCGGGCTATCGAGCGGGAGCCCGCGCTCCTCGGGATCCACCCGCACCTGCTCGCAGTGGCGCGCCCGAGAGCGCGTCAGGCCCCTCTTTCGTGAGGCTCCTCCTTCCAATTGATCTAGTGAGCGGCGGCACGACGGCGTCAGCACTTGACAAATCGCACACCGAGGAGCCCTCTAGCTCCTTGAGGATTTACCTATCATGAAGATCGACCGTGCCATGGGATGGAGTATCGCAATTCTTGGCACGGCGCTGGTCGCGGCCGTCCTGGCCCTCACCATCGACATCGAAAGGTGGCGCGGGCTTGGCGAGGAGCAGCTGGGTGCACTGGCGTCAAAGACCGCGCCCGGCCCGAAGGACGAGACCGCGCTCGCCGGCCATTATTTCCGCGTCGAGTGGAAGGCGGAAGCGGAGCGTGGAGGCCGGTCGCGGCTGACGGGCTACGTCTACAACGACACCGACCGTCCGGCGCGGAACGTCGCGCTCCGCATCACGGCCGTGGATTGGGCCGGCCAGCCCGGCCGAACCATGGTCCGGCCCGTCGGGGACATGGTGCCGGCGAAGGGTCGCGCGCACTTCGACCTGGAGATTCCGAGTAGCCCAGCCTTCACCGTGGCCGTGGAAACTTTCGAGTTCGTGGAGCGCCCACGCGGCAACTGACGCCCGCAAACGCATGCGTCCGACACATTTGTTTACACGGCGCACATACAATCTTCACCTGAGAGCCTTATGCTCCTCTCATGAAGACGCTTGCGATTTCTGAATGCGCGCGTAAGGTGGGGTCCATGCAATACCGCATCTCCCTCGTCCTCCTGCTTGGCCTGGCGCTGCTCACGCTGGCAGCGCTCGCCCACGCGAGCCCGCCGGATGAAACCTGGCAGCCCGGGCTGTACGACGACGCCGACTTCGATGATGTGATCTCGCTGATCACCCTGTTGAGCGCCGCGCAGCCGGACACGCCTGCGGCCGTCCTGCACCATGTACAGGTCGCCCCTTCGCTCGTCCTTTCCGCCGAGTCCGGTCCCCTCCCGACACGCCTGCGCCGGCCCGACGACGCTCGCAGCCCGCCGTCCTCGTAACGCCGGCCGAGCGTCCTGACGCGTCCCGCGCCCAGGTCCAGCCTGCGCGCGGAGACCGTCGCGCGCGGTGTCCTGTGCGGAAGCGTTCACGCGGCACGATACTCACAAGGAGGTCTCCATGAGCGAACTGATGTGCGCTCCTGCTACGTCGCCTGCTTCCATGGTTTCGCTGACGCCTGACAAAGGCAATCTCTGGGCCATCGTCCTCGCCGGCGGCGAAGGGACGCGCCTGCGATCCGTCACTCGTCGGCTGTACGGGGACAACCGCCCCAAGCAGTACGCCGCCCTGATCGGAGCCCGGTCCCTCCTTCTCCAGACGCTCGACCGCATCGGCGCGCTGATTCCGCCCGAGCGCACGGTCGTCGTGACCCTTGCGAGCCACGCGCCGTACGTGGAGGCCGAGCTGCGGGGAACTGCCAGGCCGCATGTGCTCGCGCAACCCTGCGACCGCGGCACCGCCGCCGGGGTGCTCTTGCCCGCCCACTGGATCAGGAACCAAGATGCCGATGCCACGGTGGTGGTGTTTCCGTCCGACCATTTCGTGCTGGAAGAGGCTGCGTTCATGTGCCACGTGGCCGATATCGCGCGGGCGGCCCGCCAGCGCCTGGACGAGATGATCTTGCTGGGGGCTCGACCCACGGAGCCCGAGGCCGAGTACGGGTGGATCGAGCCCGGCGAGACGGTGGGTCGCACCGCCCGTGGCCCGCTACATCGGATCCGACTATTTCGAGAGAAGCCGTCCGCCGCGGAGGCGGCGCTGCTGTTTCACGCCGGCTGTCTCTGGAACATGTTCGTGTTTGCGGCGCCCGTGTCCGCGCTCGTCGAGGCGGGCCGCGCCTGCCTGCCGCAGTTGCACGGCCTCTTCGTCCGACTGGAAAGCTTTCTTGGAACCCCGCATGAGCCTTGGGCTCTTCGCCAGGCCTACGCCCTCGCGCCGGCGACGGACTTTTCGCGCTCCATTCTAGAGGCCCGCTCCGTGCCCCTCACCGTATCGAAGGTCTCGGGTCTGACATGGTGTGACCTTGGAACGCCGCTGCGGCTCGCCAGGGCGCTGCGATCGATTGGGATACCAGCCGGATGGGTCGCGAGTTGAACCAGATCGGCAGGGTCGGCCAGGGCGCTGGCCGCCCGGGCCCGGCACTACTCCTCGCGAGGCTCGCAGCCTGCGGCCATGGTCTGCGAGAGCTGTTGCCCAGGATGTCCGCCGTCCTCGCCGGTCTGTTCACCGGGGCAATGCTCTTCGTCGGACTGAGCGTCGTGACCTGGTTGCGCAGTCTGCCGCCGTTCGACTTCCACGCATGGATCTGGTCGTACGGTCCAGTCATGCGCCCGGTCATGGGGCCCTTGGGCGCGCTCTCTACCATGCTCGCGATCGCCGCGCTGGCGGTATCCCGAGGTTTCGGCGCCGCCTGCCGCTGGCTGCTGCTGGCGGCCGCCGTATGCCTGCTCGCGACCTCTCTGCTCCCCCTTGTCTGGGTCGAGCCCGTGAGTACAGCGCTTGCGAGCTCCAGGTTGCTGTCGAGCCGGGAGGAGGTCGCGCTGCTCGGCCGCGAAGTCTCCTGGGACTGGCTGCGGATCATCCTGGGTCTCGCGGCCTTTCTCGCGACCCTGTCGGCTCTCAGGCTCCACGAGAAGGAACTCGAAGGGAGAGCCCAGCACGACCGCCTGGATCGTCTCAAACGGTTCTTCTCGCCGCACCTCGCCGACTTGATCGTGCGTGGCGGGAGCGAGGACCCCCTCCAGAGCCATCGGCGCGAGGTGACCGTGGTCTTCCTGGATCTGCGCGGCTTCACCTTCTTCGCGGAGACCGCGGAGCCCGAGGAAGTGATGACGGTGCTGCACGAGTATCACGCAGAGGTGGGCCGACTGGTCCTCGAGTGGGAAGGGACCCTCGAGCGGTTCACGGGGGACGGCATGATGATCTTCTTCAACGACCCGGTGCCCGTGTCGAATCCCTCCGAGCGTGCTGTGCGCATGGCGGTCGCGGTGCGGGCACGGATCGAAGAGGTGCGGGCGGGCTGGCAGAAGCGGGGATTCGAGCTCGACCTGGGCGTGGGTATCGCCCAGGGGTTCGCGACGATAGGGGCCATCGGCTTCGACGGGCGCTGGGACTACGCGGCGATCGGCACGGTCACCAACCTCGCCGCGCGGCTCTGCGCCGAAGCGGCGCCTGGACAGATCCTCGTCTCGACAGGGGTGCGGGCGGATACGGAAGAGTTTGTCGAAGCCGAGCCCATGGGGGAACTCCAGCTCAAGGGCTTCTCGAAACCTATCCCTTGCTTCAATGTGATCCGGCTCGCGGCGAAATGACCACCATCCTTGGGGCTACTGCCCGATACGGCGGGCCGGCTCGACCAGTCGCTCGCATTCCACTCGCCCCCAGCACTCCGTCAAGGTTCCCCGACGGACGCGCCCCCTGTCCACGTAAACGGACGCGCGGGCCTGGCCGTCGTACGTATGAATGGCTGCCCGGCCCGCTCGGAAAATACGGCGCGCCCAGGACCGCCCGGCGATGACAGTTGATACGACCAAACACGTAAACGGCGCACTACTGAGGAGATGCCGGGTCCCGGGGGCAGCCCCGCGCTGGGCCCGCGGCAAGGAGCGAGAGCGATGAGAAGGCATGTGAGCGGCTCATTTGCAGTTGGCCTCGTCTTGGTGATCGCGCTGCTCGCCTCCGCCTCGGCGCCGGCGTACGCCCAACATGGCGGTGGCAGCTCACCGGGAGGGGGTGGGGCGCACAGCGGCGGTGGCGCGCCCAGTAGTGGGGGCTGGCATGGCGGTGGAGGTAGCGCGCCAAGCGGCGGTTGGCATGGTGGCGGCTGGGGCTGGCACGGCGGGGGCTGGGGCTGGCGCGGCCGCTGGTGGGGACCTGGCTGGTGGTACCCGTACTACGGCTATCCGTACGCATACCCCTACACATATCCGTACCCTTACGCGTACGGATATCCCGCCGATTCCCCGCCGCTCGTAGTGGAGGGCTCGCCCCAGACTTACATCCAGCAGGAGCCTCCCACCCAGCAGTACTGGTACTACTGCCAGAGCGCGCAGGGCTACTACCCGTACGTCAGGGAGTGTCCGGAGGGTTGGCAGCAGGTCGCCCCGCTGCCACCACCGGCTCCACGGTGACGCGCTTCGGCGCCAGCGAGAGGACCGACAACATGACGAAGCGATGGATCGGACTCCTGATCCTGGTGCCGATGCTTGGCGCCTGCGCGACCATCCCCACAGGCCCGAGCGTGATGGTCCTGCCTGGTTTTGGCAAGTCCTTCGAGCAGTTCCAGGGTGATGATGCCATGTGTCGGCAGTGGGCGATCCAGCAGACGGGCACGACGCCGGGTCAGGCCGCCAGCGAGAGTGGCATCACCAGCGCGGCGATCGGCACCGTCCTCGGTGGGGCCGTGGGCGCCGCGCTCGGGGCTGCCGCCGGCAATCCCGCCATGGGAGCGGCAGCTGGCGCCGGCGCCGGCCTCCTGTTCGGTTCAGCAGCCGGGGCCAACAGCGCCCAGTACTCGGGCTACCAGGCGCAGCGTCGGTACGACCTCGGCTACCAGCAGTGCATGTACGCGAAGGGCAATCAGATCCCCGGGGTCACGCGCAGCGCCTATCGCGGAGGCACAGCCGTAGCCCCACCGCCCCCGCCACCACCACCGCCGCCTTCTCCCCAGCCCCAGGGGGCTCCGCCGCCTGGCTCGCCGAGGTAGCGCCAGATGTCGCGCGGAATCTAGGAGCCCCGTGAGCGAAAGGACTGACTCATGAAGAACCGGACACGCTTGATGCTCATCGTCCCGCTGGTCTCGGTGCTGGTCACGCTCGCGCCGTTCGCGCAGGCGCAGGAGCCCAGGCGGGAGATGCATCCGCGAGAGGGGCACGTCGATTTTCACGGCCGTGACTACCGGCATTTCAACGAGCACGAGCTCGTGATCTGGCGCGGCGGACGCTGGCACCACGACTGGCACAACGGGCACTACGGCTGGTGGTGGGAGGTCGCGGGCGTCTGGTACTTCTACCCTGCCCCCGTCTATCCCTATCCGACGACCGTCCCAGTCGTCGCGCTGCAACCGGTGCCGACGCCGCCGGTCCAGCGCGAGGTGGTGTACCCGCACGGCAAGTACGTGCTCTATGGCGACGGCGTGACGCAGCCCTGGCAGTGGGTCTGGGTGCCCGCAGCGTCCTCACCACCTCCGCCTCCCGCACCTCCGCCGCCGCCCGCCGGGGCGCCGCCTCCTCCACCACCCGGACCGGTGACGCGGTGAGCCTGGTTGACGGAGGCCGTGGAAATCTCAAAAACCCGGTGGCACATCGTAATCGTGCGAGGTGGAACAGATGGACACAAGGGTAGCTGGGCGGATCGGAGGCAAGATCGGGGGAAGGTCGCGGTCACCGCGCAAGCGCAGGGCGGTGCTCCTCAACCTGGCCAAGGCGAACGCCGCGCTGGCCGAGAAGAGGCGCGTCCGCTCCTGACGTTTCACCACGCATCGGCCGGCCTCGATACTCGGTGGACGGCGCGAGCGAACTCGGTGCCCACGAGTCTGCCAGCGCCTTGCTGCGCCCGCCGCTTCACAAAACTTTACCCGCGGCACATCCGGTGTTCACACGCATGGAGCATGCTCCGTGACGCGTTGGCATGGCGCCGGCCACGAGAAGAGACAAGGCGCACCTAGGCTTGGAAGGTCATGCGGGAGCGGGGTGCGGCGGGACCGGCGGGACGCCCGCTGAGCTGCTGTGCAGAACCCAATCCGGGCGGGCGCCCGGCGCCTCTTCAAGGAGACCCACGTGTCAGATCGAGCCCCGATCGACTCGCTGGACACCGACGGTGTGATCCAGCAGGTTCGGCTCCAGCTATATAGGGACAACCTGGAAGGGGCGCTCGAGATCCTGGGCGAGGTCTATGAAGCCTTCCCCAGCCCGCGCTACAGCGCGGAGGCCGCCAGGATCCGCGGGTGGCTCCAGCACCTGAGGACCCGCGAAGCTTACGTCGCCGCCTACGAGAAGTACTACCGGTCGGTCAAGTCGGGCATGGGTCTGCAAATGGTGGACCGGGCCTTCCGCACCCTGACGGGGCGCCGGACGCGCAAGATGGTGGAGCGCTGCGCCCGGAACGCCGAGTACCGGCTGCTGGAGCGGGAGGCGCTAGCGCTTGGAGCGACGCGCGTCCTGGACGCCGGCTGCGGCGAGGGGCGCGTGGCCCTCACGCTGGGCGCCCGGCATCCCGGCATCCGTGTGGACGGGGTCGAGGTCTCGGCGACCAATATCCGCATCGCGAAGCGCCTCAACCGCTTCCCCAACGTCGTCTTCCACGAGGGGTTGATCGAGGAAGCCGGCAGCTGCTGTCCCTTCGACACCTTCGACCTCGTTTACTCCTTCGGCGTGCTGGAGCACGTGTGGGACGTGGACGAAGCCGTCGGCGCGGCCCTCAAGATGCTCCGGCCAGGCGGGAGGTTCTGCCTGGTCGTCCCGATGCTCGAGCTCGACGCCGCAGGTCCCCTGCCCGAGTTCGCGCCCGAGGCCACGGCCTGCCACGTGCGCGTTTTCACGGAGAGCGGCCTGCGCGAGCGCTTCGGCGGCTACGCAGACTTCGCCCTCACGAAGCTGCCGGGCGAGTGGCGGCCAGGCCAGTATCCCGAGGCCATCGTGCCGATCGAGTTCGGCTCCTTCTTCGTCGCGTTCACGCGTCCCTGATCTACCGCCTGAGCAACGTCAATCCCATTCGCAGTCTGGTCTGCCGAGCCCGAGGGTCTTCCTCTGCGCCTAACTAGAGCGCCCCGGGTCGCCGCAGAAGCGGATTGACACGCCGCCGCCGTCCAGATTACCGTCCGGAGACGGGGGGCGGGAGGTCCCCGCACATGTCGAGCACCTACCGCTACCAGATCCCGGTCGAGCAGACGCAGTGGAAGTTCGAGGGGCAGAACGAGACCATCCTGACCTGGGAGTACGAGGACGGGCGCGCAAAGCTCCTGGCCCTCTACGACAAGGGCAAGAAGCAGCAGTGGGACGCGGCCACGCGCATCGACTGGTCGCAGGACCTCGACCCCGAGAACCCGATGATGCTGGATGACCGGTCCGTGCAGATCTGGGGCTCCCCCGTCTGGGAGCGCCTCACCGAGAAGGAGCGCGTCCACGTCCGCCACCACCTCCAGGCCCAGACGCTCTCGCAGTTCATGCACGGCGAACAGGGCGCGCTCATCGCGACAGCCAAGATCGTCCAGACCGTGCCCGGCGTCGACGCCAAGTTCTACGCCGCGACCCAGGTCATGGACGAGGCGCGCCACGTCGAGGCCTACGCGCGCCTGCTCCACGAGAAGTTCGAACTGGCCTACCCCATCACGCCCGGTCTCAAGACCCTCCTCGAGCAGACGATCAGCGACCGCCGCTGGGACATGACGTACCTCGGCATGCAGATCCTGATCGAGGGCCTCGCGCTGGCCGCATTCCAGCGGATCCGCGACACGGCGAAGAACCCTCTCGCGGCGGCGGTCAACGCCTACGTCATGCAGGACGAGGCGCGCCACGTCGCCTTCGGGCGCCTGGCTCTCCGCGACTACTACCCGAACCTCTCCGACGGCGAGCGCGACGAGCGCGAGGAGTTCGTCGTCGAGGCCTGCTACCACATGCGCGACCGCTTCAACCAGCGCGAGGTGTGGGAGACGCTCGGACTGCCGGTGGAGGAGTGCGTGGCCGCGACCATGCAGTCCGACCAGATGCGCCAGTTCCGGACGCGCCTCTTCACCCGCATCGTGCCGACCGTCAAGGACATCGGGCTCTGGGGCCAGCGCGTCCAAAAGGCCTACGCCGACATGGGCGTGCTGGACTTCGCCACGATCGACGCGGAAGCGCTCCTCGACAACGACGCGAAGGTCGCCGAGGAGTTCGACGCCCGCCGGCGTTGACGCGCGGACACCGAGGGGTCAGGCAGGGGTGAAGCGATCGGCCGCATTCCGATTGACCGGAATTGTCTTCTACGCTCTCATCGGAGCCTGGGTCGTCGCCATCTTGTTGGGGGAGCTCTTCAGTCTGCCGTATGTCGAGCGGAGATATGGCGGAGTCACGCTCCCGATCTGGCTCGGCGTGATCGTTGCGGCCCAAGCGCTGGGCAACCTCTGGAGCGGGGCGATTTGGAGAGGGCGCGCCGCCATCCTCCATGATCGGGAGCATGAGCCGCGAGCCTACTGGCTCATCAACGGGGTACTCGGGGTACTCGGCGTCCTTGCCGTCGCGCTGCTTGGCATGGGGATCAGGAACTGGCTGGCCCTACGAAGTTGAGCCGTCATACAAGCCGCTCTGTGTAGGGGGAAAACTCGATGAAGGGTCTCATCATGGACTACCCGCTGACGCTCACGCAGTTCTTCGAGCGGGCGCGCAAGATCTTCCACCGGAAGACGATGGCCACGCGGATGCCGGGCGCCGGGCTCCAGCGCTACACGTACGCGGACTACGCGGAGCGGGTCTGCCGCCTGTCCGCGGCGCTGGCTGGCCTCGGCCTCAAGAAGGGCGACCGGGTCGGGACGTTCGCCTGGAACTCGCACCGGCACATGGAGATCTACTTCGCCGCGCCGCTCATGGGCATGGTCCTGCACACGGTCAACATCCGGCTCTCGCCCCAGGACCTGACCTACATCATCAACCACGCCGAGGACCAGGTCCTGATCGTCGACGCGAGCCTCTGGCACCTCATCGAGCCGATCCGGAAGGACCTCAAGAGCGTCAAGCACTTCATCGTCATGAAGGACACGCCGGCGGGCGAGATCCCCGCGGGGGCGCTCGACTACGAGGCGCTCGTGGCCGGCGCCAAGCCGGTCGAGACGTGGCCGAAGCTCGAAGAGACCGACGCCGCCGGGATGTGCTACACCTCCGGCACCACGGGGCACCCCAAGGGCGTGCTCTACACGCACCGCGGGATCTACCTCCACTGCTTCGGCTCGTCCACGGTGGACGTGCTCGGCATCTGCGAGCGCGATGTGATCCTGCATATCGTGCCCATGTTCCACGCCAACGCCTGGTGCGTGCCCTTCGCCGGCGTGATGAACGGCTCCACGCAGATCTTCGGCGGCCCCAACCCGCAGCCGCGCGACATCATCGAGATCGTCCACAATGAACGCGTGACGCTTGTCGGGGCCGTGCCGACGGTGTGGATCGCCATCCAGGCCATCCTCGAGAAGGAGCCGCAGTGGGACATCTCGTCCATCCGGTGCATCCCGATCGGCGGCTCGGCGGCGCCGAAGAGCCTCATCCAGCTCTTCGACAAGCAGTACGGCGCCTACATGCTGCACGCCTGGGGCATGACCGAGATGACGCCGCTCGGGACCGTGTGCCGCCCCCGCTCCTACACTGACAGCCTGCCCGAGGAAGAGCGATACAACATCCGCGCCAAGCAGGGCGCGATGGTGGCGGGGGTGGACATGCGGATCGTCGACGAGGGCGGCACCGTGCAGCCCTGGGACGGCAAGAGCGTGGGCGAGATCCAGGTGCGAGGTCCCTGGATCACCAGCGGCTACTACAACAACCCGGCCGGCGCCGCGCAGTTCACGGAGGACGGCTGGTTCCGCACGGGCGACGTGGCCGCCATCGACTCCGAGGGGTACGTGCAGATCACCGACCGCACGAAGGACCTGATCAAGTCCGGTGGCGAGTGGATCTCGAGCGTCGACATGGAAACGACCATCATGGGCCACCCCAAGGTGCTCGAGGCTGCCGTCATCGCGGTGCCCCACCCGCAGTGGCAGGAGCGGCCGCTCGCCTGCGTGGTGCCCAAGCCCGAGTTCAAGGACTCGCTGACCGCGCGGGACGTCATGGAGTACCTGACGCCGCTCGTCGCCAAGTGGTGGCTGCCCGACGAGGTCGTCTTCATCGAAGCCGTCCCGAAGACCTCCGTCGGCAAGTTCGACAAGAAGGTCCTGCGCGAGCGCTTCAAGGACTGGAAGCCGAAGGCCTAGCGGACGCCCTCATCTACCTCACGCACAGCGCGCTCGGCGATCGCGGTGTCGACCAGGTCTTCGTATCGGTGCGACTTCGTGATGAAGCCACCGGTCTGGAGAATCTTCTGCAAGTCGTCGAAGCCGGCACGCCGGAGGATGGGATCGCGCGACCACGTGTCCTGCTTCGAGAACCTGGCGACCGCGCGCTCCAGGATCGCGGTCTCGATGTCCGGGAAGCCTGGCGCGATCGTCCTGGCGATGGCTGGGGCGTCGCGGCTCGCGAGCCAGCGCTGGGTGCGATAGACCGCCCGCGTGAACCGGAGCACGGTGTCGGGCTCGCGGCGGAGAAAGTCGGGCGTCGTCATGTACGAGGTGAACGGCACCGGCCCCGTCGCCTCCCCCATCGACGCGACCAGGTGGGCCTCGCCGCTGGCCAGCAGTCGCTCGACGATCGGCTGGGTCTGCTCGAAGAAATCGCCGTGGCCGGCGCGGAAGGCCTCCAGCGCCTCGGGCACGGGGCGCTCCCGCTCGATGCGCACTGTGGCCGGGTCCACGCCGTTCCGCCGGAGCACCGTCAGCATGCACTGCCAGGGCGTCGGCGCCTCGGCGAACCCGATCACGGTCTTGCCGACGAGATCGGACCAGCGGAACCCCGGCATCGGCGCGCGCGCCAGGAGAAAGAAGCCACTCCGGCTGCAGACCTCGGCGAAGTGCGGGAGGAGCCGGCCCCCGCGGTCGGCCAGGTCGAGACTCCGCATGAGGCCGCCCAGCGAGATCTCGATGCTGCCGTCGAGCAGCGCTTCGACGGTGCTCTTCCCGAAAGCGGCCGCGGCCTGCCACCTGACGTCGAGCCCTTCCTCGCGGAAGTGCCCCAGCGCCGCGCCCGCCGCGAGCGGAGCGTAGAACGGCGTGTAGAACGGCATCAGCACGGTCATCGTCCGCAGCGTCATGGGTGTCCCCGCTCGTGTGCGGGAGTATAGCAGGACGTCTCGGGCAGAGAGGATGCTTGGCCCGTGCCGCCGCGGCCACTATACTGGCCGCATGGGCTGGCTCGATCGCTTTCCGGGGCGCAAGCCGAAGGGAGACCCCGAAGCGCTCGCGCGCGTCTCGCCGGGCGACAGAGTCGAGGCCGGCGGCGAGACCTGGAACGTGACGGCCGTGCTCTTCTACCACGATGCCGGCAGCGAGTGGCCGGTGGTCAAGATCGAGCGCGGCGCGCACGAAGCGTGGATCGCCCTCGAGGACGGCAAGATCGTCCGCTACGACCATCTCGATCTGCCCGTGGGACCGGACGGACGCGCCAGCTGGAACGGGCGGACCTACGCGCGGGCGGAGATGGGCAACGCGACGGTCTCCCGGGTCATGGGCACGGTCGACGTAGGCGCCGGCGACACGCTCTCGTACCAGGTCCTGCGCTCGGACGGCGATGCGCGGGGGTGGCTCTCCGTCGAAGCGTGGCCGAGCGGGTTCGTGGACGTCTCGGTGGGCCGCTTCTGGCCCGTCGACCGCATCGTCATCGGGAAGGAGACACAGCGATGAGCTTCGTGATGGGCTACGGCATCGCGGTCAGCTGGGTCATCGCCTTCCTCGCGTTGGCCTTCGTCATCCGGTGGATCTTCGGACGGCTCAACTTCTTCTCGCTGCGCTCGGCCTCCGAGCACAAGGACGCCGCCGTCGGGCACGTGCTCCGAGGTCTCTACATCGCGCTTGCCATCGTCTCGCTGGCGGCCATCCAGTCCACGCGCAGCCTCGCCTGGGCGCTGATCGATACGATCATCAGCATGGCGCTCGTGCTCATCTTCTTCAAGGTCTACGACTGGATCGACCCGCGGGACTTCTCCGCGGAGCTCGAGGCCGACAACGACATGCTCGGCATGGAGCTCGAAGGCCTCTTCATCGTGCTCGCCGCCGTGATAGTCGGCGCGATGAACTTCCTCGGAAGCTGATGGCGGGCGCCCGGGCGCTGCCGGCGGTCTCGGAGGCGCGCGTGCTCGAGGCGATGACGGCGTGGCGCCGCGGTCTCGGGGAGCTCGAGCCGTGGTTCCGCGCGACGCCTTTCGCCGCCGCGCTTCACTATCGCGAGCGCGTCCCGAGCGCCGCCGCGGGCACCTCGGCACCGGCGGCTGTCGAGAGGATCCTGCGCAGGATTCCCTCGCCCGACTCGCGGACGCTCTGGATCTTCGACCTGCCCGGTCCCGACGCCCTCTGGCTCGCCTATGCGCTCAGGCGCCGCTTTGGCATGGCGTCCGCCCTGGCGTGGAACGGCTGGTACGACCCGCGAGGCGTCCTCGACGGCGGCGAGGAGGTCCCGCTCCTCCTGGCGCTGGGGGGCAGGCTCGCGCGCGTGCCCGCGCGGCGCGGCGGCTGCCTGATCTTCGACAGCGCGCGCCACGCTGAAAAGAGACTCGGCGCGCTCGACAACCGCTACGCCCTCGGCGAAGAAGACGCGCCGAGCCTCGAGCACCTGAGCCACATGGGCATCCGCCGGGTGCGGGCCTGGAGCTGGAACGCGCCGGCCGACGATCTCTCGGCCTACCTCGCGTATCTCGGCACGCGGCTCCCCGTCACGCTGAAGGCTGGGGTCGGCCGCCGTGGCTGAGAACAAGCGCGTGGCATTGCACATCGCCGCCGGCATTCTCGCGGCGTCGGCGCTCGCCGGCTGCGACTCTCGCCCGCAGTCTGCGAAGGCGCCCGACTGCCCGCCGAGAGCGACGGCGCCGGGCTCGGCGGGCTGGGACGACCCGAGCGGCTGCTGGGAGCGGCATCCGGACGGCAGAACCTACTTTCGGACAGGCATCGGCGGCCATTACTACTACTACTCCGAGCCGCCGTCGTACTCGCGCTACTCGAACCAGGGCGGGCGCTGGTCCGGGGGAGGTTCCACGGGCGGGTATCATGGCGCCCCCAGCGCCGCCGCCTGAGCCGTTTCGCGGTGACCCGGCCCGCTGCCTCGCCGATCACCTCCTCCTCCGCTGGTGCCAGCAGAGCGGCCCGGGCGAGACGCGCGTCGCGGCCTCGGACCCGCTCGCTTTCTCACACGCGCTGGCCTCCGACCTCACGCGCTCGGCTGTCGCCCTCGACAGGCTGCTGAGGCGGTTCGCCGACGGGTTGCTCGCGCGCGACCCGGCGCTCGTGGGATTCCCGCTCCCCGACTTTCCCCTCGCAAAAGACATCTACGCGCGAGGTCCCTTGGGCGCGCCCTTCTTCTGGGGGCGCTTCGACATCTTCGAGCGCGCCGACGGAGGCCTGGCTGCGCTCGAGTACAACTGCGACAAGCCGGCCGGGCAGCGCGAGATCTGGGCTTCAGAGGACATCGGCCCCGCGCGAGGCAATCCGAACCGCGGCGCGCGCTCCTGTTTCCGCCGCGAGCTCGCCCGTGCGTGGGCGCGTTTCGTCCACGGCGCAAGGCGGCGCCCTCGCCTCGCGATCCTGTGTGACCCGGCGCATCGCGAAGAGTTCAGGCTGGCCTATCTCTTCGGCCGCGAAGCGCGGGCCCTCGGTTGGGACTGGGACGTGGTGGATCCGCTGACCCTTGCCGTCGAGCACGGCCAGGCCGAAGCGTACGGGCGCGCGGTGGACATCGTGCTCCGCCACTACCCCGCGGAGTATCTCCACGAGCTGCCCGCGGCGCGCGCGCTGTTGGACGCGAGCGTCCTCTGGCTCAACGATCCGCGCGCCGTCGTCGCGCAGGCCAAGAGCACGTTCGCGGCCCTCTGGTCGCTCCTCCGCGGCGGACGCTGGCTCACGCGCGCCGAGAGCCTGCTCGTCGAGCGTCTCGTGCCGCCGACGGGCCTCGCCTCGCAGGCCGGCTGGCTCGAGCGCGCGCGGGCGCGCCCGGAGGACTGGGTGATCAAGCCGGTGCTGGGGCGCTACTCGGAGCGCGTGACGGCGGGCGCCCTCGTCGGCGCGCACGAGTGGCAGGCGGTGCTCGACACGGTCGCCGCAGGCCCCGACGACTGGATCGTCCAGGCCTTCGTGCCGCCGCGCCGGCGCTGGCTGCCGTCATCCGAGGGCTCGCGCCCCGGCTATGTCAACTGGAGCGTGTATCTCGCCGGTGGGCGGCCCGCCGGTATCTCTCCTCGCTGCCAGCCAACACCGCTCACCGACGAGGCCACGGTGTGGTGGACACCCTTGGTCTACCGCCGCGAAGCGCCCGACATGCCTGCGGTGCTCGCGCCTCTCGCGCGCGTCGGGCGAGAGATGCGCGGGCGGGACGTCGGCCCGTCGTGGCGCGGGATCGCCGACCGTCAGGCGCTCCGCGGCTACACGAACACCTGGACGGACGGCCTCGCCAACTTCACCCTCGCCGCCATCGGGTTAACGCCCGGAGCGTACGACGAGCTCTGTCACGCCACGCTGGTGCTGGGGCGCGCCGCCGGGCGCGTGCTGGAGCATCTGCGCGGGCGCTCGGAGCTGCTGGGAGTCCTCGGCATTCCGGAAACGCTCGCGCCTCTCTGCGCGGGAACGCCAGCGACCGACCAGTGGAGCTTTCTCTCGCGCTTCGACTGGGCCTGGACCAGCGACGGCCGCTGGAAGCTCCTCGAGATCAACAGCGACACGCCGGCCGGGCTCTGGGAGACGGGCGCGATCGAGACCGAGGTCGCGCGCCTGCATCCGGCAGCCGAACCGCCGTCGTCGGGCTTCTGGCCCGCTCTCGCGGCGAGCTGGCGCCGCTCCGTCGAGCACGCTCTCGGCGAGGGCGCGGCTGGCCGCCGGCTCGGCGTCGGGCTCGTCGGGGCCGTGGGCTCTCCCGAGGACGGAGACCAGCTGCGCGCCCAGGAGCGCGCCGCGCGGGAGGCCCTGCCCCGCGCGAGCTTCCAGATCGGGACCCCTGACGACCTCGTGATCTCCGACGGCCGCGTCAGTCTCGCGCGCCTGCCGCTCGACGTCCTCTTCCGCTACTACCCCTTCGACTGGCTGGCCGGGCCTCGATGGGCGCCGCTCCTCGACGCCGCGGCGCGCGGAACGATCATCCTCCTGCCCGAGGCTCACGCCTTGGTCGTCCAGAGCAAGGCTTTTCTCGCTCTTCTCTGGGAGCTCGAGGCGCAGGCCTTCTTCCCTCCCGCCGAGGCCGCCGCCATCAAGCGCTACGTCGCGCTCACGGCACTCGGCCCCGAGCCCTTCGGCCGCAGGCCCTACGTCATCAAGCCGTATCTGGAGCGCGAGGGGCTCGGCGTGCGCTTCTCGACGGACGTCACGCCGCGTGAGCGCCGGGCGCTCGTCGAAGGACCGCTCGTCTGCCAGGAGCGCTTCGACGTCGCGCGAGTGAGGCTGCCGGTCGCGACGGGTCGCGGCTGGAGCCGCGAAGCGCGCCACCTGATCTTCGGCGTCTTCCTCGCCGGAAGCCAGATCGCGGGCGTCTACACGCGCGCGGGCGCGCGCATCACGGGGCGCGAGGCCGTGTACGTGCCGGTCGTCGCGCGTCGCCCGACTTGATCGCGCCTCGCTTGACGCGTCTCCTTCGAACGTCCATCATGACCACGTGGCACAGCGCTCGACGACACTTGTCGCTCTCGCAGCCATCGTGGCCGCTCTCTCCCTGGCGATCACGACGCGCGATGTGCATGCCCAGCCACAAGCGCGGACGTATCGGGTAGGTGTTCTCCTCTACAGCTCGCCCACCGCGGATCCGAACGTAGCGGTCCTCAGGGACGCGTTACGTGCCGCCGGCTATGTCGAAGGCCGCAATCTCAGCCTCGAGTTCCGCTACGCTGAGGGCAAGCCCGAGCGTCTGAAGGCGCTCGCCGAAGAGCTGGTGCAGCTCCGGCCTGATCTCATCTACGCCGTCGGGGGCGATGTGGTCCCCTTCGCCAAGGCCGCCACGCAAACCATCCCGATCGTAGGGCTGATGAGCCTGGATCCCGTTCGCGCCGGGATCGTGCCTAGTCTCGCCCGTCCCGCCGGCAACTTGACCGGATTCACCTTTCTTCTCTCCGAGCTGGCCGGCAAGAGGCTCGAGTTCCTGCGCGAGATGATGCCACGGCTCTCGCGGGTCGCGGTCGTCTGGAATCCCGATCACCCCGACCCGGACTTCAAGGACACCCAGGTGGCCGCTTCACGCCTTGGGATCCGCCTGCAGTCGATCGAAGTGCGCAGGCTCGAGGACTTCGACGGGGCCCTCGCGATGGCGACGCGGGGCCGCGCGGAAGCCATCATCGTGGTGTCATCGCGCCAGATGTTCCTCCGCCAGAGCCAGATCCTCGACTTTGCGGCGAAGAACAGGATACCGATCGCCACGGGGTGGGGAGCATGGGTCCAGAACGGTGCGCTCCTCTCCTACGGCCCCAACATCGATGAGATTGCGCGGCAATCGGCCTCGCACGTCGACAAGATTCTCAAGGGCGCCAAGCCCGCTGACCTGCCGATCGAGCAGCCGACGCGCTTCGAGCTGGTTCTCAACCTGAAGACCGCGCGTACCCTGAATCTCACCGTGCCGCCGTCGCTGATCGCGCGCGCCGACCGGATAATCGAGTAGCGGGGAGGACCCTCAGAGCGCCCTACGGCAGGAGATCTCTGACCGCGATCTGGACGGCGGGCAGGGCCAGCGGGGAGACTACACCAGATGTGGTCAGCCGCTCGACGTGACCGTAGGCCCATCCGTGGGGAGCAGCGGCATCGCGCTCCGGGTCCCGGTACACCTCGAGGACTCCGTCGAGCAGGTTGATGATCCAGTAGTCCCGGACACCACCCCGTGCGTAGAGGCTGGCTTTCTCGCCGCGATCGAAGCCGAGGCTCGACTCGGACACCTCGACCAAGATTGCGGGCGCGCCCGGGTGCCCGGCGTGGTAGTCAGCCCACGCTCCAGGCACCACAGCGAGGTCCGGCTCGGGTTCCGACTCGTCGTCGAGAGCCACGGGCATCTGCACGCGCACCAGCCAGCCAGGGCTCAGCGCCGTCCGTAGCGCGTCGCCGGCCCGGCCGACGGCGCTGGCGTGATAGCTCCCCTGGGGCTCGGCCACGACGAGATGGCCGCCCACCAGCTCGACGGGCTCGCCGTGGAGCATGCCAAGATCCACGAGACGCTCATACTCATCTCGGGACCAGCGTCGGAGCGTCAACGGGGCCTGCTTCATTGCGCTTACCCTACGCGTCCCCGCCGTGGGCGTCAATGTCACGAGCCAGAGACACCCTTTCTCCCTCGAGTGCCCGAAACGGCCGCCGTGAACTTGGGCTACGACCTCGCGGACGATAGGCCTCAGAGCGCTCCCAGCGCGCGGAGCACGAGCTCGGGGGTGATGGGCTGGGAGGTGACGCGCGCGCCGAGCGGGGCGAGGGCGTCGTTCACGGCGTTGAGCACCGCGCCCGGGGCGCCCGCGGTGCCCGCCTCGCCTGCGCCCTTGAAGCCGCCCTCCGCGTACGCCGTCGGCGTCTCGACGTGGCCGACCATGATCTCGGGCATCTCGGCCGCCATCGGCACGAGGTAGTCCATCATCGTGCCGGTCAGCAGCTGCCCCTGCTGGTCGTAGACCAGGTGCTCGTAGAGCGCCGCGCCGATGCCCTGGACGATGGCGCCGCGCATCTGCTCGTCCACGAGGCGCGGGTTGATGATGCGCCCGCAGTCCTCCACGCACCAGTGCTTGAGCAGGCGCACGAAGCCGGTCGCGACATCCACCTCGACGTGCGAGAGCTGGATGCCGTTGGTGAAGGCGAAGCCCTGGTGGCGCGGCACGTAGTGGCGCGTCACCGTGAGCTCGGACTGGAAGTCCTTCGGGAGCGTGTCGGGGCGGAAGTAGGCGACGCGGCCGAGCTCGGCCAGATCGAGCCTGACCTCGCCCGTCATCAGATCCACGATCTTGCCGAGCCTGATGTCAAGATCCTCCGGCTCGCACTGGAGGATGGCCGCCGCGACCTTGAGGATGTTGCCCCGGATCGTCTTGCCGGTCTGGAGCGCCGCCTCGCCGCCGATGCCGGCGCCGCGAGACGCCCAGGTGCCGCCGCCGTAGGGCGAGACCATGGTGTCGCCCGTCAGCACGCGCACGTCTTCCACCGCCACGCCCACCGCGCTCGCCACCACCTGCGCGATCATCGTATCCGTCCCCTGCCCCTGCTCCGTCACGCCGGTCATGCAGGTGAGCTTGCCCGAGGGCTCGAGCTTGATCGTGCAGCCGTCCTGCGACGAGATGCGCGCGCCGCCCACGCCGTAGAAGGCCGGGCCCGGCGTGGTCAGCTCGATGAAGGCGCAGAGCCCGAGCCCCCGGTGCACGCCGCGCTTCCGGAGCGCGTCCCGCTCGGCGCAGAGCGCCCGGTAGTCGGACATCTCGAGGAGCTTGTGGAGGACTTCCTCGTGCGAGAGGCGCTCGAAGAAGTAGCCCGTCTGGGAGGTGTGCGGGTACATCTCCGCCGTGACGTAATTCTTGCGGCGCACCTCGACGGGATCGAGGCCGAGCTCGCGCGCCGCGCGGTCCACCATGGCCTCCATCACCGCGAAGGCGATCGGGTGGCCGACGGCGCGGTACTGGCACATGGGCGTCTTGTTCTGGAAGACCACGCGGAGACTCGCCGCGTAGTCGCGGAAGCGGTAGACACCCGGCGCGAGGCGAATCGTCTGGTTGCCCTCGACGGCGCTCGTGCGCGGGTAAACGGAATACGGGCCGATGCCCGTCAGGTCGTCCACCCGCATGCCGAGGATGGTCCCGTCGCGCTTGACGGCCAGCTCGGCCTTCACGCGGTGCTCCCGCGCGTGGATGTCGCTCACGAAGGACTCGAGCCGGTCCGCCGTGAACTTGACCGGCCGCCCCAGCATCACGCTCAGCGCGCAGGTCGCCATCTCGTCCGGATAGATGTGCACCTTGATGCCGAAGCTCCCGCCCACGTCCTTGCAGATGACGCGCACGTCCTGCTCGGGCAGATTGAGGTGCCGCGCCAGGATGTCCTGCATCATGTTGGGCGCCTGGAAGGAGTGGTACACGGTCAGCCGCCGTTCCGACGGGTCGAAGTCGGCCAGGATGGCGCGCGCCTCGAGCGTCACGCCCGTGTGCCGCCCCATGGTGAAGGTCTCTGTCAGCACAACGTCAGCGTTCTTGAATGCGGCCTCCGCATCCCCCGAGCTGAGCTCGAGCTTGAACGCGAGATTGTCGCCGAGCTCCGGGTGGATCACCGGCGTCGAAGCATCGAGCGCGGTCTCGGGATCCGTCACTGACGGCAGCGGCTCCCACCCGACGCGCACGCGCGAAGCGCCGTCTTCCGCGATGGCGCGGCTCTCCGCCACCACGGCCGCCACGGGCTCGCCCTGCCACGACGCCTTGCCGACGGCCAGCGGCCGCTGCGTCGCCGACTTCATCCCCTGGAAGTGGGCGAGGGTGCCGACCCACCCCGAGCAGACGCTCGTCATCTCCTCGCCCGTGACGACGGCGGCGACTCCGGCCACGGCCCGCGCCTCGGCGGAGTCGATGGACGCGATGCGCGCATGCGCGTGAGGGCTCCGGACGAATGCCACGTGGAGCATGCGCGGCAAGGCCACGTCGTCGGTGAAGACGCCGCGCCCGGCGAGCAGCCTCGCGGTCTGCGGCCTGACTACGCTCTCGCCGATGTAGCTCCGGCCCTTCTCGATCCGGCTCACGCGCGCGCCTTCGTCCTGGCTTCGGCGGTCGTCCGCACCGCCTCGACGATGGCGTGATACCCCGTGCACCGGCAGTAGTTGCCCGAGAGCGCCTCGCGGATCTCCAGGGCGCTCGCTCCCGGCTTGCGGGCCAAGAGATCCTGGGCCGTCAGCAGCATGCCGGGCGTGCAGAAGCCGCACTGGAGCGCGTTCTCCTGAGCGAAGGCCTGCTGGAGGTCAAACACCTCGCCCGTGCCGGCAACGCCCTCGATGGTCTCGACTCGGCAGCCGTCCGCCTGGACCGCCAGCATGAGGCAGCCGCGCACGAGGGCCCCGTCCACCCGCACCGTACAGGCGCCGCACACGCCGTGCTCACAGCCCACGTGCGAGCCCGTCAGCTCGAGGTCGTAGCGGAGAAAGTCCACCAGGCTCTGCCGCGGCTCGACGCGCCGGCTGACCGCTACGCCGTTGACGGTGAGAGAAATCTGCATCGCGTCGTCCATGTCAGCCAGCGATCTGCCCTATGGACCGGGCGAGCAGCACACGGGCCAGATGACGTCGCAGCGCGGGACTCCCGTGGACATCGCCCGGAGGATCGAGATCGGCGTCAAGGGCGCGGCCCGCCTCCTCGACGACACCGGGATCAGGACGGCGGCCCGAGAGTGCGGCCTCGGCGCGCGAGGCGCGGACAGGCGTCGCCCCGACGCCGCAGAACGCCAGCCGCGCCACTCCGATGGCCCCGCCGTCGACCCGGCAGTGGACGGCAAGACCGACCAGCGCGTAGTCGCCGTGGCGCCGGGCCAGCTCGGCGAAGCTCGAGCGCCAGGCGGGCTGGATGCCCGGCACCACGACAGCCGTCACGATCTCGCCGGGCGCGAGGTCGGTCGTATAGATGCCGCGGAAGAAACCCCGGGCCGCAATGTCGCGCCGGGTCCCCCGCCCCGCCACTCGGACGACTGCTTCGAGCGCGACCAGACAGGCCGGGAGCTCGGCGGCGGGGTCGGCGAGCGCGATACTGCCTCCGACGGTCCCGCGCGTGCGGATCGCCCGATGGCCGATATGAGGCATCGCCTGGGCGATCAACGGCGCGTGACGGGCGACGAGCGGCGAGCTCTCGACGGCCTCGTGTCTCGCCAGGGCGCCGATGACGAGCCCCTCTGGCTCCAGGCCGATCCGGTCGAGCCCGGGCAGGCGATTGATGTCGATGAGCGCGGCCGGAGCGGCCAGCCGCATGTTGAGGGCGGGAACCAGGCTCTGGCCGCCGGCCAGGATGCGGCCGTCGGGGCCGTAGCGCTCCACCAGCGCCAGGGCCTCGTCGAGCGACGCCGGCCGGTGATACGCGAACTGGGCGGGCTTCACGCGGGAATCCTACCTTGACGCTCGAAATAGCGCCCTGCTATGTTACGCCCCGGCTCCTCCCCCATGGCCTCTCCCATCGTCCGCACCGAGCGACTCAGCCGAAGCTTCGGTAGCCTCATGGCCGTCGCGCAGGTGAATTTCGAGGTGGAGCGCGGCGAGCTGCGCTCGATCATCGGGCCGAACGGCGCGGGCAAGACGACCTTCTTCCGGCTGATCTCCGGCGAGATGGCGCCCTCCGCCGGGCGGATCTGGTTCGACGGGCAGGAGATCACCGGCCTGCCCCAGCACCGCGTCTCGCGGCTCGGCGTCGCCAAGTCGTACCAGATCACCAATATCTTCCCGCACCTTTCCGTGCTCGAAAACGTCCGCGTGGCGGCCCAGACCTACCGCCTCTCGTTCAACTTCTGGGGCCGCGCCGTCGCGCTCGCCGGCATCCGCGACAAGGCGGGCGCCATTTTGAAGCAGGTCGGCCTCTGGGACAAGCGGGCGCTCCTCGCGGCTCATCTCTCTCACGGCGAGCAGCGCCATCTCGAGCTCGGCATCGCGCTCTCGACCGACCCGGCGCTCCTCCTGCTCGACGAGCCCACGGCCGGCATGAGCCCCGAGGAGACCGACGAAACGATCCACCTGATCCGGCGCATCGCGGACGGGCGTACCGTCATCCTGATCGAGCACAAGATGAAGGTCGTCATGAACATCTCCGACCGCATCACCGTGCTGCACCAGGGCCAGGTCCTGGCCGAGGGCAGCCCTGTCGAGATCCGCGCCAATCCGCTCGTCCAGCAGACCTACCTGGGCGCCTCCAGGTGACGCTCCTCGCCCTCGAAGACCTGCATGCCTACTACGGCGAGGCACACATCCTCCAGGGCGTGTCGCTCACCGTCGGCGCTGGTGAGGTCGTGACGCTCATCGGCCGGAACGGCGCCGGCAAGACCACGACGCTCAAGAGCATCATGGGCCTCGTGCCACCGCGCGGACGGATCAGCTTCGACGGCCGCGAGCTGGCCGGCCTCGCCACGCACGACATCGCGCGGGCCGGCATCGCCTACGTGCCCGAGGAGCGCCGCATCCTGCCGAACCTGAGCGTGTCCGAGAACCTCCGCCTGGGCATGCTGGGCGCCGACCGCGGGTCGCAGGCCGACAACGGCGCGGCCGTCGAGGAGGTCCTGACCTACTTCCCGCGGCTCCGCGAGCGCTACGAGCAGAAGGGCAAGTCGCTCTCGGGTGGCGAGCAGCAGATGCTGGCGATCGCGCGCGGGCTCGTCGCCCGCCCCAAGCTCATGCTCGTGGACGAGCCGACCGAGGGGCTCTCCCCGCTCCTGGTCGAGAGCCTGACGGAGATCCTTCGCGAGATCAACCGGCGCGGCACGACCATCCTGCTGGTCGAGCAGATCCTCGAAGTCGCGCTGGCTCTCTCGCACCGCCTCTACGTCATGGACCAGGGGCGCATCCAGTTCACGGGGTCGCCCGACGCCCTTCGCGCGGACCCGGAGATCCAGCAGCGCTTCCTGGGCGTGTAGCAGGGCGGCCCGGAACGCTGGACTACAGGCGCGAGCCGGAAATGCCGGCGTAGACAGCCAGGCAGGCGGTCAGCGCGGAGACGACGATCACGATCCAGCCGTAGGCGCCGCGCAGACGATGCTCCGCCGGCAGAGCCTTGATGGCCAGCAGGACCAGGAACCCAAGGACCACCGGCAGCATCAGGCCGTTCATCACCTCGACGGCGATGTTCAGCCGCACGAGATCCGGCACCACGGCGACGACGACCGCGCCCCCGACGACCGCGGCCGTGTAGACCGCGTAGAACCAGGGCGCCTCCATGGGATGGTGCTCGAGCGAGCGCTTGTAGCCGGCGACTTCGCCAAAGCCCCACGCCGAGGCCAATGACACGACGATCGCGGCGACCATCCCGGCGCCCAGGATGCCGAGACTGAACACAAGGCGGCCGACGACCGGCCCCATGAAGGGCGTGAGCGCGTTGCTGATGTCGCCGACCGTGTTGAGGCTCGCGGCGGAGTTCGACTTCCCGATGGTGGCGGCCGTCGCCACCAACACCGCTGCCATGACGAGCTGGGTCGCGACCGCGCCCAGCGCCGTGTCCCAGCGTGCGTCCTTGTAGTGCTCGGGGCGGAGCTTCTTGTCGGCGACCGCCGACTGCTGGTAGAAAATCATCCACGGCATGAGCACGGCCCCGATGTTGGCGGCGACCAGGTAGAGATAGTCCTTGTCGTGGAGCGGCACGTGCGTCAGCCCCGACGCGATCTCGGCGCCCTGCGGGTGGGCCGCGTACGCGACCCAGAAGAAGGCGAATTCGAAGAGACCCAGGGCGATGGCGATCCGCTCGACCCGGTCCAGACGACCAGCAGGAGGAAGCCCGCGGCGAGAGCCAGGCTGATCACCCGCGACACGCCCAAGAGCTCGCCGACCGCCGCCACGCCGGAGAACTCCGTCAGCAGCGCGCCGACGGTCGCCACGCCCAGCCCCGCGACGGAGACCCAGGCCCAGAACGGCCCGAAGGTCTCCCGGATCAGCTCGCCATGTCCCTTGCCGGTGAAGATCCCCAGCCTGACGGTCAGCTCCTGGACCACGTAGAGGATGGGCATCAGGATGGCCTGCAGAAGGAGGAGGCTGTAGCCCCATTGCACCCCGCTCTGCCCCGCGGTGATGATGCTCCCGACATCGGTGTCCGCGAGCATGACCACGAGGCCCGGCCCCAGCACGGCGAAGAAAGTCTTCCACCGCGCCGGGGCCGGTCGTCCGCCGGTCAGGTCGTCAAGGCCCATCCACGCCGATCCGACTTCGCACCCGTGAAAGCGCCTCCGTTCAGGCGCCGCTCCGCACGAAGACGTGCTGCTGGGGCGCCGGGAAGCCCGCATCGCCGCCCACCTCGCAGATCGCGCGGTTGGTGTCGAAGTAGACCTGCCAGTAGTGGTCGTTGTGGCAGTACGGCCGCACCGCCAGGACGGGGCCGAGCGGCGTGAACGTGAGGACCTCGACGTCGGGCACAGGGGCCGCGACCACGTTCGGGATCCTCCGCAGCCGCTCCTTGAGGAGACGGATGGCGTCCGCATGATTCACGCTGTTGTCGAGCTGGGCCACCAGGTCGACGCGGCGATACGGGTGGGCCGTGAAGTTCTGGATATTGTCGCCGAGGATCTTGGCATTGCCCACGAAGGTGCGGACGTTGTCCAGGGTGGTGACGGCCGTGACGAAGAGCCCGATCTCGTCCACGGTCCCCAGAGTGCCGCCGGCCGAGATGAAGTCGCCGACCTTGAAGGGGCGGAGGACCAGCAGGAATACACCCGCGGCGAGGTTCGCGAGAAGCCCGCTCCACGCCGCGCCGATGGCGATGCCAACGCCGGCCAGAAGCGCCGCGAAGCTCGTCGTCTCGATGCCGAAGAAGCCGAGGATCGCGATGATGAGCGCGATGTTGAGGATGACGGATATCGCCGTGCCGATGTAGGTGGCAACGGTCTGGTCGAAGGGATACTTGAGGCTGCGGACGACCAGCCGCCTCCCGAACTCGATCAGCTTCCGACCGATGATCCACAAGACGAACGCGCCGATCACCTTCAGGGCGAGCCTCGTCAGCAAGGGAATCGCGCCTTGAACCAGGTCATGGATGTCCATCGAGAGACGCTCCTTTCTCTGCGCCTGCGTCAGATCACTTCGCCTCTGCCGGCGCAAACCCGGCGTGTGTGACCGCCGGGGTGGGGTTACCTAGCTTCCGGGCAGGCCGCTCATCCGCGCGAGGACGTCGAAGACGGCGGCGAAATCCTTGTCCGCGAGGCCGAGGCCGCGGGCGGCCGTCATCATCTCGTGGGTCAGGCTCGTGGAGGGCAGCGGAACGCCCATCTTCCGGCCCTGCTCGAGCGCCAGCTGGAGGTCCTTCTGCATCAGCACCACGTTGAAGAGCGCCTCGTCGGGCATCTTCAGCACGAAGGGACCGCGGTACTTCAGCATGGGCGAGGCCGTAACGCTCTTGAGGAGCGCCTCGACGGCCCGCTCGCGCGGAATGCCCGACTTCTCCGCCAGCAGCACCGCCTCCGAGAAGGCCAGGATCTGGACGCCGATGCCGAGGTTGATGGCGATCTTCATGGTCACGGCCAGCCCGAGCGCGCCGACGTGGGTGATGGTGGGGCCGATGGCGAGGAGGCAGGGGCGGATGCGCTCGAGGGCAGCCTGATCGCCACCCACGATGAACGACAGCTGCCCCTGCGCGACGGTGACGGTGCTCCCCGACACGGGCGCGTCGAGTATCGCCGCTCCGCGCTCGGCGACGCGCTCGCCGAGCATGCGCGTCACCGCGGGGCTGACGGTGCTCATCTCGGCCCACACGGCGCCCCTGCCGAGTCCGGCCAGGATGCCGTCGGGGCGCAGCGCCACGTCACGCAGCGCCTCTGAGTCCGTCACCATGCTCAGCACGACGTCCGCGCCTTCGACCGCGGCGCGCGCCGAGTCGGCCACAGTCATGCCCTGGGACGCCAAAGCCTCAGCCTTCGCTCGGGTTCTGTTGAATCCGGTGACGGGATGGCCCGCGGCAAGGAGACGCTTGACCATGGCGCTGCCCATGGCGCCCAGGCCCACGAACGCGATCTTCGCCATCAGGCGTTCTTTGGCCCTGGCGGGGCCTGGCTGCTTTCGCTGAACTGGAACATGCCTCCGCCCAGCCCCAGCGCGAGCTTGCCCATCCCCTCCACCATGCGATCCATCGTGGGCGGCATGAGCGACGCCGTGCGCATGTCACGGAAGGCCCGCTCGACGGGAAAGTCCTTGTAGGCGCCGCGCCCGCCGGTGATCTGGAGCGCCAGCGACGTCACGTGGAGCCCGATCTCCGTCGTCAGGTACTTGGCGCGGTTGGCCAGCTGACCGCGCTGGGCAACGTCGGCCGCCTCCCAGCGCGAGGCCGAGTCGTGGAGGATGAGCCTCGCGGCGTCCAGCCGCGCCTCGAGGTCGCCGATCTGGCGCTGGACTCCCGGGTCGTTGGCCACGGGCACGTTCTCGGGCTTGACCACGCGCTTCTTCACGTAGTCCGCGGCGAATTCGAAGGCCGCCTCCGCGATGCCGACGTAGACGGCCGCGTAGCCCAGCGCGAAGCTCTCGACCACGCCCACGCCCGTCGCCGAGCCCGGCTTGCCGAGCGCCGCATCCTGGGACACGCGCACGTTCGACAGGTTCACGGTCGGGCTGAAGGTCGCGCGCATGCCGAGGGTGTCCCACTTGGCGTCGGTGGAGATGCCGGCGCTCTCGGCGGGCACGAGGACCTGGAGGAGCGCGCTGGCCATGTCGCCGCTGCCGTCCAGCGCGCACCAGACCATGTAGTACGAGGCGCCGAGCGCCATCGTGCAGAAGTGCTTGACGCCGTCGACGGCCCACCCACCGTCTGCGGCGCGCACGACCGTCTCCATCGTGAACGTGCGCGAGAGGCTGACGGCCGGCTCGCTGCCCCAGCTGCCGAACATCTTGCCGCGCTCGACCACTTCCGCGTAGTAGCGGCGCTTCTGCGCCTCCGTGCCGAGCGCGTCGATGAAGCGCATGACGGTGGAATGCATGTGGACCGTCATGGCTGTGTTGGCGCAGCCCCGGGCGATCGTGCGGATGACGGCGATGTAGGTCGCCATGTCGAGCCCCATCCCGCCGTAGGCGGCCGGGATAGCACACCCCAGGAATCCCTCGCGCCGGAGATCGCCCCAGCTCTCGACGGGGTTCTTGCCCTCGCGGTCGTACCTTGCCGCGCGCGGGGCGATCTTCTCGCGCGTGAGCGCCTCGACGCGGTCGACGACGTCCTGCCGCACCCTAGCCCGCCATGGATTGCGCCGTCGCGTTCTTGCGGGCGGTCTTCTTGCAGCGGCAGGTGCCCGCCTCGTGCAACTCGATCAGGTTGCCGTGCGGGTCGTCCATGAACAACTGCTCGAGCTGGGGGCCGACGACGGACACGATGCTCCAGTACTTGACGCCCATCCGGTCGAGCTCGCGCTTGGCCTCCTGGACGTCGGGCACGGCCAGCGCCACGTGGAGCGTCGTCGGGTCCTGCTTCGGCCCCTTGGCGTAGCGCGAGATCCCTTCCTGCCCCATGATGTGGATCTGCGTGTCGTTGCCGCAGTCCACCCAGTAGCCGGGAATGCCGGGAATCTCCGGGCGCCCCGTATCGACCGTCAACCCCAGGACGTCCTTGTAGAACGCCAGGGACTTCTCGGTCTCGTCAGGCTTCACGCGGATGCCGTGGTGATGCAGCTCCAGTACCTTGACGGCCATGGTGTCCTCCTTGGTTATCTCACGTTGCCCTCGGCGGAAGAGCCGCCGGGAAGGTTCGCCACGAAGGTGCCCCAGATGCCCTTGGGCAGGAAGAGCACGAACGCCATGAAGATGAGCCCGATCACGAGCGGCCACCGCTCGGTGAAGACGGCCAGCCGGTCTCCCAGCACCAGGTAGGTGCCAGCGCCGACGAAGGGGCCGAAGAAGGTGCCCGCGCCGCCGAGCAGCGTCATGATCACGACCTGGCCCGACGTGACCCAGTACAGCGACTCGACGGGCACGACGGCGAGCCGCATCGCGTCCAGTCCCCCGGCCAGGCCCGCGAAGAACGCCGAGAACACGAAGGACAGGTGCTTGACGCGTCTCACGTCGTAGCCGCACGCGGACGCCCGGTCGCCGTTCTCCCGGATGGCCTGGAGCACGGTGCCGAAGGGTGAGTCAAGAATGCGCTTGAGACCAGCGACGGCGAGCCAGACCAGTGCGAACGTGAAGTAGTAAAAGGCGAGCGAGCCCTCGAGGTCGAGCTTCCAGCCGAACACATTGAGCGGCAGCTGGGGAATGCCGCGCAAACCGTCGTCGCCGCCCGTCACGTCGGACAAGTGGAACGCGACGAAGTAGAGGAGCTGGGCGAAGGCCAGCGTCAGCATGGCGAAGTAGATCCCGCGCCGCCTGAGACAGAAGAAGCCGATGGCAATGCCGCCCAGGACGGCCAAGAGCGGTCCCGCGGCCAGCCCGAGCCAGAGCGAGCCCACCTTGAGCTTGGCGAGGGCGATGCCCGTGCCGTAGGCGCCGAGACCGTAGTACGCCGCGTGACCGAACGACAGGAGGCCCGTGTAGCCGTAGAGGAGATTGAAGCCGAGCGCGAAAAGACCGAAGATCAGAACCTGGGACGCGAGCGACTTGTACGGCATGATGAACGGAAACACGGCGAAGAACACGCCG
>Ga0335084_10000724_pt1 | contig 28946 bp, 25 predicted proteins | sample Lox_Sample_44_FD_206721 | JGI IMG/M metagenome (GOLD analysis project Ga0335084, IMG submission 206721) | Soil microbial communities from Loxahatchee National Wildlife Refuge, Florida, United States - Lox_Sample_4.4 | ecosystem: Environmental > Terrestrial > Soil > Wetlands | place: USA... | reverse complement strand
GGCCGCAGATGCGGATCGCGCGCGAGGAGATCTTCGGTCCCGTGCTCGCCGTGCTGCCGTTCGACGGCGAGGATGAAGCGGTGCGGCTCGCCAACGACAGCGAGTACGGCCTGGCAGCCGGTCTGTGGACGGCAGATCTCAGCCGCGCCCATCGCGTCGCCGCTCGCCTCGATGCCGGCATGGTCTTCGTCAACCGCTACGGCTGCTACGACTTCTCCAGCCCCTTCGGCGGCTTCAAACAGAGCGGCTGGGGCAAGGAGATGGCGCGCCACTCGTTGGAGTCGTACACACGGGTGAAGTCGGTGTGGGTGGCGCTGTAGCCGGCTCGGATCCGAAGAATTCACCACGGAGGCACGGAGACACGGAGCGTGCTGGGCCGGCGGACTCCAAACCCCTCCCAAACCATCTTTCTCGGGGCCTCCGTGGTGAACCCTTCCGTCCGGTCGGCGTTGCCACGCACCGTCTTTGATCTGGAGAAAAGCGCGTGGCGCATGGTACCTCTCCGGCCATGCGGATCGCTCGAGGTGCTGTCACGGCAGCCGCACTGCTGCTGGCGTTTGCGGCCGGGCGCGCGGTCGCCCAGCTCAAGGTCGGCGACGTCCTCGGCCCGGACAACTGGGAGCAGGCGCGCGGCCTGCTGCCGGACGAGTTTCTGGAGAGCTACAAGCGCGGGGACTTTCGCCACCAGATTGCGGAGTTCGAGGTCGCGCAGATCGGCGACGACCCGGTCTTCCACGCGGCGATGGAGGCGAACCGCGGGCGCTACACGCTCAGCGAACAGGGCTCGATCGTCGACGCACACACCGGCCAGCCACCCGACTACGTCTATGCCTGGCCGTTCCCGGACATCGATCCCAAGGATCCGCAGGCGGCGATGAAAATCGTGTGGAACTACTTCTACACGATGTACTACGGCGGCAACGGTCATTACCGCGCCGACCTGCTGTGGGTGTCGCGCCACGGGCTCGACCGCGCCGTCGAGGTCGACAGCTACACGAAGCACTACGACGGCCAGCACCCGCGCTTCCGCGAGCCCAACGCCGACCGCGAGCTGCTCACGCAGTCGCTCGCCGAGGTGCGTGCACCGGCGGACGTGAACGGCATCGTCTCGCTGTCGTGGCGCTACCGCGGTGCCGACCGGCGCGATTCGATCTGGACCTTCGTGCCGGCGCTCCGGCGCGTCCGGCAGGTATCGCCTGCCAACCGCTCGGACGGCTTCCTGGGCTCCGATCTCACCCAGGACGACGGCGCGTACTTCGACGGCAAGGTGGAGGATTTCACCTGGAAGCTGGTGGGCGAGCAGGACCTGCTGGTTCTGTTCGACAAGCTCTCGTTCACCGACCCCGCGCAGCTGCAGCGCCTGCCCGGCGGCGGCTGGCGGATGTTCGTGCCCGGCGGCGCGCGCGTCGGGTTCCAGGTGCCTGGGTGGCAGGGGGCACCGTGGTGTCCGATCCAGGAGGTATTGATCCGCCGCCCGCACTGGATCGTCGAGGCGGTGCCGAAGGATCCCTACTACCTGTTCGGCAAACTGGTCTTCCGCTTCGACAAGGATCTGTACCTGGGCAGCTACAGCTCGAAGTACGACTGGCAGGGCAAGCTGATCGGCTCGTACTCGGCGATCCGCACCAACATCATCAAGGTCGCCCCCGGCGAGTTGTGGGGCTGGGCCGGGAGCGCCGTGGCCGTGGCCCTCAACTGGAAGCTCGACCGCGCCACCACGGCCGGGATCGTTGCCGGGCAGAACGTCCCGGCCGACTCGCGCATCCCGCTCTCGCCCAGCATGTTCTCGCTGCAGCAGTTGACGGAGCAGGGGCACTGAGCGCGGCTGGCGCCGCGCGTTGACCGTTTTCCGTTGTCCGTTCGGTGTGGCGCGCTGCTTCGGCGCCGGCGTGAGATCTGCGCTGAACGCGAAGGAGCTCGCTGTGCCGGCCGGAGCGCGTGTTCCGGCCGGCACAGCTCCTACGGTTCGCGCCTCCCTACGGCGACGGCCAGCCGGGGCGCAGGACGCGCAGGCGGGCGGCGAGGGTGGCGACGGTCGAGGCGTACACCGGATTGGTGACGACGTTGGTGAGCTCGAAGGGGTCGGCGCCCTCGTCGTAGAGCTCGCTCGTGTCGCCGATATACTCGGTGTACTTCCACGGCACGCCGCGCACTTGCGCGTAGGTCGGGATCTTGCCGTTCCAGTGCTCCTCGAGGAAGTCGGGTCGCCAGGTCGGAGCGGTGCCGTCGAGCAGCCGAACCAGGCTCATTCCCTCGACCCCGGAATCGGGCGTCGCGCCCGCCAGCTCGGCGAGCGTTTCGCCGTGGTCGATGTTGAGGGCGAAGCCGGTCTCGACGCGCGGCAGCGGGGCGAGCGCCGGGTAACGGATGACCAGCGGCACCCGGGTGCATTCCTCGTAGGGGCACTGCTTCGGTTCCCAGCGATGTGATCCCCACGAGTAGCCGTTGTCGGAGGCGTAGACGACGATCGTGTTCTGATCCTGACCGGTGTCGCGCAGCGCCTGCATCAGCGCCTCGACCGCCTCGTCGACGGCCTGCAGGCATTCGAGCTGGTCCTGATTGAACGCGTCGTGGGTCGCCATCTGGTTGGCGGTCCAGGGCGCGATCCCCTGCAGCCACGCCGGCTTGTCGCTCACGTCGGGCTCGTTGTAGTTCGGCGGCCGCCACGGCGGGATGCCGTTGAACGAGCCGACGTGGCGGGGTGCCGGCGTCGCCGGCCCGTGCGGCGCCTTGGGCACGAAGTAGAGGAAGAAGGGGCTGACGCCGGCGGAGTCGTGGATGAACTGCACCGCCCGGTCGCGCAGGACGTCGGTGGAGTAGTCGGCGTCGGCGCTGCCGAACGCCACCTCGACGCCGTTCTCGACCAGGGTGTAATTGAAGTAGGCGACGTTCTTGAACACGTGCCACTCGTCCCACCCCGGCGCCTGGTACGGCGAACTCGCCCCGTACCCGTTGAGGTACTTGCCGTAGATCCCGGTGTGATAGCCGGCGGCCTGGAGCCAGACCGCCACCGTCGAGGCGTCGTCGAAGACGCCGAAGCCGCCGTCCATCCCGCCGTTGGTGTGCACCCCGGTGGTGTGCGAGTACTTCGCGGAGAGCAGGCTGGAGCGGCTCGGGGCGCACAGGGCGGTGGTCACGAAGCTGTTCTCGAAGGTGACCCCCTGGTTCACGATCTCGTTCGTCACGTTGGGCATCACCGGGGTGACGCCGTCGATCGAATGCGGCAGCCCGATGGTGTCGAAGCGCTGATCGTCGGTGAGGATGAAGACGATGTTCGGCCGCAGCGGCGCCGCGTTGGGGCCGACGCGGTCCACCCAGGTCTCGAGCAGCGTCAGCAGCGCGTCGTGCAGGCTGGTCGCATTGACGGCGGTGGCTGGCGCCCCGACGGCGGCGTCGCACTGCTTGCCGACATCGGGGAGGATCACGCCGCTCACGTCCTGCGCCACGGTGACGAGGCATTTGTCGGGCATCTTGTCGAGGAGCCGGCGCGCCTTCGCCGAGGCGTCGGCCGGGGTCATCCCCTTGGTGAGGTAGAGAAGCTTCTTGCCGGCGAAGTTGGCGATCGCCTTGCCGATGTATTTCTGGCAGCGCAGTTGGTCCTTGAGCGCGCGGCGGTCGACCGCGGCGGCGGGCGGATTGTTCGCACCGTAGGCGAGCGCCACCAAATCGGTCACCAGCGAGCCGGCGCACGGCGGCGGCGTGGTTATGGTGCAGCTCTCGCTCGGTCCCTTGCGCAGGCGCTTGTAGTCGCACGCCACTGCCCGCTTTGCGCTCTTCAGCACCGTGCTCGCGTCGGTCGGGCTCGTGCACTGCGCCACGGCGAGGCCCGGAGCGAGCAGAAACAGCGCGAAAACGAGCGTCCCACAGCTACGCTTCGCCATTGGTTTCCCCCCGAATGGTGTATCTGGGCAGCAGATACCATGGCGCCTGAGGGATAGGCAATGAAGTTCTCGTTGCCCGTTATCCGTTGTCGGTTGACAGGCTACGTAACGGTCCCGAGCAACGGGTAACAGACAACGGGTAACGGACAACCCTCCCCATGCAACGGCCGCGTCTGGTCGCCGAGCGGCCGCCTGCTCGCCAGCAGGACGTCGCACCTCCTCTGCCGCCCCAACCCCTACTTCACCGCGTGACCGGCGCCGCTCCGTTTGGAGGGCGGCGCTCCGTCGCCGCCGGGGCGGGGCGGGTGGGTGAGATCAGTTTCACCCCCACGCCCCTCCGGCGCCGACGGCGCGGCGCCCTCCAGCGGTGACATTCTGTGGTTTCGGTCTGGCGCGCCGGCGCTTCACCGCGCCGCGCCCCACCAGCGGGGATGCAACCAGATCAGCACGGCGGCGAGCACGAAGAGCACCGGCACGTCGCCGACGAGGTGGGTCATCTCGTGTTCCTGCGCGAACGAGTCGTACGCCATCGCCGCGCCGTGCAGCAGGCTCGACAGGATCGTGAAGTCGATGAGCATGACGTGCCGTTCGGGAGCGAAGGCGGTGGGCACCAGGCAGACGCCGAGGGCGAAGTAGATGGCGATGATCATGCGCTCGTACGCCGGGTGCATGGCGGGATGCGCCCAGCGAAAGCCCGCCGGCCACAGATCGAACATGAACGGCAGGACGAACATGAGGAATCCGGCCGTGCCGAGGAGGACGATCTTCAGCAACGTCTGGCGCGTCTCGGTTGTCATGCCTTCCCTCCTGCGACGACTTTGAACATCGCGTTGATCTCGGCGAACGGCACCGCCTGCTGCATGAAGGTGAAGGTGCCGTGCTCGCGCATCTCGCGGGCGGCGCGCAGGAAGGCGCCGTACGCGGCGCGCGCAAGGGCCGAGCCGACGCTGACCCGCTTGACGCCGAGGGCGGCGAGCTCGGCGAGCGAGAGCGGCGCTCCGGACAAGCCCACGAGGACGTTCACGGGTTTGGGTGCGACCGCCCGGACGACGGCGGCGATCGCGTCGCGGCCCTGCAGGCCGGGTGCGAAGAGCACGTCGGCGCCGGCTTCGGCGAATGCCTGCAAGCGCCGGATCGTATCGTCGAGGTCGGCTCGGGCGTGCAGCAGGTTCTCGGCCCGCGCCGTCAGCTCGAACGGGAACGGAAGCGCGCGGGCGGCGCGGACCGCGGCCGCAACGCGTTGGACCGACGCCTCGAACGGATAGATGGGGTCGTCGGCGCGGCCGGTCGCGTCCTCGATCGACCCCCCGACCAGGCCCGCCTCAGCCGCCAGGCGGATGGTCTCCGCGCACGTCTCTGGAGCGTCGCCGAAGCCGTTCTCCAGGTCGGCGGAGACCGGGAGATCGGTGGCCGCGACGATCGCGCGCGCGCCGGCGAGTGCCTCGTTGCGGCCGATCGCGGTGTCCGGCTTCCCGCTCGAGAACGCCGACCCCGCGCTCGTGGTGGCGAGGGCCTCGAAGCCCATCTGCGCCAACAGGATCGCCGATCCGACGTCCCACGGATTGGGAATAGCGAAGATGCCGGGTCGCTCGTGCAGGGCCTTGAACGCCTCGGCCCGGGCGGGTTGCGTACGCATCTCGCTACACCTCCTCGACCTGCAGACGCTTGGTCGATCCCTGCGACCGCCACGGCGGCGGGCGCGCTGCTGGCTACTGCTGGAACTGCCTGGGGCCGCGCAGCCACTCGCCGACCCTGTGATACGCGGGGGTCGGGCTGTCCTCGCTCTTGGGCTCGAACGGGCCAGTGAGGTAGGGCAGGTACATCGAGCGGCGCAGGCTCGCCGCGCCGGTGCGGGTCGAGCGGGCGACCCGGTGCCAGAGGCGGCCGTCGTGCACGGTGAGGTCGCCGGGCTCGGTCTCCACGCAGTGCTCGGCCGGATCGCGGCGGTGCCAGATGAAGTAGGGCTTGCGGAAGCACATCGACAGGAAGCCCTGACGGTGGCTGCCGGAAAGGAGGCGCAGCCCGCCGTTGTCGGCGGTGCAGTGGTCGAGATGCAGGCCGATGTTGAGCATCGGTTGCGGCATGCGGCCGTAGAAGAGGTCGCGCAGGCCGTCGGTGTGCCACCCCAGGCGCGGGTGCACGCTGCCGGGGACATTGAGGTAGCGGTTCACCACCACCCCGTCCTTCTCGCGGTCGCCGACGCGCGCTTCGGCGCCGATCAGATCGAGGATCGGCAGGAAGCGCGGATCGTGGACGAAGGCGCGGATCGGCTCGGAGAACACCGAGGCGAAGGCGAGGCGCTGGAGGAACGGCCGCCCGTCGTGATCGCGTCCGACGAAGAGCGGGATGCCGAAGACGCGGCGCCGCCCGGCGGCGAGCCACTCGGCCTCGATGCGCTCGATCTCGGCCCCCAGCATCGCCACTTCGCCGGGGGTCGCCACGTGCGCGAAGAGAATGAACCCATGCCGGTCGAGGAAGTCGCGTTGCTCCGCGGTGACGGCGGGGCCGAGCGTGAAGCGTCGGGACAGCGCCGGATCAGGGGTGCGGGGGGCGCTCATGTGCGAGTCCGTAGCCGGGCTCGGCGGCGCATTGCAAGACGACAGCGGCCTGCTACGAGCCGGGAGGTTGCCGGCGTCGAACTCTGGCGACCCCTACCGGAGCCGCAGAGAGCTTCCCCATGAGCCGTCGACCGATTCCCACCGACCGCCTGAGCGGATTGCCGGGCGGGACGGTTGGCTTGACCAGCGCCCAGGCGCGCGCACAGGGCGAGCGCTACGCGCGCAACGAAATCGTCGAAGTCGCGCGCAATCCGTGGGCAGCGCTGCTGCGCGACACCGCGCGCGACCCGATGATCTGGTTCCTGGTCGGGACGAGCCTCCTGTACGCGCTGCTGGGGGAGCTGGCGGAGATGGCGACGCTGCTCGGGGCGGTCGTCCCGCTGGTCGCGATGGACGCGATCCTGCACCGGCGCACGCAGGCGTCGACCGAGGGGCTGCGCAGCCACCTCGCCGATCGCGCCACCGTGGTGCGCGACGGCGTGGCCACGCCGCTGTCCGCCGCCGACATCGTCCCCGGCGACCTGGTGCTGGTCGCGGCGGGGGAGTCCTTCCCGGCCGACGGCATCGTGGTCGACGGCCGTGACCTTCAGGTCGAGGAGTCGATCCTGACCGGTGAGTCGTTCCCGGTGCGCAAGCACCCGTTGGCGGTGCCGATCGAGGCCGCGCAGGAATCGGTCGACGCCGAGCATTGGGGCCTGGCGGGTACGCGCCTGCTCACCGGACGCGCGGCGCTGCGCGTCGTGTACACGGGGGCCGAGACGCTGTACGGCGAGATCGTTCGCTCGGCGCGCAGCGGTGCGCGCGCGCGGACACCGCTGCAGGGCGCGATCGCGAATCTCGTCGCGGTGCTGGTCGCGGTGGCGGCGGTGGTGTGCGTGATCCTGGCCGTCGTGCGCCTGCGGCAAGGCTACGGGTGGGTCGATGCGCTGGTCAGCGCCCTGACGCTGGCGGTCGCGGCCCTGCCGGAGGAGTTTCCGGTCGTCTTCACGTTCTTCCTCGGTGTGGGCGTCTACCGGCTCGCCAAGCGCCAGGCGCTGGTGCGCCGAGCGGTCTCGGTCGAGAACATCGGCCGCATCTCGTGCATCTGCTCCGACAAGACCGGGACGATCACCGAGGGCCGTCTGCGCCTCACGCATCTCATTCCGGCCGAGGGGGTCAGTGAGGGCCGCTTGCTGGAGCTCGCGGCGCTGGCCTCGCGGCTCAGCAGCAACGACCCGCTCGACGACGCGATCCTCCACACAGCGGCGGCGCGCGGCGCGCTGCCGGCGTCGGTCGAGGAGCTCGAACGGATCCCCTTTGCGGAGGACACGCGACGCGAGACCGCCGTGGTGCGCGGGTCGGGGGCCTCCGACGGCGGCGTCCTGGCGGCCACCAAGGGGTCCACCGAGGTCATCCTCGGCATGGCGCACCTCGCCGACGCGGCGCGTGCGCGGTGGAGCGAACGGGAGTCCGCGGTGGCGGCGGAGGGGCACAAGGTCATCGCCTGCGCCTGGCAGGTCCTCGCGGCCGGCCGCTGGACGGGGGGCGAGCCTGGGCGCGGCTACCGCTTCGCCGGTCTGCTCGCCTTCGAGGATCCGGTGCGCGAAGGCGTCGCCGAAGCGATCCATACGTGCCAGGCGGCCGGGATCCACACCATCATGGTGACGGGGGACCATCCGCTGACGGCGGGCGCCGTCGCGCGCGAGATCGGCCTCGGTGGCGGCGCTCCATGCGTCATCACGGCCGACGAGATCGAGCGGCTGGTCGACGGCGGGGAGCTCGGCGCGGTCGACGTGATCGCGCGCGCGGTGCCGTCGCAGAAGCTCGGCCTCGTCCGCGCCCTGCAGCAGCGCGGCGAGCTGGTCGCGGTCACCGGCGACGGGATCAACGACGTGCCCGCGCTACAGGCCGCCGACATCGGGATCGCGATGGGCGAGCGGGGCACGCGCAGCGCGCGCGAGGTCGCGTCCATCGTCCTGCTCGACGACAACTTCCGCACCATCGTCCGCGCCATCGCCGAGGGGCGCCAGCTCTTCCGCAACCTCCAGCTCAGCTTCGCCTACCTGCTGATGATCCACATCCCGCTGGTGACGACCGCCGCGTTGATCCCGCTGGCCGGATACCCGATGCTCTACCTCCCAATCCACATCGTCTGGCTCGAGCTGATCATTCATCCGACTGCGCTGCTCGTCTTCCAGGAGCTCCCCGCCAGCGAGCTGGCGCCGGCCGCCGGGCAGCGGGTGGAGCGATTCTTCTCGCGCGCCGACTGGGTGCGGATCGTGCTCGTCGGCGTGCTGCTCACCGGGCTCATCGCGGCCGGATACGAGCGCAGCCTGGGCGCGGGGCGCAACGTCGAGCACGCCCGGGCCATGGCGCTCGGGATGCTCACCACGGCCAGCGCCGTGCTCACCGCAGCGCTCAGCGGCCTGCGCACGCGGACGGCGCGCGTGGTGGTCGCCGCCACCCTGGCGCTCTCCGGACTGCTGATCCAGATCAACGCGTTGGCGCGGCTGCTGCATCTCCAGCCGTTGCACGCCGACGACTGGGGGGCGGCCCTCGCCGGGGCGCTGCTGGTCGGGTTGCCGGTGCTGCTGCGTCTGCGCCGCGCCGCGCCGGCGCTCACGAGATCAGCCGGGCGATCATGAAGGCGGCGGTCGCGGCGATGCCGCCGATCAGCGCCGTCTGCGCGCCGCCGCGCCACGGGTTGATCTCGGTGAAGCGCGCCTTGACGGCGCCGAAGATGAACAGCGCCACCAGCGTCAGGGCGACGGAGACCTGCAGGGCGGTCGGGATGCTGGGCAACGCCATGTAGGGCAGCAGGGGCACCAGCCCGCCGACCACGTACGAAGCGGCGATGGTCAGCGCGCTGCGCGGCGCGCGGGCGCGGTCGGGCGGCTGCAGCTCGAGCTCGAAGCGCATCATGAAGTCGACCCACCGGCTGCGGTTGGCGGTGATCGCCGCCACCAGCGGCTGCGCGTCCTCCTCGCTGAGGCCGTACTCGCGAAAGAGCTTGGCGACCTCGGCCCGCTCCTGCTGCGGCATCTCCTCGGTCTCGCGCAGCTCGCGCTCGCGCTCGGCCGTATAGTGCTCGCTGTCCGTGCGCGCCGCGAGATAGCCGCCCAAGCCCATGGCGATGGCGCCGGCGGCGATCTCGGCGACGCCGGCCACGACGATCACGCCGGGCGACGCCACCGTTCCCGCCAACCCGGCGGCGAGCGCGAACGGCACGGTCAGGCCGTCGGACATGCCGATGACGATATCGCGCACCGTCGCCGTCGCCGTGAAGTGCGTCTCGATGTGTCGCGTCACGGGCATGCAGGGCCTCCCCGACTTCGCCGCCCGTAGGGGAGCACATCTCGGCGCGCGTTTCGAACCCCGCGCGCCGGCTCGACCGGCTGCGCGCTGCCGCGAGCAAGAGATGCCGCCCTTCGACAGGCTCGGGGCGAGCGGTGGATTCAGTCAGATCCGGGATGGATCACGCCGCGCCGCGCGCGGCGACCCGCTCGTCGGCCTCATAGCCCGGCAGGGTGATGCGGAACGTGCTCCCTCGCCCGGGGGTGCTGTCGACGGCGACGGTGCCGTTCAGGCGCTCCACCATTCGCTTGACGATGTACAGGCCGAGGCCGACGCCCCCGCGCTGGCGCGCCGCGCCGCCGTCGAGCTGCCGGAACATCTCGAAGATGACGGGCAGGCTGGCGGCGGGGATGCCGATGCCGGTGTCCGCGACCACGAGGACCAGGTTCGTCCCCTCGGCGCGCACGCGGACCGACACGCGGCCGTCGAGCGTGAACTTGAAGGCGTTGCTGAGCAGGTTGCGGAGGATGAGGACGATCTTGCCGAGGTCGGTCGTCATCGCGCCCGAGGGGTCGGACATGGCATCCCACTCGAACGCGATCGCCGCCGCCCGCGGCAGCGACGTGGCGACGCCCTGCAGGGCCGCGAGCAGCTCCGGCATCGGGACGCGGGAGAGGGTGACCGTATCGCGGCCGGTCTCGATCCGGCCGACCTGCAGCGTGGCCTCGATCAGCTCGAAGAGACCGCGCGCCTCGCTGTCGATGCGCTCGAACATGTCCTGTTGCGAGGACGTGAGGCGCCCCACCGCGCCGTCGCGCAGCATGTCGGTGTAGCCGATGATGACGTTCAGCGGCGTGCGCAGCTCGTGCGAGATGGTCGAGACGAACTCCGACTTCGTCACGCTCGCCTGGCGCGCTTCCTCGAGGAGCTGCGCGTTACGCAGCGCGATGGTGGCGTGCTCGACGATGGCGCTGAGTTGGTCGACCGTCCCGCCCGTCGCGTCGCGCGGCGTGCCGTAGCCGAGGGCGAGAAAGCCGACCAGGTCGCGATCCCGGTAGAGCCCGGCGAGCAGGAGGGTGGCGAGCATGCGCCCGCCGGTCAGCAGTGCCGGCACGTCGTGCGTCTCCGCGTCGCTGAGCGTGATCACCCGCTCGGCGCCGAGGCGAGCCAGGACCGGCCAGCTATCCATCGGCAGCTCGGCGGCGGCCAGCGCGTCATAGGAGATCTGCAGATCGCTCACCGCCGCGGCGCGAAACCCCGCGCCGCTACGCGTCACCAGGAACGTCGCGGCCCAATCGGCGCTGAGCTCGTCGAGCGCGGACTGGTTGACCCGCGCCCACAGCTCGGGGGCGTCCAACGTGGAGTTCAGGGTCCGCGCGACGTCGACCAACCCGGCGAGCCGCCGGCGGCTCCACTGCAGGTGCGCGGCGAGCTGGGCGAGTGCGGCATTCTTCTCCTTGAGATGCTGGGCGTAGAAGAAGCATTGCTGTGCCACGAGGAAGAAGAGGAACACCGGTACCAGCGATTCGAAGCCCACCAGCGTGCCCAGGGAGAGGCCGCTCTCGCGCACCAGCAGGAGCTCGTGGCCGACCGACGCGCCGGTGGCGACCAGCAGGCCCGCCGACACCGAGACCAGGCTCGGCGGAACGATCACCAGGATGTACACCAGCCGGAACAGGAGCGCCGCCGTCCCGGATGCGGCGGAGCCGATCCCGACCGTCACCGCGATGAGGTCGACCAGGTGCTGTGAATGAAACAGCAGCCACGGCGTGCGCTCCACCCGCCCGTAGCTGAGCGCGAAGGCCGAGAAGGCAGCGAGCGCGGCGCAGATGATCACCACTGGAGTGGCGGCGATGCTCCCGATCTGAAGGTACTTGAGCAGGCCGACGAACAGCACGATGCCGGCGGCGGCCCGCAGCCGCGACCAGCAGAGCCATCGGTTGAAGACCACCAGGTCGTTCAGCTCATGCGCGCCCTCGGCGCTGCCGGCGGTGGTCTGCCGCTCCATGCCCGAAACTGGAGCATGAAGCGTGCCGCAAGGGACCTTTGATGCGGTGAGTCATGCGCTGTCGTTTGCGCTGCGCCGCTCGCCGATTCCGCATCTCTGCACGGCGTTAAAGAATTACCACGGTACGTTGGGCCGGCTGTGCCGGCCGCAACGCGCGCTCGCGGCGTGGTGAGCGCCGACGCGCGTTTCGGCCCGGCGCGGCCGGCCCTACTGCGCGTTGCGGGCGATGAAGTCCGAGATCGCGGCGACGATCGGGTTGTACGAATCGTCCTCGGCGGCGACCGCGTCGACGTGCGAGAAGCCCTCGGCGATCACCACCTCGAACCCGCCGCCCACGCCTCCGAAGGTCGGGAAGGCCGGGTTCGGCGTCAGCGGATCGACCACGCGTGGGGCGCCCAAGCAGGACGGCGCCGCACAGGTGCCAAGGCTCTGCGCGAGCGCCGTGTAGCGCCCGGGCACGGGGGCGAGCCCGTTCGAGTCGCCGATGCAGAGAAACGGGATGTCGATGTTGGCCGCCTGGGTCAGGTTCTCGATGTCGCGGCGCCCGCGGCCGACCGAGAGGGCGGTCGAGTCGAGCGAGATCGCCTGGGCGCACGCCGCATCGTTCGCGCAGCTGGCGCCCACGTTGCCCTTCGAGCACACGCCGGCCGTGCAGACGCCGGCGGCGCTGGTCACCGACAGACCGGAGACCGGGTAATACCAGTCGGACGCATTGGCACCCTCGATGCCGGCGAACGAGTCGCGCAGCCGATCCATGCGCACGGCCTCGACCTCCTGGCCCCACTGGCCGCCGGGCAAGGCCGTCGGCGGCGGACCGTTGTACGGGGTGACGCAGCTCGCGCCGGGGCACGGTGGCCAGAGCGCCTTGTGGTCGCGATCGGCCCAGGTGAGCAGGCCGCCGACGACCGGGCCGGGTGCGCCGAGCGAGGCGGAGACCGCCAGCGAGAGCGACGCCAGCAGGCTCTCGTCGTCGAGGAACGAGCCGAACAGCCCCTCCACCGTGCCGGCGGAGAGCGCGGTGAGCAACACCAGCTCGGGCACCTTCGCGACCGCGTTGTTGCCCGGCGAGCCTTGATCGACCTGGATGATCGCCTGGCCGGTGTTCGGATCGCTGAGCCCCTGCACGCCGGCGGGCTCGGCGGCGGCGAGGATCTTCGGCGAGATGCCGAGGATCACGCCGTGCGCCGCCATGCTCGGGATGCAGACCGGCGGCGTCTGGCCGACACAATCGGTTGCCTCGGTGGCGACCGTGCACGGCGTCGTGCCGTCGACGCAGCGCGGCGCGCCGTCGCGCACGGCGCCGAACAGGCCGCCGTCGAACTTGGCCTCGATGCGGTCGAGCGTGTCGCTGCTCAGCGGCGGCCCGCCGGTCGCCCCGCCGGTGCCCTCGAGCAGCACCACGCCGCGCAGGCGCGCGTACCCCGGATCGGCCGGGCCACTGCCGCTGAGGTTGAAATCGGTCGCCGCGTAGCGGGCGGCGAACCCGGTGCCGGCGGAGTGGCCGCCGAGAAAGACGTTCGCGTTGCGTGCCGTCGCGCGGGCGGTCTGCACGACCGCGTCGATGTCGCGCGAGAAGACGAGCGGCGTCCAGTTGGCGAGAAACGGGACGTCGGAGGTGGTGTTGTAGAACACCGCGCGCCGGTTCGGCCCGGCGACCAACGCCGGCTGCAGGGTGAGGCCGAGTTCGGTGCCGTAGTACCAGTCGAGGCCGATCAGCGGGTCGTGTAGCGCGCCGGCGATGAGCTCGCCGGCGCGGTCTTCGAGCTGCTCGGTGCGCCGGTCGTAGCCCCACAGCTCGACGACCAGCCCGTGGTCCGCGAGCTCGCGAACGATGAGGTTCTCGGCCAGCGGCTGGAAGTTGCCGGCGCCTCCGCCGAAGCCCGGCACGGCGATGAAGATCGCGTCGGGGGTCTGCACCGGCCCGCCGACACGCCAGCGGGTGTAGGTGACGTTGTTGAGGCTGAAGCTGCCGCTGCCGAACTGCGCCAGTAGCTTCGGGTTGGTGACCGCCGGTACGGCCGGGCTGCCGGGGGTGTTGGGCGGTTCGACCGGGCTCGTCGCGACGACCGTCTCGCGCACGATCAGCTTCTCGCGGCCGGCGATGGCATCGAGCAGGGCGTCGACGTCGCCCGCGACGATCGCGGTGTCGCCGGGGGCGACGCAGTCGCCCTTCGTCTCGGCCTTGCTGAACGCGTCGGTGAACTTGCCGCGCGCAGCGCTGACCAGCGCGATCGTCTTGGCGCCGTCCGGCTTCTTGACGCTCTTGGCCAGCGCCTTCATCGACAGGAGGGCGCGCTTCCCCGCCGCCTTGATCTTCCCGCTCTGGCACTTCGAGCCGCCGGCGAGCGGGAGCATGCCGGTGCCGATCACCGACGATCGGGCCGATAGATAGTCCGCGTTGGTCGGGTCGTCGTACAGCGTGGCCGGACAACCGCCCGCCATCGTCGCCTTGGCGAACGCTTCGGCGGCCTTGTCGCGCGCGGCCGTGACGCACAGCGGGTCGACGCTGGCGCCGGTCTTCCCCGCCTTCGCGTAGCAGATCAGGATGCCCTTGATCTCCTTGCCGGCGGCGCCGATGCGGGCCGCGATGCACTTGGCGGCCGGATCGGCCGCCGTCGCGGTGTCGGCTGCCAGCAGCAGCGCACAGGCCACCCCACACGCCCGAGCGATGTACGTCGACATAGCGGTGTTCCCCCCACCCGAAGCTTGTCCCGGCGGCGCGCGCTCAGTCAAGGAGGGTTGCCGCGCACGGAAGGGTCCGGTGCGGACCGGCCGGCCGGCGACCGCTTCAGGCGAGCCGCCGGTCGAGCGCCAGCGGTCCGGAGCCGCGCACCGCGAAGCGGTTCCACACGTCGGGGTAGATCACCACGTTGAAGGCACGCGCTACGGTGGCAGCCGGTACGATCGCGCCCGCGCGCCGCTCCTCCAGCAGCCGGGTGGCGACGCGGCGCGGCGCGGCGTAGTCGCCCGGCGCGACCAGCGCCTCGGCGCTGACGCCGTAGCGTTTGAGCACCGCCGGCTTGCGCAGGTCGAGCAGCTCGGCGTCGACCTCGACCTCGAAGAGCACGTGCGTGGCGGCGGCCTCCGGCGCGGCGTAGCTGACCACGAGCTCGAGCGCGCACCCCGCCGGGCAGTCGGCCAGGTAGACCGCGCGCACGCCGGGGGCGTTGTAGCGGCCGGGAAAGAGCGCGGCGCCCTCGCCGCTGAAAGCCTGCGCAGCGTGCGCGGCCCGCACGCTGCGCCACAGCGTCAGCCTCACCCGGGCACGCCGTGCTCGATGCGGCCGAGCACGAGCTTGACCTCGGCCCAGCCGAGCGAGGTGTCGAGCAGCGACAGCGGCGTCTTGCCGCCGATGGCGGGGTTGGCGCGCGTCAGCCAGGCCCGCGCCGCCGCGCGCGAGCCGAGCACCTCGGCGGCGCGGGCGAGCACGTCGTGGGCGCGCGCCACCTTGTCGGCGATCGCCGCCGGCACGACGGCGGTGTGCTTGAGCCGGTGCAGCGTGCGCTCGGGAATCGCCAAGGCCTCGGCGACGGTGCGCACCGGCAGGTCGAGCGCGGCCAGGAGCCCGGCCAGCGGCGCGCGCTTGTCGGGACCGCGGCCCTCGCGGATGCGGGCAATGGGGTGGACCGACGATGCCATTTGACACACAGTGTATGCCAATCGGCGCACGCCGGCAACCCCGCACCTCACTCGATCATGGCCACCGCTTCGATCTCGACCAGCAACGCGGGGATCGCCAGGGCGGAGACGACCAGATAGGTCGAGGCGGGGTACGCGCCCTCCGCGAAGTGGCGCTGGCGCGCGGCGGCCACGGCGGGGCGAAAGGCGGCATCGGTGACGAAGACGGTGATCTTGACGATGTCGTCCATGTGGCCGCCGCAGGCCTCGACCACGGTGCGCAGGTTGGCGAACGCCTGCTCGGTCTGGGCGGCGGCGTCGCCCGGTCCGACCAGCGTGCCGTCGGCGGCGAGGGCGACCTGGCCGGAGATGAACACCGGCGTGCCGCGCTTCTTCACGGCGTACGAGTAGCCGGTCGGCTTGGCCATGGTGGACGGGTTGATGATCTGCTTGGGCATGGCTCCTCCTCGCGGCGCACTCTAGCACGCGACGCGCGGCGGAGGCCCTGCCTGGGCGGCCCGTGTGGATACAGGCGTCGGCCGGCGCGGCTACGCGGCCAGAAACGCCTCGATCTCGTCGATGCGGGCCTGGGCGTCGTTGTAGCCGATGTCGATCAGGGCGCGCGTGTACGACGAGTCGAAGAGGAGATAGCTCATCAGGTCTGCGCTCTGCGCATTGGGCGTCCCGAGGCCGTCCATGAGATAGCGGACGGCGCGCGGCATCTTGTGCGCAAAGGCGGCGGCGACGATGGCGAGGTCGGCGGAGGGGTTGAGCACGAACGGTTCGACACGCCGCATCGGCTCGCTGACCGGGGCCGCGCCGTTGCGGCCGCGCCGCGCCCCGGCGCCGTGGCCGTTGGCGCCGATGAGCTCGTTCATGCGCTTCAGGTGGTCGAGATCGGTGTCGAGATGGTCGAGGAAAATGGCGTTGAGGAACACGCCGCACACCTGCGCCAGCGGCGGCTGCGCGATCGAGGCGAGGCCGCCGTGCGACTCCTCGCCGGCGCGCAGCTCGGCGCGGGTCAGCGCGTCGGCGGCGCTCTGGCAGCGGATGCCGACGGCGAACAGGCGCGTGGCGCCGAGCCGGATGGCGGGGCTGAACGGCGTCACCAGTCGCATGCCGCCGTCGCCGAAGAAGCAGTCGCCGACCTCGGACCGCACGCGCACCGGCGGGAAGACGATCGGGATGGCGGCCGAGGCGAGGATGTGGTCGAGGGTCAGCTCGACCGCCAGCGAGACCCGCCGGCTCTTGATCCACACCGGGTGGCCGGGCTTGCCCTGGATGAACGTGTACGACTTGCCGGAGTGATAGCTCGTCGCCGACACCGCCACCGCGTAGAGGTGGCCGGCGCGGATTGCCTTGCTGATGCCGTCGGCGGGCAGGTGCTCGGCGATGTGAGCGCGCAGCGGCGACGCGTCGAGCAGCGACTGCACCGTCCCGCCGCCGATCAGCCCGCCGAGGGCGAGGTCGCGCAGCCAGCGCAAGCCGCCGCGCCCGAGCGCGATCGGATCGGAGCGGAACACGTCGTGCACCGAGAGATCGGACCAGAGCTGCGCCAGCCGCTGGGTGCCGCCCGCGAAATCGCCGCTCGTGGCCGCGACCATGGCGCCATTGATCGCCCCGGCCGATGCACCGGCAATGATCGCGAAGGGCGACGGTCGCCTGCGCAAGACGCGGATCTCGCCGAGGCGCTTGAGAACCCCCGCCTGGTAGGCACCGCGCGCCCCACCGGCTGTCAGGACCAGACCCAGCATCTGCGCGCGCACGAATCCAAATACTGCGCAGTGGAGCAATCCGGGTGCCAGCACCCCGGCGAGCAAGGTCCCGCGCAGGCGATGCGAGCGCTGCGGGGCGCTGCCTACGGCGGCGGCAGGAGGTGCCGCCGCGCTAGGCAGGTGGCGTCACTGCGCCTGCTGGGTCTGCGGGGCGCGCGGCATGTCGCTCTCGGTCAGGAGCACCGACCAGGCAAACCACCCGGCAAGCAGGATGAGCGCGCCGACGACGAGAATCTTGTGGTGTCGCTTCATCGACTTCGCTCACCAGAAAGGAACGACGCCGTCAAGCGCGGGGGCGCGGTGAAGGGGCCCTGATGGCCCTTCGACAAGCTCAGGGCGAACGGGACGGAGAGGCTCAGGGACGAACGGGCGGTACCGAGTGCGGCTAGTGCACCTGCTTGCGGAACAGCGCGGTGGCCAGGGCGAGGATCACGATCCCGTAGACGAACAGGACGAGCGCCTCGGTGCGCAGCTCGGCCCAGCCGACGCCCTTGAGGAAGATGCCGCGCACGATGGTGATGTAGTAGCGCAGCGGGATGAGGTAGGTGAGCTTCTGCACCAGCGGCGGCATGCTCGAGATCGGGAACATGAAGCCGGAGAAGAACATGTTCGGTAGGATGACGAACTGGCCGGCCATCGAGGCTTGCTGCTGGGTGTTGGAGATCGCCGAGACGACCAGGCCCATGCCCAGGCAGGTGAGGATGAACAGGCCGGTGAGCGCGGTGAGCAGCAACACGCTACCGGCGATGGCGACGTCGAACCAGTAGGTGCCGAACAGGATCACGATCGCGACGTTGAGGTAGCCGAGGCCGATGAACGGGATGGCCTTACCGAGAATGAACTCGTAGCGGCGGATCGGCGACACCACGATCTGCTCGATCGTCCCGCGCTCCTTCTCTTTGACGATGGCGATGGCGGTCATGATCGTCAGCGATTCCATCAGCAGGACGCAGACGATGCCGGGAACCATGAACTTGACGCTGCGCAGCTCCGGGTTGAACCAGATGCGCGGCTCGGCGGTGACCACCGGCCGCTCGGCGACCAGCGCCTCGCCGCCGCCGCCGGGCACGAGGACGTCGACGGCCTGGCCGAGGGTCGCCTGCTCCAGGTAGGAGACGGCGATCATGGCGGTGTTCGAGTTGGTGCCGTCGACGGCGGCCATCACCTGCGCCGGGCCGCCGCGTTTGAGCTGCGCCGCGAAGTCGGGCGGAATGACCACCGCGACGCGCACCGTGCCGTGGTCGAGCAGCCCGTCGATGTCGTTGACGCCCGCGCAGCTGGCGCGGACCCGGAAGTAGCGGCTCTGCTCGAGCTGGTCGACGTAGGCGCGGCTCTCCGCGGTGTGGCTGTAGTCGCACACCGCGAGGCCGATGTGGTCGATGTCGGTGGCGACCACGTAGCCGAAGATGAGCAGCTCCATGACCGGCATCATCATGACCAGCCCGAGCATGCGCCGGTCGCGGCGGATCTGGATGAGTTCCTTCCAGACGATGTGCACGATGCGCGAGAGCGACTGCATGGGGGCCTCACTCGAGCCGGTCGCGGAAGCGCAGCGTGCTCAGCCCGACGATGGCGATCCCAAACAGGCTCAGCAGCACCGCGTCGGGCCACAGCACCGACAGCCCAACGCCCTTCAGGTAGATGCCGCGGATCGCGTTGACGAAGTAGCGGCCGGGAAAGAAATAGGTGACGACCTGCACGGCAGTCGGCATGTACTCGATCGGGAAGACGAAGCCGGAGAGCAGCACCGAGGGCATCAGGGACAGGAAGATAGCGAAGATCATTGCGTTCTGCATGGTGTCGGCGACGGTGGAGACGAAGACCCCGACGCCCAGCGCGCAGACGAGGTAGAGGATCGAGAAGAGCGCGAACTGCGGCAGGCTGCCCTTCATCGGCACATGGAAGAGCAAGGCGCCGGCGGCGACGATGATGCCGAGGTCGATCAGCGCGATGATCACGTAGGGAACGATCTTGCCGATGATCATCTCGACCGGACGGATCGGCGAGGTGAGAATCTGCTCGAGCGTGCCGCGCTCCTTCTCCTTGACGATGCTGAGCGCGGTGAGGATGGCGCCGACGATCATCATGATCACCGCGATGACGCCGGGCACGATGAAGTTGACGCTCTTGAGCTCGGGGTTGTACCAGACGCGGCTCTGCACCTCGATCGGCGGACGGGTGGTCATCGCCGTGCCGCGCCGCTTGGCCTCGTAGCCGTTGACGATCGCGAGCGCGTAGCCCTGCGCGATCGTGGCGGTGTTGGCGTCCGAGCCGTCGATGAGCACCTGCACGGCGGTGGGCTTGTCGACGCGCAGGCGGTCGGCGAAGTCGTACGGAATGATCACCGCGGCGCGCGACGTGTCGGTGGTGAGGTCGTGCTCGACGTCGCGCTCGGTCGCGGCGAAGCGGATCAGACGAAAATAACCGGAGCTGGTCAGGTCCTGGATCAACGCGCGGCTGGCCGGGGTCTCGCTGCGGTCGAGCACCGTGAGCTGGACGTTGTCGACGTCGTAGCGAATGCCGTAGCCGTACATGATCAGCATCGTGATCGGGTAGAGAAAGGTGAGGAACAGGCTGCGCCGATCGCGCAGCACGTCGATCAGCTCGCGCTGCATGATGGCGCGGATGGTGCGCAGGTTCATGAGGCCTCGCCTGCGGCTCGGCCGTTGGCCGTTGTCCGTTCCCCGTTCTGAACGGACGACGGCCAACGGATAACGCCCGCCGTTACGCGCCATTCCCGGCCCTCTCCTGGATGATGGCGACGAAGGCGTCCTCCAGCGACGGTTCGATGCGCTCGAGGCGGCGCACGGCGATGCCGCTGGCGGCGATGGCCACGCGGGCGGCCGCCTCGTCGGCGGCGGTGACGTGCAGGGCGTTGCCGAACAGAGCGACGTCGGCGATCGCTGCGTGGTGCTTGAGGGCGGCGTACGCCCCCATGAGGTCGGCGCACTCGAGCTCGAGCAGGGCCTGCGAGACGTGCTCGCGCTTGAGCTGCGACGGACTGCCGGCGGCGACGATGCGGCCGCCGTAGATGAGCGCCAGCTCGTCGCAGTGCTCGGCCTCGTCCATGAAGTGAGTGGTGACGAAGACGGTGGTGCGGCGCTCGGCGAGGACGCCGATCATCTCCCAGAAGTCGCGCCGCGAGGCGGGGTCGACGCCGGAGGTAGGCTCGTCGAGGAACAGGATCGGGGGTTCGTGCAGGACCGCGCAGCCGAGCGCCAAGCGCTGCCGCCAGCCGCCGGCGAGCGCCGCGGTGGCCATCGTCTCGCGGCCGCGCAGGTCGGCCATCTCCAGCGCCCAGGCGATGCGCGCCTCGCGTTGGGCGCCGTAGACTCCGTAGACGCCGGCGAAGAAGTGCAGGTTCTCCTCGACGGTGAGGTCCTCGTAGAGCGAGAACTTCTGCGACATGTAGCCGATGCGGTTCTTGAGCTGGTCGGTCTGGGCGCTGATGTCGAAGCCGCCCACCACGGCGCGGCCGGAGGTGGGGCGCAGGATGCCGCACAGCATGCGGATGGTGGTCGATTTACCAGCCCCGTTGGGGCCGAGGAAGCCGAACACGGTGCCGGGCTCGACGCGCAGATCGATGTGATCCACGGCGACGAAGTCGCCGAAGCAGCGCGTGAGTCCCTCGACCTCGACCGCGTGGGTGCTCATCTCAACCGCGGTGTTCGCCAGCTCCGGGCGCCGCCGCGGCCGCGCCGTCGCGGCGCGTGTAAGCGAGGAACACGTCCTCGAGCGACGGGTCGCGCACCGCCCATTCGTCGATCGACACGCCGGCGTCGTGGATCCGCGCCGCCGCCTGGCTGGGGTCGAAGCCCTGGCGCGGGAGGGTGACGTGGATGCGGTCGCCGAACAGCACCGTGTGCTCGAAGCCCGGCAGCGTGCGCAGGCGGTGCTGGGCGCGGCGCGGTTGGTCGCAGCGCAGCTCGAGCACGCGCACGCCGAGCTCCGCCTTGAGCTGGGCGGGCGGCCCGCAGGCGATGACGCGGCCGTCGAGCAGGAAGCCGACCCGGCCGCAGCGTTCGGCTTCGTCCATGTACGGCGTCGAGAGCAGGATCGTCGAGCCCTCCTGCAAGAGGTCGTACAGGATGAGCCAGAAGTCGCGGCGCGACAGCGGATCGACGCCGATGGTCGGCTCGTCGAGCAGCAGGATGCGCGGCTGATGGATGAGGCAGGCGGCGAGGCTGAGCTTCTGCTTCATGCCGCCGGACAGGTTGCGCGCCATGCGATCCTGGAACGGCCCTAGACGGCTGAACTCCATCAGACGGCCGATGCGCTGGCGGCGGGCGGCCGGCGGCACGCCCCACACCTCGGCGACGTAGATCAGGTTCTCCAATACGGTGAGCGTCTCGGAGAGGCTGAAGCGCTGCGACATGTACCCGATCTGCCGTTTGGCGCCGGCCGGGTCGGCGTCGACGTCGATCCCCGCGACGCGGGCGACTCCGCCACTCGGCCGCAGCAGGCCGGCCAGGATGCGCTGGAAGGTGGTCTTGCCCGAGCCGTCGGGCCCGACCAGCCCGAACAGCTCACCCGGCGGGATGGTCAGGGTGACGTCGTGGAGCGCGTCGGTCGTCCCGTAGCGTTTGGCGACATGCTCGGCCTCGATCGCGGGGGCCGCGGCGGGTGAGGGTGCGTCCGTCACACTCGGGGCCGATCAGGAGCCCGGCTGCGTGCCGTCCTGGTCGAGCGGCAGGACGGCGTCGGCGGGCATCCCGGGCTTGAGCGCCTGATCGCGCGTCGCCACCTCGACCTTGACGCGGTAGACGAGCTTCACGCGCTCGTCGGGCGTCTGGATGTTCTTGGGCGTGAACTCGGCGCGATCGGCGACGAAGGTCACCGTGCCAGGGAACGGGTCGTGCGGGAACGAGTCGACCGACACCTGCGCCTTCATCCCGAGGTAGACGTGGCCGAGGTCGCGCTCGCCGACGTAGAGGTTGACCCACGGGCGGGTGAGGTCGCCGAGGGTGACGATCGGCATTCCCGGCTGCACCATCTCGCCCGGTTCGCGGCTCTTGCTCAGCACCCGGCCGGCCATCGGCGCGTAGAGCTTGCAGCGGGCGAGGTTGAGCTCCGCCAGCTCGAGCTCCGCCTGGGCCTGGTTGAGCCGCGCGCGCGCCTCCTCGATCTCCTCGACGCGGTTGCCCTCGCGCAGCATGGCGAGCTGCGCGGCGGCACGCTCCTGGGCCTTGCGCGCGTTGGTCAGGTTCGTCGCCGCCTGGTCGAGCTCGTTCTGCGAGACGATGCCGCCGGCCTTGAGCTTGGCGATGCGCTCGTACTCGAGCTGCTGCAGGTGCAACGAGCTCTCGGCGGACTCGACCGCGGCCAACGCCGAGTCGACCTCCTGTGCCCGTGCCCCCTGCATCATCATCTGGTAGCGCGCCTCGGCGGCCGTCTTGGCGGCGATCGCGCGGTCGACGTGCAAGCGGTACTCGCGGTCGTCCAGCCGTGCGATCGGCTCGCCGCCGTCGATCATCGCGCCCTCGTCGACGAAGCGCTCGACCATCCGGCCCGGCACTTCGAACGCCGCGTCGACCTGGGTCACCTCGATGACGCCCGAGCCGCGAATCGCGGTGCGCTTGCCGTCGGCGGCGGTGTACCACCGCCAGCCGACGAAGGCGGCGACGCCGCACACCAGAAGCGCAACAGGAACGAGAATGCGGCGGCCCATGCGGAAGCGATCCCTGCGGATGACGTGGTTCGATCTAACGCGAGAAGCGATTCCCCAGCGCGTGCGGCGATCGCTGGGCGGACGGCTCTGGACGAGGAAAGGTCGAGCTCCACGACCGGTCGGAATGGGCCAGACCTCTCACGCGATGATCTCCTCTCCAGCCTCGCGTGCTCCGCGTCGCCGCCTGAGGCTTCGTTCTCCCACGTAATTAAGCAGAATCGATTCCGCGGCGCACCTGGGGATTGCAAGATCGGGGATCCGCCGGGGTTCCGGCTGCGCCGGCGGGCGAGACGCCCGCCGCCACTCCAGAAGAATTCACGACGACCGCAATCGCCCGCTCCACAGCCCGGTGATGGGTGACCTGGCCCGAGCCCCTCAGCCGGCTCGCCGCTGGGCGGGCTCGCCGGTGGCGGGCTTCGCCGTGGCGGCGCCTCGGCTCGGGGCGGCGAACCGGTACGCGACGCGGGCGCCGAGCAGCACGGCGAGGATGCCCGCGTAGCGCAGCGGCGCGCGGACGTCGGCCTTGACCAGCCACCAGTAGTGCACCACCGCGGCCGCGGCAGCGGGGTAGACGAGCCGGTGGAGCTGCGTCCAGCGCGCGCCGAGGCGGCGAATCCAGCCCCGCGTCGAGGTGATGGCGAGCGGCAGCAGGCAGAGAAACGCCGTGGCGCCGGCGGTGACGTAGGGGCGCTTGTAGACGTCCGCGACGATCGCCGGCCAGTCGAAGAAGTGATCGAGCACGACGAAGGTGCCGAGGTGCAGCACCGCGTAGAAGAACGCGAACAGCCCCAGCATGCGCCGGTACGCCACCAGCTCGTTGGCGTGCAGCAACCGGCGCAACGGAGTGACCGCCAGCGAGAGGAGCAGGAAGCGCAGCGCCCAGTCGCCGGTGACGTGGGTGATCGTCTCGATCGGATTGGCGCCGAGGTCGTCGCGGTACGCGCCGACGACGAGCCATGCCACCGGGACGAGCCCGGCGGTGACGAGCAACGCCTTGAGCGCGCGCCGGCGTGCCACGCGGCGGTGACCTCAGAAGTCCTTCTGCAGATCCATGCCGGCGTACAGGCCGGCGACCTGGTCGCCGTAGCCGTTGAACGGCAGCGTGGCGCGGCGTCGGAACTCCCCGATCCGGCGTTCGGTCTTCTGGCTCCAGCGCGGATGATCCACCGCCGGGTTGACGTTCGAGTAAAAGCCGTACTCGTTCGGCGCGGCGACGTTCCAGGCGGTGGGGGGCTGGCTCTCGGTGAGGCGGATGGCGACGATCGACTTGATGCTCTTGAACCCGTATTTCCAGGGCACCACGAGGCGCAGCGGCGCGCCGTTCTGGTTCGGCAACACGCGGCCGTACATGCCGAGGACCAGGATGGCGAGCGGATGCATGGCCTCGTCGATGCGCAGCCCTTCGGTGTACGGCCAGTCGAGCACGGCGCGGCGTTGGCCGGGCATCTGCTTGGGGTCGAGCAGGGTGCGGAAGGCGACGTACTTCGCTTTCGACGTCGGCTCGAAGCGCTTCAGCACATCGCCGAGCGGAATCCCGATCCACGGGATGACCATCGACCACGCTTCGACGCAGCGGTGCCGGTAGATGCGCTCCTCCGGCGTGTGCGGCTTGAGCAGGTCCTCGAGGCCGATGGTGCCGGGCTTGCCGACCTCGCCTTCGATCGCCACCGACCAGGGCGTAGTGATCAGGGAGCCCGCGTACTCCTTCGGGTCGCTCTTGTCGGTGCCGAACTCGTAGAAGTTGTTGTAGCTGGTGGCGTTGCCGTAGTCGGTCGGCGTCTCGTCGGTGGCGAACGGGCCCTTGACCACGTTGGGGATGGTGGCCAGGCCGGTGGGCGGCGATTCGGCGGCCGACGAGGTCGACTCGCCGGCCGAGCGGCAGCCGGGGATGAGCAGCGCGCCGGCGACGACGCCGGCGGTGGTGACCGCGCTGCGCAGAAACTCGCGCCGGCGCAGGTAGAACGACTCCGGGGTCACCTCGCGCGGGTCGGCGTCGCCGGAGTGCGGGCGGCGAATGACGATGCTCATGCGATCTCGCTCATGCGGACGATCCGAACGGCGCGCGCATTCGTACGCCATACGCCGCCGCGCGGCGTTCGGATGGGTCGGTGAGATGTCGCTGGTGCCGCACGGGTTTCATCCCGATCGCGCCGGCCGCGGCTGCCGCTCGCTCGGGCTGTCGGCGTCGAGGAAGCGGCTGCGAACCTCGGCGCGCGGCAGTGGACACTGATCGGAGCGGCCGAACCACCGGTAGCGCCGCCGTGCCAGGAAGGCGTAGGCGCGGTCGCGCAGCGTGCGCGGCAGCACGCGCGCGGTGGCGAGCAGCGCCCAGGGTCCGCCGAGCTCGCGCAGGACGGCGAGGATGGCGTCCGACCGGCAGAGCAGGCGCTCGTTCGCGCCGCCTTCGTCGAGCAACAGGTAGACCGTGTCGAGATCGCGCGGATCGCGCCCGTAGCGCGACAGGATGCCGGCCGCGAAGGCGCTCTGCAGCGCCGCGAAGCGGAAGCGCCCCGCCGCGTCGTGGCGCAGGACGAACTGCACCGAGCGGTGACACAGGCCGCAGACACCGTCGTACAGCAGGATGGGGCCGGTCATTGGGCACCGACCATACCACCCGCTCCCGGACGAAACATCAACCCCGGACGCTGCCCCAAAATTCCCTGCGGGCTCGGCCGAGGCTGTTAGCCTCGATCCGACCAAAATACTTTCACCGCGGAGACGCGGAGACACGGAGACTTAGATGGAAACGCGTCTCGCAGTGCTCCACGCAAACCAACCAGAAATGCTTTTTTGTAGAAGCTCCGCGATATGTCGCACGCACTGGATCTCCGCGCCTCCGCGTCTCCGCGGTGAAACCGCGCGTCAGGCGGGCACGGCGACCGTCGCCCCGCGTCCCTCCGGGGTGAAGCGCACGTGCATTTCTTTGATCCCGTCGATCAGGTTCGAGCGCAGGAGCCGGACGGGCCCATCGATCTGGATGTCGGGCAGGCGCTTCAGCAGCTCCTCGAAAGCGATGTTCAGCTCCAGGCGCGCCAGGCTGGCGCCGAGACAGAAGTGCTCGCCGACGCCGAACCCCAGGTGCTCGTTCGGGCTGCGGCCGACGTCGAAGCTGTCGCCGTCGGGGAACACCGCCTCGTCGCGGTTGACGCTCGGATACCACATGGTGATCTTCTGCCCGGCGCGAATCGGCTGCCCGTGCAGCTCGGTGTCCTGCATCGCGGTGCGGCGGAAGTACATCACCGGCGACGTGTAGCGCACGATCTCCTCCACCGCGGCCGGCAGCAGCGCCGGGTTGCGCAGCAGACGCTCGCGCTGATCGGGGTGCTCGGCGAGCAGGCGCGTCCCCTGGCTGGTCGCGGTCCGCGTCGTCTCGTTGCCGGCCACGGCGAGCAGCAGGAAGAACGAGTTGAAGTCGAGATCGGAGAGCTTGTCGCCGTCGACGTCGGCGCTCACCAGCGTGCTGATGATGTCGGTGCCGGGGGAGCGGCGCGCGCGCTCGGACAGCTTGGAGGCGTACATGAACATCTCGATCGACGCCTGAATGCCGTCGCTGAAGCCCTGCCCGAAATCGGGGTCGTCGGCACCGATCAGCCGGTTGCTGAGATCGTAGACGGCCTGCCGGTCCTCCTCCGGCACGCCCATGAGCTCGCAGATCACCTGCATCGGCAGCTCGGCGGCGACCTCGGAGACGAACTCGCACTCGCCGCGCCGCGCCACGCGATCGACGATGGACGCGGCGAGCTCGCGGATGTGGGGCTCGAGCTGCTGGATCACGCGCGGCGTGAAGCCGCGCTGCACGAGGCGGCGGTACTTGGCGTGCTGCGGCGGGTCCATGTTGAGCATGAGCGCGCGCGACTGCTCGATGTTCGGCATGTCGCGCACTGTCGTGCCGCCGAGCCACGAGGAGAAGATCTGCGGGTTGCGCGAGGCCTGCTTGAGGTCGTCGTAGCGCGTGATCACCCAGTGCCCGGGTCCGTCCCGTTCCGGGTGCCAGCACACCGGCACCTCGGCGCGCAGCATCTTGAAGTAGTCGTGCGGGAAGCCGCCGTCGAAGTTCGCGGCGACGCTCAAATCCAGCTCACCGGGTCTCAGCATCGGGCCTCCAGCGGTCGTGGTGTGCCTCATCGATACCCAACAACGGGCGACCGGACAACCTCAATACTGGTCGCCGCGCAGCAGCGCGTCGGTCCCGCCGTCGACGAACAGCACGCTGCCGCAGCAGAAGCGCGCCTCGGGGCCGAGCAGAAACGCCACCGCGGCGGCGACGTCCTCCGGCGCGCCGAACCCGCCGGTGGGGACCGGGAAGCCGCGGATCAGCGGTCCGTAGCGCGGGTCGTCGAGCCCACCTTGCAGCAACGGGGTCTGGACCGGTCCCGGCGCGACGGCGTTCAGCCGGATCCCGGCGCCGGCCCACTCGGGACGCGGCGCCTGGCGGCGCAGCCAGCGGGTCAGCGCGAGCTTCGATCCGGCGTAGATCGACTGCCCCTCGAGGGTGGCGGCGAGGTGGCGCGCCGCCGCCTCGTCGCCGTCGAGACAGGCGGCGACCAGCGCCGACTCGGCGCCCGGCAGCGTGCTCGAGTTCGACGAGATCGCCACCGCGGCCGGGCGGGCGCCCCGAGCGAGCGCGCCGCGCAGACCGTCGAGCACCTGTTGCGCGCCGAAGTAGTTGACCGAGACGATCAGCGGCTTGTCGGCTACGTGCGGTCCCAGGCCGGCGCAGACCACGACGCCGTCGAGCCGCCCGCCGCACTGGCGCTCGACCGCGGCGACCGCCGCGGCGCGGCCCGCGGCGGTGGCGAGGTCGGTGCAGACCTCGGCGTCGCGCAGGTCGATGCCGATGACGCGATGTCCGTCACGCCGCAGGCGCGCCGTCGTCGCCGCGCCGATGCCCGACGCCGAGCCGGTGACTGCCACGCTGCCCATGCGATGCCTCCTGTCTCGGATGGTGTTCGTTCCCGCTGCGACGGTGCCGGTGCGCCGGATCGCTACCAGGGACTACGACCAGAACTCGTCCACCGCAAACAGATCCCAGACGAACTCCCACACTTCCACCACCTGCCCGTCGTCGATGCGCATGCGCAGGCAGGTGGGGTTGTCGAGGGTCCGCCCGTGGCGCTGGCCGTGACCGCGGAAGAGCGCGACCGCGTGGCGATCGTTGGCGAGCACGTCGAGCAGGTCGAGGTGGAAGGTGTGATCGGTCAGCGCCTGCACGCTGAGCAGGAAGGCGAAGATCGCGTCGCGTCCGCGGTGCGTGCCGGCGAGCTGCCCGCGCCGTCCGGGGAAGTGCCACACCGCGTGCTCCGGGATCACCGCGCGGACGGTGTCGAGGTCGCCGCTGCGGAAGGCGGCGAACAGCTCGCGGATGCGGGTCGCGTTGGGGTGCTCGCTCATGTCTCCAGCCACGCCGGCACCGGCAGCTTCTTCGCGCGCAGGAATGCCGGGTTGAACAGCTTGCTCTGGTAGCGCGTGCCGTAGTCGCAGAGCACGGTGACGACGGTGTGGCCGGGCCGGAGCTGCTCGGCGACCTTGATGGCGCCCGCGACGTTGATCCCGGTCGATCCGCCGACCACCAGGCCCTCCTCGGCGAGCAGCTCGAAGATGATCGGCAGCGCCTCCTCGTCGGTTACCCGCAGCGCCGCATCGATCGGCGCGCCCTCGAGGTTCCTGGTGACGCGGCCCTGGCCGATGCCTTCGGTGATCGAGTCGCCCTCGGCCTTGAGCGTGCCGTGCGCGTAGTAGTGGTAGAGCGCCGAGCCCATCGGGTCGGCGAGGACGATGCGGACCTGCGGCTTGCGCTCCTTGAGCGCCAGCCCCACGCCGGCCAGCGTCCCGCCGGTGCCGACCGAGGCGACGAAGGCATCGACCGTCCCGTCCGTCTGCCGCCAGATCTCCGGCCCGGTGGTCTCGTAGTGCGCGCGCCGGTTGGCCAGGTTGTCGAACTGGTTCGCCCACACCGCGCCGAGCGGGTCGCGGCCCGCGAGCTCCGCGGCGAGCCGCTCCGAGACGCGGACGTAGTTGCCGGGATCCTTGTACGGCACGGCCGGCACCAGGCGCAGCTCGGCGCGGCAGAGCCGCAGCATGTCCCGCTTCTCCTGGCTCTGGGTCTCCGGCATGACGATCACCGTGCGGTAGCCGAGCGCGTCGGCGACCAGCGCCAGCCCGATC